>Ga0194061_1002170_pt1 | contig 10871 bp, 8 predicted proteins | sample SepL2221m_MetaG_FD_163423 | JGI IMG/M metagenome (GOLD analysis project Ga0194061, IMG submission 163423) | Anoxic zone freshwater microbial communities from boreal shield lake in IISD Experimental Lakes Area, Ontario, Canada - Sep2016-L224-21m | ecosystem: Environmental > Aquatic > Freshwater >...
CACCGAGACCGTGCGCGAGCATGTAGGGTGATCCCATGATGTCCACGAACTGCGTATCAATCTCCCAGCCGCCGCGATCCTGGAAGCTTTCTGCTTCGACGAGGAGCGATTCGGCGCGGAGCGTTGTGCACATTATTAGGAGGGCAGCAACTACGTGTCGGGCATTGTTTCGAATCATTTGCATGGCCTTTTGAAACGGTAAATAGATGAGATTTCCGGATGGTGTTTTACGACGAGTCGGGACGATTTGCAAGAAACTGTGACTCGATTCGCAGCGCGCCTCGAAACCCAGGGTAGGCCCGCAAGCGGTCCAACCCTGGGCTAATGTTCAATAACGCTTTCAGCGTAAGTCGCGAGGCTTGGTGTAGACGATGGAAACGGTTTCTCGTGTACCTCATTTTAATGGACATGCTCCTGATGAATTTACTCCGAATTGTGCTTCCGGTTCTCGGCCTCGCGCTCCTTGCAGATTATCTTTCAGAGAACTTGTACGTCAAAGATCCGGTGCGGCAGTACAAGGCGACGCGCGTGATTATTCTTGTGATCGATGGGCCGCGCTGGACTGAAACATGGGGCGATCCGAAGCGTGAGAATATTCCGCACCAGGCCACTGAGTTGGCTCCGCAAGGCACTTTGTACATGAACTTCATGAACGATGGCCCGACCTACACGAACGCGGGACACACGGCGTTAGTTACCGGCAATTACGTGAAGAGGATCGACAATAGAGGTAAGGAATTGCCGCCTGATCCGACGCTATTTCAAGCGTATGTTGCGTCCGGAAAACCGGCGGAGGATGCGTGGGTGGTGACGTCGAAAGACAAGCTCGAAGTGCTGGTCGATTGCGAAAATCCGAAGTGGAAAGGCAAGTACCGCGCGAAATCCGATTGCGGAAAAAAGGGTAACGGATCTGGCTATCGCGATGATACGATTACGTTGGACCGCGTTTTCTCCGTTCTGGGCGAACAGAAACCGCATTTGATGCTGATCAATTTTAGAGAGCCGGATGCATCCGGGCATGCGAAGAATTACACGAAGTATTTGTTGGGTATTCGCGACACGGATGAGTACGCCGCGATGGTTTGGACGTGGTTGCAATCTCAGCCGGACTTTGCTAATCAAACGGCGCTCTTTATCACGAATGATCACGGTCGTCATGCCAATGGGCATTTAGACGGGTTCGTCAATCACGGCGACAATTGCCCCAGCTGCCACCGCATTTCGCTGCTCGCGATGGGACCGGATTTTAAGAAAGGTGCGGTGATTGAGAAGCAGCGCGGACAAATTAATATTGCCGCCACGGCTGCTGATATACTGGGCGTCAAACTTCCGGCGAATAAGGGCCGGGTGCTGGTTGAGATGATGACGGATTAGTGCTGGCACGCACATCTAAAGCGACACCACGGAGAGTAAAGCCGATTTTTAATCGGCTTAGTAGGAGCGCGAGAATGAGCCGATTAAAAATCGGCTCTACAATCGTTTAGCGCCTCACACTTTCGCGAGCATTGCGACGCCGAGCAAGCCGCCGGAATCGAAGCCTGTTGCGACGGCGTACAGCGCGTGTTCCAGGACGCTGGCTTTATTCAACAGCGGCAATCCCGGCGTCCCGTTTTGCGCGATGATGGGTGATCCGGAAAGTGTTTGTGCGGCCAGTGCGACGCTCAGTAAGGGTGATGGCGCGAGCATGTCACCGGTGAAATACTTTGGTGCGACGGCGGGCATGTCGGGCTTGTGCAAGTGTTGGATCCAGCCGCCAAATGCGTGGATGTTTGGCAGCGACGAGAAGACGGCGGTTTCGCGAGTGCCGGTCGCGACGCGCATGGGGGCGACGCTGCTTTTTGGATCGAGCGGGAAGAAATTAATGCCTTCGATTTCGGCCAGAATTTTCGCTCCGCGTTGACGTGCTGACGCTTCGCTTTCGAGGACCAGTGCTACGCCGCCTTCGCCGGGAATCAGGCCGTCGGTCCAATCGCCTTTGGCGCTCAATTGTTCTGTCGCGAAAAGATGGTTGTGCGCGGCAGGCGTGAGGCTGTCACTAGCGCAGACGAGCATGATGTGCGCGGAGCCAGACGCGATGTGGTCGAACGCAAATAGCAGCGCTTCCAATCCGGCGAGTTTTTCGCCTGTGAACGTCGCAGCTGATCCGCGCAAACCAAAGTCGATGCACAGAAGTGATGACGGGCTGTTCGCGTAGCCGTGCGTGAACGGCAGCGGCGGAGCGAACTTCGGATTCGTCGCTTTGACTTTGTTCCAGAAAAGGCCCATCGCTTCCAAACAGCCGAGCGTCGAACCGTACGCGCAACCGATTTCGACTCCGGTCGGGCGCTGCGTTTTGTCGAGCAGGCCTGCGGCGGTCAACGCGTGTTTTGCTGACGCGAGTGCGAACGCGCTGGTCCGGTCGATGAAACTTTTGATGTGCGGAAGTTCGGTGGCGATGGAGAATTCGACGGCTTCGAAGCCCCATGTGGGTGCGCCTGCGGCGGTTTCGAACGCGGTGATTTCGGGTGGCGGTTGAGGCGGGGCTTGGAGCGCACCGCTCAGGACATCGCGCAGCGGTTCGGGAACGATGGAACCGGTACCGGTGACGAAGACTCGTTGGGATGAAATGGCGATGGCGTCATTCCTTTCTGAAACGTGCCGATAATTCTAACTACCCCGCGACGTCGCGATAAACGTCCAGAGTTGCGTCCATCATGTTTTCAACGCTGTAGTGTTCGAGCGCAGATTGCCGTCCGGCGGCTCCGATTTTTTTGCGGAGATCCGCATCCGCCAACAGCGCGAGAATGCGTTCACCCAGCTGCTCGTGATTAGCCGGGGGGACGATGTAGCCGGTGACGCCGTCTTCGATCAATTCAAAGATCGCACCGTTCGCCGCTGCGACAACGGGCACGCCTTGCGCCATGGCTTGGAGCGCCCGGACGGCGAAGCCTTCGCGGCGCGTGGTTTGGACGTAGACATCGGCCTCGCCCATGAGGCGTTCGACTTCGGAGTGGCCGTGGCAGAATGTGACGCGGCGATCGAGATGTAATTCGCGGCAGAATTTTCGGAGCGAGGATTCCTGCGGTCCTTCGCCGCAGACGACGATGCTGCACGCGTCGCCCTGACGGTCAATGATGTGGCGCGTGGCTTCCATAAACGTAGCGTAGTCGGACGTTTTATTGAAATCGCCGATGGAGACGACGAGGCGCGCATCGGGCGGCGATTCGGCGACATGCAGGCCGGTTTCAAGCTCAGCACCAGGCTCGTCGGGCGAGACGATGGTAGCGGTAAAAAAATTCGGAATGCCCGGAACGGGGGCATCTGACACGCCCGGCGAAATGACGCGCACGCGGTCTTTGGGAATGCGGACATCGTTGACGAGATGTTCGCGCAACGGTTCGCTGACCGCAATCACGGCTCGACAACGCGGCGTGATGCGGAGGGTACTGCCTTCGAGATAACTGTGGATCGTCAGGACGTACGGAAGTTTCAATTCCTCGGCCAGCGCGGCGGCGATGTGGGCCGTGTGCTCGGAGATGCCGTGAAGGATTTCGGGTTCTTGATCCGCGATCCATTTCAAAATCCGGCGGTAAACAAAGGGACGCCAGCCGAGCCATTCGAGACCCTGAGCGGTCTGGACGTAACGCGTTTCTTCTTTTGAAAACAGCCCCCAGCCCGGCGCTGCGGGCGTCAGCAATGGGTGGTGGATGCGCGCGCGCGACAGACCGGAGAGCAGGTACTGCGCGTAAATGGCCGACGGCCCGGCAACCAACGGCTCCGAAATTAGAAGCGCCGACGCGGGATGGGGTGGGCCGAAATGGGGTTTCACGCGGGTACTATAATCTATTTGCGCTGAAATTCCATGTGATGGGACGAAGAAAGGCGTGTTTGGGAGCGTGATATCATACGCGCGTGTTTTTATACGCCGAAGGAGATGTTTAGCCCCAAAGCTAAACAACGCTTTCAGCGTATTTAATTCCTGCACAATTCATAACCCAGGGTAGCGACGCTTCGCGTCACAACCCTGGGCTGGGGTTAAAAAACGCCTTCGGCGTAAAAAATATCCGCGTACTTTGTCATACACCCGGAGCGCTGAAACTCCGTTGTAAATGTCTCTATGAAAATACCCATTTTGAACATCCGATAATTTCTTTCCTTCACAATTTACTTAAGCCGCCTCCATTCAATAACGATACTTCACTAGAATCAGCAGATAATCCTGGGGAGGGGTAGCCGTGAGTGCAAATCAGATCGATTCGGAACAGGCCTTTAGCGGTGTGGCGCAGACCGGGAATATGGGCAACGCGACGTCGGTGTCCAGCGGTGCGGCCAAGATTTTTCGCGAATTCAAATGGGGCTTGTTGACGCTGTTCATTCTCATGACCGTCGTTGTCTGCCTCGTGTATGATGGCGGGCGCAGCAACAAAAAGAAGACTGAGATCGCGCAGGCCAAGCCGACGACGACGGACACGACCAGCGCGGGCGAAGTGCTGCCAACTGTCGGTTCTGATTCGACGGTGGTTGGAATCGCTCCGACTCCTACGGCTCCGGTCCGCGCAGACGACTCGCGCGACTTGTGGCGCAGTGAATCGGCGCTCGGAAATCAGCCGCGCCGCAATGCGTCATCTGATTCAAGCTCGCACTTGTACGATCCCGTTAATGATGAACGGCCGGTGACTCAACCCACTACGCCAACGGTTCAGACGCCTGAAGGCTCCAAGCGCACTGCTCGCACAAATGCGAAGTCGCCCGTTTCAGCGGATCGCGATCAACCGCGCGATCGCGAGACGGCCACACCCGCTCCTGCCAGTGGTTTTAAGTGGTATGTCGTGAAGTCTGGTGACAACTTGACGCGCATCGCCAACACCAATCTTCCCGGCAAAGGTGGCAACAAAGCGATCACGGATGCCAACAAAGACACACTGCCTGATCCGAACAAATTGCGCGAAGGCATGAAGATTCGCATTCCGAACTCGATCACCGCTGTAGCCGTGAACGATGGTAAAACTCGTGCGAGTGACAAACCGTCCGATGAAAATCGTTCGGATATCCTGCGCCAGAAGAGCCCCAAGACGGCTGAACGCCACGGTGATTCGAACATCATTACACAGGACGATTATGTCGTGCAAGCCGGCGATACGATGGAGCGCATTGCTCGCAAAGTGCTGAACGATTCGAAGAAGTGGAAGGATTTGCTGGACTGGAACAAGGACCGAGTGGCGGACGCATCGAAGCTGAAAATCGGTACCGTTCTCCGGACACATCCTGTCGGCCAGCATCCGACACTTCAACCGTTGATCACTGATGGACTGCACCGCCGCCAGCACACCGTCCGTGCTGACGCCGAACCTCAGCCCGCTGACATCACCGACACGAAGGGCGAGCCGATTGCTGACGAAATTCAATTGCCGATCCACCCGATCGCCGCAGTCATCACGGCTCCGGCGGACAAGGCACAAAAGTTAGACGCACCGAAGAGTAAGAAAGCATCCAAGTCGGAGAAGAATGACACGCACGGGCAGGAAGACGATACCATCGTCCGTGCGCAAATTTTGCAGTAAGTACAACTGAATAGAGGGCGGATGCGACACTCGCGTCCGATCAAGCGGCCTGGCGAATCTTTTGATTCCCCAGGCCGCGCTATTTAGAATCGTATTCGAACTGGAAAGAATGTTTAACCACAGAGGAAACTGAGGGCACAGAGGAACAGCAGAGGACAGAAGGGATACAAAAACAGGTGAACTCAGGATCGGATCAATTCACGTGTGTGGTGGTAATGCGCATCGTGCTGCACAATTTTTCAGAATTCCTAGTCGGGTCAAAAAATATCGAAAATATATCATCCATAATGGCATTGTATCAAATGGTTTACAACATAGTTCAGAAAATGCACATAGAGGTGCACGTGTGCTATTGACAAGTGCCGATAATAGTATATCATTGTGCATGTGAGGTCTTGGATACCTCTTTATTGAAAAGGGAGACGACGAAAATGAGTGTCAGCCAGCAGAGTATTGCCGAGAAGCTTAATCTTTCGCGCACGACGGTGACCAAGATCCTCAACCGTGATCCGAAATATTCGGCCAGTGAAACGACCCGCGATTTGGTCTTTTCAACTGCCGAAAAAATGGGTTACGATTTCACGACCATTCGCCGCCCGTTCAAGCGCGAATATGGCCGGACTGAAGTCAATGTGAAATGTGATATTGAAGTCTGCACGGATGGCGATTTGGTTTTTGACCGCGGCGAAGCAACGGCCCGCAACATCAGCGTCGGCGGCGCGCTCCTGACAGAATTAAAGCTCGCGAGGAATTGCCTGCCCCTGTCCCGCTTCACGATCCGCTGCCGCTTCGCAGAATTGCCGGTCCTCGCGAACCTTGTCGGCGAATGCCAAGTCGTCCGCTTGACCGATTCCCAGGACAAAATCACGCCGGAATTGGGCGTCAAATTCATCAACGCCAACGTGAACGACCGCAAGATACTCAAGGACTTCATTGATACGCAGGTGGCAGAAATCCACGCGAAGAAACTCACCGCGATGCATCAGCGCGATGCTGCTGCGGCCGCTAAGGCGCCGGTACTGGTTTAAGCAGAGTCTGCCGTTGCTTCGCACATGGACTGATTTTAGTGAGAAGAGCGCGCCTAGAGCGCGCTTTTTTGTTTGTGGTTGACAGCGTAGCCAATGGAGATCTCGCGAGGTAAAGAATAGTGTAGAACACTTGATTCGCCCGGATATTTTTGAAGATTGCGGTTGAAAAATGCGGATGAGAATCGTTGTATAAGAGGAGCGAATTAGCGCTCCAACGAAGTTACTGTCATCCCTTCGGGATGCGGATTCATCTTTAATTCACGTCCGGTGGTATCGCGCTTTGCGCTCGACCACCGGCTAATGGCTTGGACCCCTCCGGGGTCAAAATCAGCTCTTTTGTTGTCATGTCAGAGCAATAGCGGAGCTGTCGGGCAATTGGTATAAATGAGCTATGCTCGATGTGATTGTGTGGGAATGGTCGTCATGTGTTTAGACGAGGGGGCATTGCAAACTGTGGATTTGGCTTTGAAACACTACGGGTAGTGGTGGAATGCGAGTCGACACCTTGCACATGTGCATGTTTGGGAGCCAAAACGCGCGTAACGGAGCAGGACTCTTGAGTTCGAATGGGGTTTGGAGGGTGTTTCAATGTCAGCGCTACAAATTCTTAAAATCCCTCGTGATTGCACCGTGTGTCACCAGTGCACCGATACATAGAAAAACTTTTTTGAGATTTGACTCACCACCGATTGAATCATAAAAGAGAATGGGATTCGTTCGTGCAATACCTCCTTATAGTGGGCATCCATTGCGCTAAAGTGTGACAGGTCCGATATTTCAAGTGACGCAACTGAGCTCGTGTTCGTGCATTGTGCATTGTTAGTGTGACGCGTTTTGTCGCTCAGAATGAAAAACGGTGTCGAAAAGAGCGCTTACTTAAGCAATTTTTGTTAGAAAAAATAATTATTATTTTGGCTCAACTCTTGCGCTTGTTGCCGATACATACATCAGGGGGGCGACTCAGTGTCTGGATTAGCGGTGGACAACAATCGAACGGGTAGCGATGTCATTGTTTTAGATGATGTCGAAAGCACACGTGGTTTTCAGGAACGCGCTTTGTTTAAGGCTGGTTACAAACGCGTCTCGGCGTATGCGGCCAGTCCTGCCAGCATCCGTGAACACGTTACGCGGCGCAGCGGCAAAGCGGACTTGGTGCTCTTTGGCCTCGACGATCAGAGCGACGCATCGTGGGAAAGCCTCAAGCTGCTCCGCCAGGAATTTGAAGGCCCCGTCCTGGCAACGACTCGAAATTACAACGCCGAAGCGCGCCAACGCGCCGAACAGCTCGGCATCGCGGACTATCTCGCCATCGATGATTGCGGCGAAGAAGGCCTCGAACTTAAAGTCGAAACCGTGCTCACGACGCACCGCATCGACGCGCTTGTTCAAGACAATGACACGCGCACGCAGCAACTCTTCGTCAACATCCTGACGGTGATGGTCAAGATTCTGGAATCAAAAGATCCGTACACGCGCTTCCACAGTCATTCTGTGGCCAAATGGTCGCGCATGATTGGGCGCCGCAAAGGCCTCAATGAAGATGAATTGAACCGCCTCGGCCTCGCCGCGCTCTTTCACGACTTCGGCAAGATCGGCATCCCCGACGAAATCCTCAGCAAGACCGAGCGCCTGACCGAAGAAGAATTCACGATCATGAAGAAGCACCCGACGATCGCCCGCGATTTGTTGGCGTCGCTCGAACCGCTGGGCGATCTCATGCCGGCGATCACGCACCACCATGAACGCTGGGACGGTCGCGGTTATCCGAGCAATTTAAAGGGCGAAGACATTCCGCTTTGGGCTCGCATCATCGCCCTAGCCGATTCATATGACACCATGTCCACGCGCCGCTCGTACAAAGAACCGTACAGCCGCGAACGCGTCATCGGCGAACTTGAAAAATGCAAAGGCACTCAATTCGATCCTGAATTGACCGAACATTTGCTCACAATTCTTCGTGAAAATGCTTAACGACTGGTTTCGAGTTTCGAGTTTCGGGTTTCAGGTTTCGAGTTGATTCAAATAAAAACGGGCGCGACAATTGTCGCGCCCGCTTCGTTGGCTCGTGGTCCGAACAAAAGTCGTTAGACTTTGTCTGCGATCTTAATGCTCTTCGATGCGTTCCCCGCTTCGGTGTCGGCGAAATTTGCCTGCAAGAGTGTCAACCCAGCTTTTGCATTTTCGCGGTCGGTCTTGATGCGTGACGCGGCCCATTCCTGGATTTTGTCGAGCATCATCTTCGCCTGCTTTTCCTTCTTCACTTTCGCATCGGCTTCGAGCTTCGTCATTTCAGTCCGCGCCTTCGCCGCTTCAGGATACGGCTTGTACGATTGCGTGACGGTGTCGTAGAGTTTATACCCGTCCCACTTCTGGCTTGCGGCCACTTTTTCCTGGGCGCTGGTCATCAGCTTCGTGATGTCGGCTTTGACCACGTCTTCCAACTTCGCCGCAGCTGCTTTGATCGTCTTGTCGCTGGCATTCATTGCCTGCTTGATCGTCGTCACGGCCTGAGCCGTCTGGCCGAATTCCAGCGAGAGCCACGCTTTCTTCAGCATGTCAGGAATTTCTTTCGGGTCCATCTTCCATTTGGCTTTGGGCAGTTCTTTATCGACAGCAACCTTGATGTCACCAATGCCGTGGAATTCGCCGCTCGGCGTCATGATCATCGTCTGATGAATGTTCTGCAAACTGATCGGCTTGGACAGCATCAACGATTCGAACGAGCGGTCCACGTCGGCATAAATCGCCCACTCGGTTTTTACGCCTTTGACATATGACGTGACTTGAGGAACCGCGTGTCCGGAATTAATTCCAATGAACAACACGGGCTGGTTTTCGTACGACTTGCGGGTCTGATCCAAACTGGGCCAGATTTCATGACACTTAGGTCACCCCGACTCATAGAAGAAAAGCACAACCACTTTGCCCTTCAAATTCGCCATACTGTACGCGCCATTCAACGCCCACGTATTCCCGAATTCAGCCTTCGCAGGATGCGGAGTCGAAACGTCCGCAGCGGGGGCGTCAGCGGCTTTCGCCGGCTCCTTCTTATCCGCCGCGTACAGTCCCAACGCCATGCAGGCGAGAGCGATCAAGCCTAGACGATCCAATCTCATCGAGTCCTCCTACTGAAAAAAAGTCCGGAGCAACAGGTAAAAATCAAGACATAATTCTACCGCGTTTTCACACGCACTACTATTCATTTGTTTGAAAAAATGCACACGTGCTTGAAGTAGTGTCGCACTCAAGTCCAAAAATGTTGCATGAATTATTCTTCGCGCAATGCTCCTGAGGCATTCATTCCGCGGCTTTTCCATGCTGGATACAACGCTGCCGCCGCGCTCATTAAAAGCGCTGACGCGCCAGCTCTGACAAAAACGTCGCCATTGATTGAAAACAAGATCGTCCACCCAAACGCCCGAACATTGATCACCTTTATAAGGAGCATCGCCAATGCCGGCCCCAGCACACACGCCACCAGAAACGCCGACATGCCCAGCAACAGCCCTTCGAGCACCATCAGTCCGAACAGGCCGCGCGCGGACAATCCCAACGCGCGCAGCAATCCGAAGTCCGCCGCACGTTCGCGCAAGAGTGCCAGCAGTGCGCTCAAGATTCCGCAGAGTCCCACTGCGAGGCTCAAATTTTCCAACTGCCCCGTGATCGCAAATGTCCGATCGAAGACGCGAAACGCTTCCTCGCGCAATGTCCGGTTCGAAAAAATATACAAGCCGCCCGGCGCGCCAAAATCATCACGCAACGTTTTGATCACGGCATCACAATCCGCACCCGGCTTCAAATAGACAGACACGCTCTGCGGCAAATCGTCACCGAAATAATCGGCGTAGGTCTTCGCATCCAAACTGATCACGCCCCGGTCCGTCGCGTACTCGTAAAAAATTCCTTCGACCCGCAACGGAGTCGTCCGCTTCGCGCCCGGAAGCGTCACCGTGTCTCCGACTTTTAAATTCTGTTTCCTAGCCAAAGATTCCGACACCATCGCCTGACCGTTGAGCAAGCCATTGACTCCGTGATCCGCGTCGCCACCATCCGGCGTCATTGGAAAATTCGCCCGGCCGCGCGTGAACGTGATTTGCGTATCCGTCGCCGAAACCAAGACCAGCGACCCGTCGGCAAGAACAATGTCGCGTCCGCGAAATGTGTCCACAACATCCACGCCGGGAACCGCGCGCAGCCTGTTCAGAGTTTCAAGCGGAATGTGCGCCGATTTACGGATCAACGCCGGCACCGCCGGACGGATGTAAATGTCGGCCATCAGCGATTGATTCATCCAACGGTCCAG
>Ga0194061_1002172_pt1 | contig 10863 bp, 14 predicted proteins | sample SepL2221m_MetaG_FD_163423 | JGI IMG/M metagenome (GOLD analysis project Ga0194061, IMG submission 163423) | Anoxic zone freshwater microbial communities from boreal shield lake in IISD Experimental Lakes Area, Ontario, Canada - Sep2016-L224-21m | ecosystem: Environmental > Aquatic > Freshwater >...
TCGCTTCTTACTTCTCTGATTTCTTCTCGTATCGCTCAAACTTCCATAGATCGAGATCATCGAGAGCGAGCGGAATAAATCCTCGCGCCTCCAGTGCATCTACTAACTGGGTGCGGTGTTCGGCGGCATGGTAAATAGCTTCGGCCAAGATTGTGGAACGCAGACTTTGAAAACTTCTCTCTTCATCGACAATGGTGAGATATTCATCGGGAAGATCGGCCTGGCTAGAAATATTGGCATCAAATTCAGCCAGTTGTTCCTTCAGTAAGTCTAAGTCGGTCATGCTCTCTGGAAATTTAATATCTCGCCAAGGGGCTCCGGTGAGGCAGTATTCATACCAATTGGCGCTGCCCACTATATGTTGTAAAAGGTGGCCGGCTGTCCATTCGGGATTTGCAATGTAAGCGCGTAGCGCCTCATCGGGAAGTTGTTGAACCGCGTCATAAACCCTTTGATTTGCCCAAGCCATATGGCGAAGGAGGCGATTTGTTGTTGCAGACATGATGGAATGTTAATTTCCGAAATCCAATGAATCAAGCCCCCATTAAAAGGTGGAGCACTAGGGACTTGATTCATTGCCGCGCCGGCCTATCGGCCGTAGTAAGAATGCGCTGTGCTCTTCTTTGGCTTTGGCTTCTTCGTAACTTTCACTTTTGGCTTTGGAGTGGCCTTATGAGTGATTGTGGGAGTTGGCGAAGTAGAGGCACTTGGTTTCGCACTCTCCTTCGCCAATTCCGTGGCGTTGAGTTCAACCCCAGCAGGAGAGATGACATACCAAACCCCGCCGATTCCTTGACCATTTGTTTGACCGACACTCTGATCCCCAGCGAATGTGTAGATAGGCCGCCCGTTGATCAAGATCTGGTTAGAGCCGGGGATGACCGAAACCTTTGCCGTTACCCCATCGACAACAGGAGTCGCCGTTTTAGAGGTAATTGCCGGCCAGTGGACCAAACATCCACCAGTACAACTACTCACTCCTGATTTCGGAACATCCGGAAGGTAGTAATAGGCGGTCATTCCTTTTCCGTCCACTATTACTGTTCCCAGTGTTGTTTTGCCAATCCCTAGGTCTCCGGTTCCGGCCGAAACACTAGATACCATTCCCGTGCCAAGCAATAAAGCTAAGCTAATTACAAATTTGGATTTAGCCGTCCTTTTCATTGCGTGCGCCTTCTTTCCGAAGAGTTTTGCGGATACCCTGATAACGAGACGCATCTACAAAAAGTTCATCAATTGAAGGAGTGATTTGGTTGAACGAATTGGGTCTCTGCATCGTTACATAGGCAAGGGACATTATGAAGATGACGAAAAGTAAGCATGAAGATCTGCTCCTAGCGCTCAATCGCGCTCATGGACAGGCTCTCTTCAGTTATGTCTCCAGGCTGACGGGGGACAAGGCTCTCGCCCAAGATATTGTCCAGGAGTCACTTATCAAGGCTTGGAAACATTCATCGATCTTGGAGCAAGAGATTGAATCAACCCGGGCCTGGTTATTCACGGTAGCGAGAAATCTGGTCATCGACGATAGGCGGAGTGCCAGATTTCGCAGAGAGTCCATCGTGGAAGTTCTGCCGGAACTTCCCACTGCAGATGACATTAACGCGAAGTTAGACAGTTGGATGATTTCGGATGCTCTCGCCTCGTTGAGTGAGCCACAGCGGCGCGCGGTCGTCAGTGCATACTATTTAGGAAACTCCGTTGCTGAGATCGCCAGGCAAGAAGAAGTCCCCGTTGGCACGATCAAATCGAGATTGCACTATGGACTTGCGGCGATCAAAATCGCTCTTCACGAAAGAGGTATCGAACCATGATTGAATCAATTGATCCCTTCCAAGATTGGGATGCTTCCTATGTTCTAGGCGCCTTGAGTGAGGAGGAGTCCGTGGAGTATGAGAAGCACCTAGCAACTTGCGCACGTTGTTCTGCCTCTCTGGCTGCAATCTCTCATCTCCCGAGCTATCTGGCGAGAATTGACACAGACACGGCTCTCTCGCTGATTGATGGAGCATCGTTAAGTGATGCTGAGACCTCGTGGGATGAGTCGGAGTTCGTTAAGAGATTAGCGGTGCGGGCTCAAGAGGTTCAACGTAGGGATGGAGTTCGAAGGAAGATTGGTCTGGTGGCTGCGATCGTCATTTCGCTAACTGTTGGAGTGACCACCGGGGTTGTTCTCCATGCGCCACATTCCCAGAACGGGAGTATCTCGAATTCAGTTGGAAAATCCCTGAGAGTTGACAATTTACATCCGGAAATAATGTCAGCTCTCTTTCGCGTAACAAGCAAAGCCTGGGGAACTCAAATTACTTGGAGCTGCACCTATGCCTCCGGAGTTTCGACGAAATATTCATCTACTAATTATGATTTGTTCATCACCGATACCGCGGGAAAGAAATCTCTGATCTCAACATGGAGCGCCTCGGGGTCTGCCGCGAGCGGACTTGCGGCGAGCACGAAGTTGCAACTTTCTCATCTCAAATCTGTGGAAATTGTGTTATCGGGGTCACAGGACCCACTTGTAGTCGGTACCAACATTTAGACATGAGATAACGGGAACGAGATCCTGCTTGGCAAGGGCCTCGCGTGTAGACTCCTGCGGTGACCCAAATATTGGATTTAGAAAGACTGCGTAACTATCGTAAAACATATGTAGCTATGCTGATTTCTTCCAGCTTAAGCCTGATCGCCTCGCTAGTACTTTCCTATGATGCAGTTAAATTGGCCGCAAATCCATCTGGCAAACTCTCCTGCGATGTGAACGCCATTGTCTCTTGCGGAAAAGTCGCTCGCTCTTGGCAGTCTCACCTTCTGGGCTTCCCCAATGCATTTCTTGGCTTAATGACAGAACCAGTGGTTATCGCGATAGCCGTAGCCGGACTAGGTCTGGTGGCCTTTCCGCGCTGGTTCCTGCGCGCCGCTCATGTGGTTTATGCCGCTGGATTAATTTTCGCGCTCTGGCTGCTTTCGCAATCATTCTTCGTTATCAAGGCCTTTTGCCCTTGGTGCCTTCTTGTCACCGTTTCAACGATCACCGTATTTTCAACGATGACACGAATAAATGTCATGGAAAATACCTGGGCGCTTTCGCCGGAGAGACACGAGAAATTTGTGCACTTCCTTGACCGCGGTTGGGGTCGAGTGGCTTACACCTTTATCTATTGCTTCTTGGGTTTTGCCATTCTCATGAAATATGGCAAATACTTCCTGCCGTAACAGGGAAGGCCTCCTTCGTACCTCAAATTTAGAAAGTAATAAGTTCTGCCCTCTTAGTATCAACAAAACTATCGGGCAATTCGTAGTCGCTGCACGCTCTATTTAACTCGGCGACAATCAGTTCGGCCGGGATTGGGACCCCGTTCCATGAATCATCGAGGGTGGTATGCGCATCTTCTACCAAGGTGATGTCGAGTCCACGCTCAATGGCGGCATGAATGGTGTGTCTCACGCAGAGGTTGGATTGGGCGCCGGTAATGACTAAGTGACCCACCTGGAGCTCTTCCAATATCTCCTCTAGTTCTGTCTCTTCGAAAGAACTGCGCCATAATTTCCGAACGATTTTTTCAGCGCTAAGCGCCTTTAATTCCGGGACTAGTTCCCATGCCTCGCTATCGATCTGCATCCCATCATCTGAGTGTTGCACCCAGATCACATCGACTTTGCCCTCCCGGGCACGCTTCACTAATTCAGCAATACGTGAAATCGTCTCATCGCGCTTCCAGGCGTACTCCATGACGTCAACCTGCACATCAATGACCATCAGTGCGGTCTTATTACGATCTGGATAAGCGCTCATGCGAACCTCCGGTATTTCATAATTTCAATGGTACTAAGCCGAAACGAAAAACGGCGGGGACTGATCGAAATCAGCACCCGCCGTCTGTGACGGATAGTTGAGTTACGGCTTAGAGATCGTAATAAAGCTCAAACTCAGCTGGATGTGGACGTAGGCGAACATAATCAACTTCTGATGTGCGCTTGAAGGAGATCCATGTATCGATGAGATCCTTGGTGAATACGCCACCGCGGGTCAGGAACTCGTTATCGCGCTCGAGGTTATCGAGTACGGCATCGAGCGAACCTGGTACCTGTGCGATAGACGCTGCTTCCTCTGGGCTAAGTTCGTAGAGATCCTTATCGACAGGAAGCGCTGGCTCAATCTTGTTGATGATTCCATCAAGGCCGGCCATCAACATTGCTGCGAAAGCTAGGTATGGGTTTGATGATGGATCTGGGCAACGGAACTCGATGCGCTTTGCCTTTGGATTGGATCCGGTGATCGGGATACGGATACAAGCCGAACGGTTACGAGCTGAGTAAACAAGGTTTACGGGAGCTTCGTAGCCTGGAACTAGGCGGCGATATGAGTTGACTGTTGGGTTAGTGAATGCAAGAAGTGATGGAGCGTGCTTAAGCAGCCCGCCAACATACCAACGCGCCATATCTGAAAGATCGCCATAACCCTCACCGAAGAAGAGTGGTACGCCATCTTTCCAGAGTGATTGGTGAACGTGCATGCCCGAACCGTTATCTCCGAAGAGTGGCTTTGGCATGAAGGTCGCGGTCTTGCCGCCTTCCCAAGCTACGTTCTTAATAATGTACTTGAACTTCATGAGGTCATCGCCAGCGTGCAGGATGTCACTGAAGCGGTAGTTGATCTCCATCTGACCCGCGGTACCAACTTCATGGTGGGCGCGCTCAACTTGGAGTCCAACTTCCTCGAGCTTCATAACCATCTCATCGCGCAGGTCGTTGTACTGATCGGTTGGAGAGACTGGGAAGTATCCGCCCTTGATGCGGGTGCGGTAGCCACGGTTGGGTGTGCCATCTGCATCCTTCTCGATGCCGGTGTTCCAAGCGCCTTCATATGAATCAATGTGGTGGAAAGCTTCGTTGATTCCCGTAGAGAAGCGAACTGCGTCAAAGACGTAGAACTCTGCTTCTGGTGCGAAGAAGGCGGTATCTGCAATTCCAGTTGAACGCATGAACTCAACCGCCTTGGCAACGATTCCACGTGGGTCGCGGCTGTAAGGGGAGTCATCAATTGGGTTGTGAACCGAGAACAAGATTACGAGGGTCTTCTCTTTGCGGAATGGATCCACGAAGGCTGACTCTGGAACGGGAAGCAACTTCATATCCGACTCGTGAATGGCTTGGAATCCACGGATCGAGGAGCCATCGAACATCAAACCGTCGGTGAAGACTGCCTCGTCGAAAGAGCCAGCAGGGACGTTGAAGTGATGTTGGATTCCAGGAAGGTCGATGAAGCGAACGTCGATGAGTTTTACATCTTCTTTTTTAATAAAGGCAAAAATTTCCGCAGAATTCTTAAACATTGTTCTCCCAATTCAGCCTGATCTGGCCAGATAGTTAAAGGGGGCGAGGCACATCGACGGGCCACGTTATGGGCGCAATGTTACCCTTCAGCCGTGCCAGATCAAGCCGGGTTTAACCGCCGATTCCTCGCTGTCCTGCTGGACTGGTTCATGTGCCTGGGGATAGCCCATCTGATCACCCGGAACCTAGCTGGGGGAGCCCAATTCCTCCCCTTGGGGATCTTCTTCATTGAAGTTGGCCTCTTGACCGCCTTGCAAGGCGCATCAGCGGGACAACGGATCCTGCGCCTTCGGGTGGTGGACGCTTCTGATGGCGGTCGCATCTCAGTTGGGAGAGCGCTGCGCCGTACGCTATTTATCTGCTTACTAATTCCAGCGATCTTCACCAAAGAGGGCCGCGGGTACCACGACTGGTTTACCAATTCGGTAGTGGTTAAGTCTTAATTACTCCTTGAAATCGGCGCCTATGACTTCCCCGATCGACCAATTCATTGACTTAACATCAGCGAGAGTATGAGTGACAGAAGAAATCAGGTGATCATCGGTCTTAACTCGATAGGTACTAACTTCGGGGACGTTCTTGAAGGTAACCGCGAAGTCACAGATATTCCCAGTCGGAAAATTAGTGACTTCATCGGAATTTATCTTAGTTTTTCTTAGAACTCCAGAACCAAAAGTATCGGATGAGATCACCGAGTCATCCGGACCAACCAGCGAGATCGTAGCGCCATGCTCGTAGTTAGTTCGAGAATTGGCTTCGGTGCAGTGCCCACCAGAGATGACGATGAAATTATCGCCCCAAAGTTCCATATGCCAGGCTAAAGATCCTGGTTCGACTTTGCTCCCAGCGGAATCGTCTTCCGTGCTACTTCCGCAGGCAGTCAAACCCAGCAGTAAAATCGGGGCGAGTAACAGGTATGCAAATCTCTTCATCTTGACTCCATAGACTTCCCTCAACGCTTAGGTAATTTTACACCTTTAGGCATTGGTCCTTTAGGAATAGGCATATTCATCCCGCCAACGCCCTTAAGGCGATTGCGGACTTCGCGGAGTTGGGCCTTGGAAAGCTTCTTGGGAAACTTCTTGACCACTTTTTGCAACTTGCGAATTGGAACCGCACCGTCATAGTTGCCTACGTAAATCTCGTGTACGGGGACACCTGGAACGAAGCGCTCCACTTTCTTCTTCTCATCTTGCACGAGAAGGCGCACGGCTGGAGTTCCCTCGCCTACCAAGATAATTCCGGCGCGACCAACGGTGCGATGAACCATATCTTGATTGCGAGAGACGTTCACCGCTGGCGTTGTTGAAAAGCCCTTGCGGATGGACATCAAGACGCTAGCTCCAGCGCCACTCTGGCCTTCGATCGAGGAAAAAGCCGCAGTGTTCGCAAAGCGGGTGAATGTGAAAAACGCCGCTAGCAAGGCGAGTGGAATGGCAAGGATTCCGAAATAAATGGGGTGACCGAGTCCGACGCCGGCAAAGTAGCCTCCGACGAGAGTTGCGATGAAAATGACTGTGCACCAGACATAAGCGATTGGCTTTTCGCGACGAACCAAACGAAATGCATCCTTAAGGACTGCCAATTGACCCTGCTTCTCTGCTTCAGCCATTCTCTTGCTCCTTCATTTTTTGACGCTCTACGTGGAGTTGCTCGGAGGTAATCGCGGTGCCACCTAGGCGGGCGGGTGCCCACCATTGGCCCTCATGAGAGTGAGGATAATTGGATTGCACTGAATGTAAAAGTTCGAGCATCTTGACCTTCAGCTCCGCCTCTGCACGCTCAATATCTGACCCCTTTGGAACCAGATATGGCTCTCCGAAGGCGACGTGAACTGGGTGCTTATGTCTTTTAAAATCAGGTTTGCGCTTTTTGGTGATGATTCTCTGGCTACCCCACACGGCAACGGGAATGATTGGAACTCCAGCGCCCATTGAAAGTCGGATCGCTCCAGATTTCAAATCCTCAATTTCGAAGCTACGAGAGATGGTGCCCTCGGGAAAGATTCCGATAATCTCACCAGATCGAAGTGCCCGTAGCGCAGCAACAAATGATGAGGAACCACTTTCGCGATCCACGCTGATGTGATGCATACCGCGCATCAAAGGACCCGCAACTTTGTGGTTGAAGATCTCTTTCTTTGCCATGAAACGGATGTAGCGCTTCGCAGGCAGAGCACCGGTTCCGATGAGTGCGAAATCCAAGTACCCAATGTGGTTCATGCAGAGAACTGCGCCACCCTGGCGAGGAAGATTTTCAACGCCCTGAAAATCGAACTGGACCCCGAGATATTTCCAAAAGGCTTTGATCGCAACGATAACGGGAGGATAAACGAGTTCAGCCACGTAGAAGCGCCTTCTTCTCTTGGGCTTGCTTATAAAGACGTCCGGCACGATAACTGGAGCGAACAAGTGGACCACTCATTACTCCGAGGAATCCAATATCGGTTGCCTCTTGAGAGAGCTCTACGAATTCCGCTGGCTTCACCCAACGAACAACTGGGTGGTGCTTTGGAGTAGGGCGCAGGTACTGGGTAATAGTGATGAGGTCGCAGCCGGCTTCATGCAGATCAACTAGAGCCTGGGTGACCTCTTCGCGGGTCTCACCCATACCAAGAATTAAGTTGGACTTCGTTACCAAGCCAAAAGCTTGTGCCTGTGAGATAACGTCGAGAGATCTGTCATACCTAAATGCGGGGCGGATCTCCTTAAAGATGCGGGGGACCGTCTCTAAGTTGTGAGCAAAGACTTCTGGACGAGTTTCAAAAACTTCGTTAAGTAAGTGTGGCTTGCCGCTGAAATCAGGAGCCAACATTTCGACACCTGTACCAGGATTGAGCTCATGAACTGCACGTATTGTTTCGGCGTATAACCAAGCGCCTTCGTCGGGGAGATCGTCGCGGGTAACGCCGGTGATGGTGGCGTAGCGAAGTTCCATGGAACGTACTGATTCGGCGACACGACGCGGTTCATCGCGATCAAGTGGGTCAGGCTTTCCAGTATCGATATTGCAGAAATCGCAACGGCGGGTGCACTTCTCGCCACCGATCAAGAAGGTGGCTTCGCGGTCTTCCCAGCACTCAAAGATATTCGGACAAGCCGCTTCTTGGCAGACGGTGTGCAGGCCTTCGCGGACTACAAGAGAGCGCAACTGTGTGTACTCGGGACCCATAATGGCGCGCGTCTTGATCCACTCTGGCTTCTTTTCAATGGGGACCGCGGCATTACGCGCCTCGATGCGGAGGAGTTTGCGACCTTCGGGAGCGAGCGTCATGAAATCACCTTTGTGAGAGCGGTCAGAATTTTGGATTCAACAAGAGGAAGTACTTCTTCTAAAGATATGTCGCGATCCAGTTCTTTGGCCATAGATGTGACGCCTGTATCTGAATAACCACAAGGGATGATCTTGTCGTAAGCGGTCAGGTCGGGATTTACGTTGAGCGCGAACCCGTGCATGGTTACGCCCTTGGCCACGCGCATGCCGATCGCGGCAATCTTGCGATCACCTTTCTCGTCGCGAATCCAAACGCCAGAGCGTTCGCAGTAGCGTTCGGCGGGAATTCCAAATTCAATACAGACATCAATCAGCGCACTCTCGACTTCGCGGACAAAACCCACGACATCGCTGCGATTCTTCAATTTGACGATGGGGTATCCCACGATCTGCCCCAACCCATGCCAGGTAATCTTCCCGCCGCGATCGACATCTATAACTGGCGTTCCATCTAATGGGCGATCTTCTGGTTTGGTCATCCGACCCGCGGTGTACACCGAAGGGTGCTGCAAGAGGAAGAGAGTGTTGGGAGTGGTGCCGGCAATTATTCCTTCGACGGTATCGCGCTGCAGCTGCCAAGCCTCTTGATAGTCGAGGATGCCTGCATGAACCACAACGGTCTGATCGACCAGGGATCCAGCGGCAGTGCTCATAACCCCTAGCCTAATGTAGGTTTAACGTCATGACACTTCGGGTAGGAATCGCAGGTTTTGGCCTTGCTGGCCGCTATTTCCATGCTCCGTTGCTTAAAGGAGCGGGTTTCGAGATTGCAGGAATTCTTACGACCAGCGAGGAGCGCAGAGCGCATGCGCTTGCCGATTTTCCCGAGACCACCATTGCTTTGACAATGTCTGAGCTCTTGGATCTGGGTTTGGATTTACTCGTTGTTGCCAGCGCCAACGTTGCACATGCCAGCGAGGCGATTGCTGGATTGCGTGCCGGTGTACCCGTTGTGGTTGATAAACCGATGGGTCGCTCGCTGCAAGAGACTCAGGAGATTATTGATGTCTCCAAAGAGATCGGCGTCACTGTCACCACTTATTTCAATCGCCTCTTTGACAGCGATGCCTTGACGGTAAAGAAGATCATCGCTGAAGGCACTCTGGGAAATATATTTCGACTGGATTCACGCTTCGAGAAATTTAGACCCGGATCAAATCCAAAGAGTTGGAGGGAAGCGAATAGCGTCGCGGATGGGGGAGGCAATTTGCTCGACTTAGGCCCACATCTGGTTTCACTTGCACTCAACTGGTTTGGTCCTGCAGAAGTTACATACGCTGCGGTACGAAGTATCCGCGGACTTGCAGATGATGACATAGTTATTAACTTGAAACATGCAAGTGGTGTGGATTCGTATCTATCGGCTAGTTCAATCATTGGTGCAGGAGGGCCACGTATTCGACTATCAGGTACAAAAGGTTCCCTAGTGATTAAAGATTTGGACGATCAAGAGGCCCGTCTGCGCACCGGTGAGTATCCGGCTGGTGGAGTTTGGACACCTCCAGCAATCACTCGAGCCGAGATCTATCGCGGTGATGAGGTCACTGAATATCCAGGGGAGCCAGGAAATTACTCACTCTTCTATTCACAGGTAGAACAAGCGATATTGGGTAAATCCGCTTGGCCGGTAACTCCCGATGATGCTCTGGCAGTCGCGAAGATTATCGATCAAGCGCGCGCTATCTCTATTCGGTAAGCGCCTCTAGCGCTGTTGTGAGATGCGGGTAGTCCCACACGAATCCACTATCTTGAAGTGCTTTTGGGAGAACTTTCGCTGATCCCAAAATTTCACCTGAGAAGCCGCCAATGAGAATCTTCAAGGCAAAAGCTGGAGCGGGTAGAAGGGCCGGGCGATGAACTGCCCGCGCCAAAGATGCGGTGAAATTCTGATTCGTAACAGGATTGGGGGAGGTCAGATTCACTGGTCCCGAAATATCGCTGTTTAAGCAATGAATGATTGCCTTTATCTCATCGTGCAAGGTGATCCACGACCACCACTGCTTTCCAGAGCCTAACTTGCCACCAAGACCTAAACGAAAGAGAGGAAGGAGCCGACCTAACGCTCCTCCGGTTGGATCGAGGACCAAACCGGTGCGAATTTTCACGGTGCGTACACCGACCGCTAAATCTGCAGCAGCTTCCCATTCGCGGCAGACGACAGAGAGAAAGTCATCAGCACCGCGATCGGTTTCTACGACTGCGCGATTGCCGGTCTCTCCGTAAAATCCAATGGCGCTGGCTGAGATAAATACTTTG
>Ga0194061_1002174_pt1 | contig 10855 bp, 10 predicted proteins | sample SepL2221m_MetaG_FD_163423 | JGI IMG/M metagenome (GOLD analysis project Ga0194061, IMG submission 163423) | Anoxic zone freshwater microbial communities from boreal shield lake in IISD Experimental Lakes Area, Ontario, Canada - Sep2016-L224-21m | ecosystem: Environmental > Aquatic > Freshwater >...
ATCTCAACCGCCACGTGGCGGAAATGGCGGAGGAGGCGGCTTTCAACCGGATATGAAGAGTGCTGGCATTGGGGCGGGGCTCATTTTGGGCGTATTGGTCCTGATTTGGCTCGGAACCGGATTTTTCATTGTGCAGGAAGGCCAGCAAGCGGTCATTACGCAGTTTGGAAAATACAACAAAACGGTTTATGCGGGCTTCAACTGGCGACTGCCGTACCCCATACAGCGCCATGAACTCGTGTTCGTAACGCAAATCAGGTCCGTTGATGTCGGGCGTGATACGGTACTTAAAGCGACCGGACTGCGCGAATCGGCCATGTTGACTCAGGACGAAAACATTCTGGACATCAAGTTTGCGGTTCAGTATCGCTTGAGTGATGCCCGCGCTTTCCTGTTTGAGAGCAAGAACCCGGCAGAGGCAGTTGTTCAGGCTGCAGAGACCTCGGTGCGCGAGGTTTTGGGCAAGATGAAGATGGACGCCGCTCTTTCGGAAGAGCGCGATCAGATCGCGCCGCGTGTGCTTGCCATGATGCAGTCCATTCTGGACCGCTACAAGGTTGGCATTGAGATTGTGGGTATCAATTTGCAACAGGGTGGGGTGAGGCCGCCAGAGCAAGTGCAAGCGTCATTTGACGATGTACTCAAGGCTGGGCAAGAGCGCGAACGCGCCAAAAACGAGGCCCAAGCCTATGCGAATGACGTCATACCGCGAGCAGTCGGTTCTGCATCGCGCCTGAAAGAAGAGGCCGAAGCCTATAAGGCGCGCGTGGTTGCGCAGGCGCAAGGTGATGCGCAACGTTTCCGCTCCGTGTTTGTTGAATACCAGAAAGCACCACAAGTGACGCGGGACCGCATGTACCTGGATGCCATGCAGCAAATTTATAGCAATGTGACCAAAGTCGTGGTGGATTCCAAGCAAGGTTCGAACCTACTGTACCTGCCGTTAGACAAGATCATGCAGATGGGTGCTTCTGCCGGTGATGCAGGATCGGTCGTGCCGACTGCAGCGTCAACTGCTCCGACCCATGCGGTGCTTCCAAGTGCTGCTGCCAACGATGCCCGTAGCCGTGAAGCGGCCCGGACGCGCGAACGTGAATCTCGCTAGGAGCTCCCCATGAATCGGATTGGACTAATTTTCTCATCTCTGCTGGTGCTGATTGCTCTAGCGAGTTCCACCTTGTTTGTGGTTGACCAGCGCCAGTTTGGTGTGGTGTATGCGTTGGGGCAAATCAAGGATGTGATCACCGAGCCCGGGTTGAACTTCAAGCTTCCGCCGCCATTTCAAAATGTCTCCTACATTGACAAACGGCTGTTGACACTCGACAGTACTGACTCGGAGCCCATGCTGACGGCCGAAAAGCAACGTGTCGTCATCGATTGGTATGTTCGCTGGCGCATTTCGGAGCCTACCGAATACATCCGCAATGTGGGCTTGAACGAAGGCGCTGGCGCAAGCCAACTCAACCGGGTGGTTCGCAACGCATTTCAGGAAGAAATCAACAAGCGCACGGTCAAAGAACTGCTCTCCCTCAAACGGGAAGACCTGATGACCGATGTGAAAGCGGAGGTACTGACCAAGGTACGCGGCACCAAGCCGTGGGGCGTCGATGTGGTTGATGTTCGCATCACGCGTGTGGACTATGTGGAAGCCATCACCGAATCAGTCTACCGCCGCATGGAAGCCGAGCGCAAACGTGTAGCCAACGAGTTGCGTTCCACGGGTGCAGCCGAAGGTGAAAAAATTCGCGCCGATGCGGAGCGCCAGCGCGAAGTCACTATTGCAAACGCTTACCGTGATGCCCAAAAAATCAAGGGTGAGGGTGACGCCGAGGCCGCACGTATTTATGCAGAAGCATTTGGACGTGACCCCCAGTTCGCACAGTTCTACCGCAGTCTGGACGCCTACAAGGCCAGTTTCAACAACAAGAGTGACGTCATGGTGCTTGATCCGTCGTCCTCTGAGTTTTTCAAGGTCTTTCGTGGCGGTGTGGCACCCGTTGGAAATGCAAAGAAGTAAATTTTGAGTAGCGACACCATTTGGCTGGCGATTGCACTGGTGTTGGTGATGGAAGGGCTGTTCCCGTTCGCCTCACCCGAGGGATGGCGAAAGATGTTTACCCAACTGCTAACGCTCAGTGACGGACAGATCCGCTTTTTTGCATTGTTCAGCATACTGTGTGGTCTGGTGATGATTTGGTGGGTGTCGCCCTGAGAACGGGGCGACAAGCCCGGTAAAATCGCAGTTTTAATAGCCTCCTCATTCCACATGTCAGCTTGGGTCTTGCCGGATCACATTGCCGATGTGCTGCCTTCTGAAGCGCGCCACATCGAAGAAATACGTAGGGACCTGCTGGACATGGCCCGTTGTTATGGCTATGAACTTGTGATGCCTCCGTTGCTGGAGCATTTGGAGTCCTTGCTGTCGGGTGCGGGCGAAGCTCTGGACCTGCAAACCTTCAAACTCGTTGATCAAATTTCTGGACGCATGATGGGTTTACGTGCGGACAGCACGCCCCAAGTTGCGCGTATTGACGCGCACTTGCTCAACCGCGATGGCGTGACCCGCCTGTGCTATTGCGGACCGGTATTGCATACCCGCCCCAGTGGGCCGCACGCAACCCGGGAACCGCTCCAGTTTGGGGCAGAGATTTACGGCCATACAGGGTTGGAAGCCGACCTTGAAATTCTGACATTGGCACTGGATTCGCTCAAGGTGGCGCAAGTGGGTGCAATCAGTGTTGATATGGCGGATGCACGCATCGTGCACGCGCTGCTGAGGGATCTTGCGCTGGATACGAGCCAGTTGTCAGCTATTCATGCCGCGTTGGCTGCCAAAGATGCTAGCGAGTTGAAGACACTGCTAAGCCACGCGCCACGCGCCACGGCTCAGGCATTGATTGACCTTCTGCAACTGTACGGTGATACCTCTGTATTGGATGAAGCGAACCGATTATTGCCGAAATCGATTGAAATTGAAGCCGCTTTGGCGAACCTGAAATGGCTGGCAAGCCATCTCGATGGCGCCACCGTTTCGTTTGATCTGGCGGACCTGCGGGGCTACGCGTATTACAGCGGCGCCATGTTCTCTATGTATGCGCCCGGTGCCAGCGATGCGTTGGCGCGCGGCGGTCGGTACGATGAGGTTGGTCTTGTGTTTGGGCGCAAACGTCCCGCGGTTGGCTTTAGTCTGGACATTAAGTCGCTGACGGGCGTTGCTGCGAAGCGCCCTCTGCGGGCGGCTATTCGCGCGCCGTGGGGAGAAGCATCAGAGCTGCGAGCAGCCATTGCGGCATTGCGCCGCAATGGCGAAACCGTGGTGTGCGTCTTGCCGGGCCATGAGAGTCAAATCGATGAGTTCCATTGTGACCGTGAGCTGTTCCAAGCAGCGGGACAGTGGGTTGTGAAAGCTATTTGAGAAACATCCCAATGAATACAACCAAAGGACGCAACGTCGTCGTCGTCGGCACGCAGTGGGGCGACGAGGGCAAGGGCAAACTGGTCGATTGGCTGACCGAAAGCGCCCAGGGCGTAGTGCGCTTTCAGGGTGGTCACAATGCAGGCCATACCTTGGTCATCAACGGCGTCAAGACGGCCTTGCATCTGATCCCCAGCGGCATCATGCGCCCAGGCGTCAAGTGCTACATCGGAAACGGTGTCGTTCTGTCAGCTGCCAAATTATTCGAGGAAATTGAAGGCCTGGAAAAAGTCGGTGTTGAGGTACGCTCGCGCTTGCGCATCAGCGAGGCCTGCCCACTGATCTTGCCATTCCACGCTGCGCTGGATGTTGCCCGTGAAGCCGCCCGCGAAAAAGGCGGTAACGCCAAGATCGGCACTACGGGGCGAGGTATCGGCCCGGCCTATGAGGACAAGATCGCCCGCCGGGCTCTGCGGGTGCAGGATCTGAAGTACCCCGAGCGCTTTGCCAGCAAGTTACGAGAGCTGCTGGACTTGCACAACCATGTGCTCACCAGCTATTTGGGTTCGGTTGCGTTTGATTTTGGACCCACCCTTGCTCCGTATATGGCCGACGGCAAAGTGTTGTTTGAGCCGGTTTACGCCGAGGCCATGCACCACGCAGAACTACTCAGGTTCATGATGGCCGATGTGTCCCGAGAGCTCAACGAGGCGCATCACCACGGTGCCAATCTTCTGTTTGAAGGTGCCCAGGGCACGTTGCTGGACGTTGACCATGGAACCTACCCCTACGTAACCTCCAGCAACTGTGTGGCCGGTAACGCGGCTGCCGGTTCGGGCGTTGGCCCTGGAATGCTGCATTACATCCTGGGCATTACCAAGGCGTATTGCACCCGCGTGGGTGGTGGCCCCTTCCCGACAGAACTCGAATGGGAAACGCCTGGCACACCCGGCTACCACATGAGTACCGTGGGCGCCGAGAAGGGTGTGACGACCGGTCGATCGCGTCGGTGTGGCTGGTTTGATGCAGCTTTGCTCAAGCGCTCCGCACAGGTTAACGGACTGTCCGGCTTGTGCATTACCAAGCTTGACGTGCTGGATGGACTCAAGGAGTTGATGCTCTGCACCGGCTATGAAATGGACGGCGAGACGCTGGATATTTTGCCCATGGGTGCTGATGATATTGAGCGTTGCAAGCCGATCTATGAAGTCATGGAAGGCTGGAGCGACAGCACGGTGGGAGTGACCCAATATGACAGATTGCCAGTGAACGCGCGCCTGTACTTGCAGCGCATCGAGCAGGTCACCGGCGTACCGATCCATATGGTCTCCACCAGCCCGGACCGGGATCACACCATCATGATGCGCCATCCGTATCTTGCGGATTGAGTTTGTTTATTCTTAAGTTAAATCGGGCTATAGCCCCCGTAAATATTGCGTAACCAGCTATAAATATAGGAGCAAATCATGTTGACTGAAGACGGCAAGCACCTTTACGTAAGCTACGACGAATACCACAATCTGATCGAAAAATTGGCGATCAGGATCCACCAGTCCGGTTGGGAATTTGACACCATTCTGTGCCTGGCTCGTGGTGGTATGCGACCCGGTGACATCCTCTCCAGAGTGTTTGACAAGCCACTGGCCATCATGTCGACCAGTTCCTACCGGTCGGACGCTGGAACGGTTCAGGGTAATCTGGATATCGCCCGCTTCATCACCACGCCAAAGGGTGAAATCGCTGGCAAGGTCTTGCTGGTGGATGATCTGGCCGACTCCGGGCACACGCTCAATGCGGTCATACACCAGCTCAAGAATAATTACGCCCCCATCACCGAGCTGCGCAGTGCCGTCATCTGGACCAAGGCGCTGTCGATCTTCACGCCTGATTATTCGGTGGAGTTTTTGCCGACCAATCCCTGGATTCACCAGCCGTTCGAGAGCTACGACGCCATGCGTCCTGAGCAACTTATTCAAAAATGGAGCGTTTAGATTTGGCCCCCACGCTCCACCGCTATGCGGGTCGCTGCCCCCCGAGGGGGCTAACTCGCCTTGGGGCGGCCCGGTGGCGAGTTGCTACCCTCACGGTTTCTTAAATGACCCAGCCGATCACAACCCTCATCCACCATCCCTACGTTCCACCGCCCGGGTTCGATGCACCCCAACCGGGTGTATTCAAGGCATCGACGGTGTTTTTCCCAACGGTCGCAGCGATGCGCAGTCGGGAATGGAAAGACAAGTCGGCCTATACCTATGGCCTCCACGGCACGCCCACGACGTATGCACTGGAGGAGCGGCTGTGTACGCTAGAGGGTGGCCTGCAGTGCGTATTGGTTCCCAGTGGGCTGGCGGCTGTATCGCTGGTAGCCCTGGCGCTTCTCAAGCATGGCGATGAGGTTTTGATTCCTGACAACGCCTATGGCCCCAACAAGGCCTTGGCTGAGGGTGAACTCAAAGACTGGGGTATTTCCCATCAGTACTACGACCCGATGGACCCGCAGGACCTAGACGCCAAAATGTCGAGCCGGACACGGCTGGTGTGGGTCGAAGCAGCGGGTTCAGTGACGCTGGAGTTTCCTGATCTGCCCGCCTTGGTGCGCATTGCGAAAGGCAAGGGCGCAGTGGTTGCGCTGGACAACACCTGGGGCGCAGGCTTGGCCTTTGCCCCCTTTAACTTGCTGCCGAGCGACGAGGTTCCACTGGGCGTCGATATTTCAGCCCATGCCCTGACCAAGTACCCAAGCGGGGGCGGTGATGTGTTGATGGGCAGTGTTATCACCCGGGACGCGGGCCTGCATCTTCGGATCAAACTGGCGCATATGCGGTTGGGATTGGGCGTTGGTGCCAACGATGCCGAGGGCGTTCTGCGGGCCTTGCCAAGCGTAGAACTGCGGTATCGCGCACACGATGAAGCCACCCGAATATTGGCGCAGTGGGCAAATGCCCAGCCCGCGTTTTTGCAGGTTTTACATCCTGCGCTAGGCGACTCTCCAGGCCACGCGCATTGGAAATCCTTATGTAAATTAGGCCCCGGGGGCGCTGCCGGCTTGTTCAGCGTGGTGATTGACGCCTGTTATAGCCAGGATCAGGTCGATGCCTTTTGCGACGCATTAAAACTGTTTCGCTTGGGCTACAGCTGGGGTGGCCCTATCAGCCTGGTCGTTCCCTACGACTTGGCCGCCATGCGAACTGAATGGCCCGCCCACATAGCGCGTGGCACGCTGGTACGTTTCTCGATTGGCCTGGAAGCCGTTGAAGATTTGCAGGCAGACATTGCGCAGGCCCTGCAGAATTTGCGGTAATTCAGTGTTTACCTGAATAGGCGAGGCATGTGGTAGCCGTTAGGCTATTGACATGAGTCAAGATTTCCAAAGCAGTTCAACGCCTGCGCCTTACGTTCCACCACCTTCGGATGCGCCCAAGAAGATCATTCGAGCGCTGCGCCCGGTCCACTTATTGCATTGGCTCTCCGCGGGTTGGAAGGATATGCGTGCACATCCAGGAATCAGCGCTTTTTATGGATTTTCTTTTTGTTGCATGGCGCTTGTGCTGGGCGCCGTATTTCAGTCCATGCCTGAATACACCATGTCCATCGCATCCGGTTGTCTGCTGTTAGGCCCCTTTTTGGCCATGGGACTCTACGAAGTCAGTCAGCGACGTGAGCGCGGGGAAATGCCGCAATTGGGTAGTTCGCTGACCTGCTGGAAGTCGCATATGCGCAGCATGTCCATGCTGGTGTTGGTGCTGATCGTAATGGAACTGTTGTGGGGCAGGGCATCACTAGTCGTTTTTGCTGTGTTCTTTAACACCGGCATGCCATCGACCAGCAGCGTGATGCAGGCAGTATTCAACCCAGAGAACTGGGAGTTTGTTGCCGTCTACACCATCGTGGGCGGGGCATTTGCCGTGTTGGTATTTGCAATATCCGTCGTATCCATACCAATGATTTTGGACAGGGACACGGACGCCATCTCGGCCGCCATCACCAGCATCGAGGTATTCTTCCAAAACACATTTGTCATGCTGGTGTGGGGCGCTTTGATTACGTCCTTGATCGTGGTATCACTTTTGCTTCCGTGGTGTCTTGGTCTGTTGCTCGCCGGTCCACTTTTGGGGCATGCCAGTTGGTATGCCTATCGCGGAGCGGTGGAATGGCCTACCGAATCGGCTGATGCCTGACGCTTAGATGGTAAAGTGTTGGCAACTACAGAAAGTACACCTTGGCAACACCCAATTACGGATACGAAAAACGTCAGAAAGAACTGGCAAAGAAGAAGAAAAAAGAAGAAAAGCTGAAGGAAAAGAGCGAGCGCAAGATCCACGGCCCGATGGATGGCGATGCTCCACAAGACGATGAAGCTGCCGGAGAGCCCCCCCCATCGTCCGATACCAGCGCGAGCTAATGTTGTGGCGCCGTGGTTTGGTGCTGCGGTTGCTCCAAAATTTCTAACGCCAGCCGTTGCATGGATTGAACAGAACGGTCATTTGGTGAAATGGCGCGGGCCTTGCCGTATTGGGAAAAATTGCGCTGCATGGACTGCAGATACACCGGGTCATAGTGTTGCGTGAGCAAATCGTGCACAACGCCACGTACTTGACCTGCCATAACCTGCTCTTTCCAGGCGCTCACCACCGTTTTCCCCCGTAGCTCGGTCAGAACGTCCAGCCGCTCACAGAAATGGGGGGCGTCCTGGACAAAGAAGTCATAGTCTTCCATGAGCAAGCCCACGCGCTCATCCATGGGCAATGTCAAATCCAGGCAGGGGCTCGCGCGCATACGCTCTACCAGTGCTGTCGGAATGGCCACATTGCCGACTTTTTTACTCTCGCTTTCGACGTACACGACGCGGGCTGGGTCAAACTGGCGAAGCGCATCCCACACCAGAGAATCAAAATGCTTTTGTGAGGGTTGGGGCTGGCCTGGAATGGCACCGAGCACCGAACTTCGGTGGCTGGCCAAGGCTTCCAGATCCAGCGTTTGCGCGCCTGCCGAAGCCAGCGCTTGCAGCAAACGGGTTTTGCCCGAACCGGTTGTGCCGCAAATCACCTCAAAATTCAGTCGTTCGACCTGGCGGGGAATATCAATCAGCATCGCGGCCCGAAACGCCTTGTAGCCGCCTTCCACCAGTGTCACGCGAAAGCCGATCTGGTCCAAAATGAGCGACAGTGAGCCGCTGCGCTTGCCGCCGCGCCAACAGTAGGCCAGGGGCTTCCAGTCTCTGGGCTTGTCAATGACATGGCGCTCAATGTGGCTGGCGATATTGCGGGCTGCGATAGCCGCACCCCGCTTTTTTGCCTCAAATTGATTCACCTGCACATACATCGTGCCAATGAGCACGCGTTCTTCATCGTTCAGCGTCGGCCAGTTCACCGCGCCGGGCAAATGGTCGAGCGCAAACTCGCCCTCACTGCGTGCATCAATGATGGTGTGGTAGCTGCCAAGATGGGCAAGCACTTCAGCGGCATTCAAAATAGTCAGACTCATGCAATCAGCTTCTTGATGGTGGGCCACACGTTGTTCAAAATGATGGGGTGCGCCAATTCGTTGGGGTGGATGCGGTCGTTTTGAAACAGACGCTGTGTGTCCGGTACATCAGCCACATCTTTCAGCATAAACGGCACCAGCGCCGCTTTGTTGCCTTTTGCCACGGTAGCAAAGACGGCCGTAAACCGGTTGGCGTAGTCCTGCCCGTAATTGGGTGGCACTTGCATGCCGAACAGCAGCACCTTGGCACCTGCGCCCTGTGCGGCCACCGTCATTGCCTGCAAATTGTCTTGTGTCATCTGCAGGGGCAAACCGCGCAGCGCATCGTTACCGCCCAGCTCGATGATGACCAACGCGGGTTGGTGCAGCGTCAGCAAAGCCACCAGGCGCGAACGCCCGCCTGATGTGGTGTCACCACTGATGCTGGCATTGACGACTTTGACGCCAATTTTTTCCTGTGCCAGACGCAGTTCCATCAGCGCCACCCAGCCGCTGCCGCGTTTGAGGCCATACTCGGCGCTTAACGAGTCGCCCACCACCAAAATGGTCGGACTGCGATTTTGTGGTTGCGTCGCCCAGGCAGGGAAAGTCCCCGCAAGGGTGGCCAACATGCCAAGCGCGATACAGTGTCGTCGAATCAAAGAGAGACCCATGAGTGAAGTAATTATTTCTGTTGAGCACGTTTGCAAATCGGTGACCGATTCCACCGGCACGCTCGAGATTTTGCGCGATATCGATTTTGCCCTCAATGCGCGGGAGACCGCTGCCATTGTCGGCGCATCCGGCTCGGGTAAAAGCACCCTCCTTTCCATCATTGCGGGGCTGGATACGCCCACCAGCGGCACGGTTCACCTGGCCGGAGCCGATCTGTTCGCTTTGGACGAAGACGACCGGGCCGGTCTGCGGGCCAGCAAAGTGGGCTTTGTGTTCCAGAGCTTTCAGTTGTTGGGCAACCTGACAGCGCTGGAAAATGTGATGCTGCCATTGGAGCTGGGGGGGCGCAAAGACGCCAGAAAAGCCGCCACCGAGATGCTGGTGCGGGTGGGCCTGTCGCAACGGCTGACTTCCTACCCCAAGGTTCTGAGTGGGGGCGAACAACAGCGCGTGGCCCTGGCGCGTGCATTTGTAGTGCACCCCGCCGTTTTGCTCGCCGACGAGCCCACTGGCAGTCTGGACTTTGCCACCGGCGAGACCATCATGAAACTGATGTTTGACCTGAACCGGGAGCAGGGCACCACGCTGGTTCTGGTCACCCACGACCGCGCCATTGCCGAGCGTTGCGACCGGCGCATCACCATTGAGGCGGGCAGACTGGTCTGAGCCGCGATAATCACAACATGTCTTCACCCAAAGTTCTTTTCGGCTTCCATGCCCTGGGCGTGCGTCTCAAGACGGCACCCCAATCGATTATTGAAATCTATTTTGAACCGACCCGGCGCGATGCGCGTATGCGCCAGTTTCTGGAACGTGCCACCGAGGCCGGGGTCAAGCTGATTGAGTCTGACGGCGCGCGCTTGTCAAAAATGTGTGGCGGTCACGGGCACCAGGGCATTGCGGCCCGCGTGCAGGCGATTGCCCAAGTGCACTCTCTGGATGAATTGCTGGAAGACCTTGAAGCCGCCAACGCCGAGTTGCCGCCCGAGCAACGCACCCAGCCCCTCATTCTGGTACTGGACGGTGTGACCGACCCGCATAACCTGGGTGCGTGCCTGCGCGTGGCGGATGGTGCTGGCGTACACGCCGTCATTGCGCCCAAGGACCATGCGGCAGGTATCAATGCCACGGTGGCCAAAGTGGCCAGTGGCGCGGCGGAAACCGTACCCTATTTCATGGTGACGAATCTGGCGCGGACCCTTAATGAGTTGAAGGAACGCAGTATTTGGATCATTGGCACCAGCGACACGGCACCCGCCACGCTGTACCAGACCGACCTCAAAGGCCCGGTGGCACTGGTGC
>Ga0194061_1002177_pt1 | contig 10849 bp, 6 predicted proteins | sample SepL2221m_MetaG_FD_163423 | JGI IMG/M metagenome (GOLD analysis project Ga0194061, IMG submission 163423) | Anoxic zone freshwater microbial communities from boreal shield lake in IISD Experimental Lakes Area, Ontario, Canada - Sep2016-L224-21m | ecosystem: Environmental > Aquatic > Freshwater >...
TCGCCTGGCGCATACCCTCGTCGAAGCATGTGTAATCGACAAGGGTTTCCAAGTTGTAAATATGAATTATCCTGAATTGAGAAAATTGATATCTGGCAAGAAAGTAAGTTCTCGGCCCATTTTTACAACTCTCAATTATCTGGATGTAACTGGGGTGCGCAGAGATCTCTCTCCGTTCAACATTACAAGTACCCTCTCATCCTCCAGCGGATCACTCATTCAAAAAATCAGGTTCTTAACTTATCTATTTTCGAAATCCAATAGCTCTTTGACCCTGCGTGACCAAAGTTCACGGTTCAAGGATCTCTACAACCGAGTCCTAAGCCCCTTTCTAAGCGGAGTATTCCTAGCAAACGCCGAGAAGATACGCGGGGATGTAGCACATCACGTCCTTCGCTATTTTCTGATTGGTCGACCACACCTCATTAACGGCGGTGTAGGAAATCTGATTCCGATCCTCATGGAGGACATCCCGAAATCGCGGTTGCACCTCAACTCAAAAGTTACCCGAATAATCCAAAATCCTCATGATCAACTTCTCTCACTCAGCGTCGAAAGAGAACAGCAAGCAGAGACCTTTGAAAACTTCGACTACGTAATAGTCGCCACCAACGGAAAGATCGGCGAGATTGGGGGCACGACAGGTGGAAACTCCCGTCAATGGCTCGCGTCGACGACCGTCTACCATAAAGTGAATCGACTTCCGAAAAGAAATCGAAAACTTTTTCTCGGATCTAGTTTCGTCAATTCAGTAATGGCCTCAGATGCAAACGCGACTTATTCGGATGCGACTAGCTCACTCATCGCTACGACTTTCCTAGGCGAGTTGACCGATTCCATGTGGCAAGAGCGGAAAGATGAGTACGAAGCAGAAATCGCAGCTCTATATGAATGCGAAGCAAAGGAATTGCGCCTGCTTAGCATCGTGAGAGTAGCGAACTCACTTCCCCTTTTTCCGCCGCAAGATCCCACAGATAATGCTCCAAGCCAACTTCCAACCCGCGATCGGGAAATCGATCGGATCTTCTACGCTGGTGACTCCTTTGATGAACCATCACAAAATGGGGCGCTACGCTCCGGTCGATTGGCCGTCGAGAAGATTTTGCAAGCCACTGCATTACACAGGTAGCGTCGATTCCAACACATTAAAAAATCCTGGTGAGCGCTGCTCTGAATGTGAGCCCCCCGTCAGGATTGAACTGACGACCTTCCGCTTACAAGGCGGATGCTCTACCACTGAGCTAGGGAGGCGTTGCGTGCCTGCGTATTATGACAGGGCTATCGAAATAGTTGAAATTCGGGCCCAATTCAGCGCAATAAAGTAGAAACCGTTACTGGTGTCAAACCTTTTGCTTGCAATGCTTGGATCAATAGTGGAAGCGCCGTAACGGTGTGCACGTGTCCAAAGTGCATTCCAATGATGCTTCCATTCTGAACCGTCTTCATACAGGTTGCCACGATCGCTTTGGCCGAAGGATCCTGATAATCGAAACTGTCGACATCGTAAACAAGGCAATTTGAATATCCTGCTGCGCCAGCCGCGGCTCGAATATTTGCATTCGATTTTAAAGTGCCCGAAGGTCGAAACCACTTCCCCGCCGTTCCGATAGATTTCACAACAGCCGCTTTTCCTTTTGCAACTTCAGAAGTTGCTTCCTTCAAAGATAAAAGTGTCATTGTTTTATGGCTGTACGTGTGGTTTCCCAAATCGTTTCCCGCGTCGACAATCTCGTGACCAATTGTTGGATTGGCAATAAGCCATGTGCCGACAGCCATAACAGAAATTGGCGAATTGTATTTTGTACTTATAGTTAAAATTTTGCGAGCGATAGCTAGATCACCTTGACCGTGAAATGTGATTGCAACTTCAGCGCGAGTGCGTGGTCCATGAAAAATATCTGCACCAACTTTTACTGCAAATGCTTCTTGCGGCAAAAGGAGACTGGCGACACCAGCCAGTGCAGCTCCTGAGCCGAGTTTCAGAGCGTTTCGTCTCGATAACTGGTCGGTCATGAAACTAATCCTACCAACGCGAATACACCTCGCCCTGCGTGTAGGTTTCTCACATGAGACTGGGAGTCCTAGACGTTGGATCGAACACCATTCACCTTCAGGTAATGGACGCCCATCAAGGTGCGCGACCCACCCCTACTACTAATTACAAAGTTGAACTTAGGTTGACGGAATACCTTCAGGTGGATAGCTCTATTTCGCAAGAAGGTATTGATCTGCTTATGGCTGCCATTGAAGATGCAGTAGCCCACGCAAGAGATTTCAACACACAGGAAATTCTCGCATTCGCGACTTCGGCTTTGCGTGAAGCGCGCAATGGTGCGCTTATTATCGCTCAAATAAACAAACGCTTCGAGATAGACCTCCAAATTCTCACGGGTGACGAAGAAGCGCGAATGACATTCTTGGCGGTAAGACGTTGGCTGGGTTGGTCAGCGGGGGAAATTTTAGTTCTAGATATCGGCGGTGGATCACTTGAAATTGCGATGGGTGTTGATGAAAGCCCAAGTCAAGCAATTTCATTGCCCCTAGGCGCTGGTCGACTGACGAGGGAGTTTCTCGCAAGTGACCCGTTCTCAAGTAGAAGCATTAGGAATTTAGAGAATCACGTAACGGAAATGCTTAAGCAGAATTTGCCAGCAACCTTGAGCCAGCACGGTGCCAATCATTTCGTAGCAACAAGTAAAACTTTCCGAACTTTAGCTCGCATAGCAAGTCAGTGGTACGGGGATTCACCTAAGTACTTAGAATTTTCTTCAATGTTGGGGGTTGTCCCCCGTCTAAGTGACATGACTCGGGGGCAACGAGCTGACTTGCCAGGCGTCTCGAACACTCGCGCCCAACAAATCGTGGCCGGTGCAATTGTTGCTCGCTCCACCATGGATCTTCTTAACATTACTGAACTCGAAATCTGCCCCTGGGCGCTTCGCGAAGGAATTATTTTGCGTTGGCTGGATTGGATGGAGAACTAGGCTTTAGATTCCAGCGAGGGGTTCTGGCGCCCAATCGATCGCAATAATTTCTCCGTCCCGGTGGTGCAGAATCCATGCTTCGCCAGGTTCAAGTTTTCGATCCAGGTCTTTAAAATTCTTTTTCCCAATAAGTTTCTTAAGCAATTTGGGGAGAATCGGATTATGACTACAGATGATGGCCGATTTACCACTCTCCATCAGTCCTTGGGCATAATCCAACGCGGACTCCTTATGAGTTTCGTGGCGATACTCACTTAAATCAGAAGAAATGATTGTTTGGATGTCTAGAGCTCTCGCCATCGGCTCCACTGTCTCCATACAGCGAATGGCGTCGGAGGTGTGAATCTCGGCTATCGCGAAAGGTAAGTAAGAAGGTAAGAAACGCTTTGCTTGAGTTTGGCCATATACGTCGAGAGGGCGATCCCCGTCGTCGCCATCCCATTCGCTGCGTTTGACCGCTTTTGCGTGTCTAAGCAAAACCAATGGGGTTGTATCCGGACCAAAATCTAAAAAGAAGTCCAGGATTGACTTGTCATCCTTAAGCGTCAGTTGTTTGCGCGCCGCTTTTGGTGCAAGCCACTCTACGAGGTCGACTTCGGCTGGATTTGGCTTTCCATAAGGAACGCCGCTTGCTTGAGCCGCCCAATATCGAACGACTTTAGGTACGTCCTCGACAACATAGATGGCTTGGCCTAACTCCGGTCCGAAAATGGGGGTTACCCCTGTCTCCTCCAAAACTTCACGGAAGGCACATGCAACGAAGGACTCCCCTTCCTCGACCTTTCCTTTTGGCAATGACCAATCGTCATATTTGGGTCGGTGGACCAAAGCAATTTCAATCTGCTCCTCGCCTCCGTGACGCCAGAGAACAGCACCTGCTGCAGGAATGCTTTCAACTACTTCATCCACTAGCTATCTCGCTCTCTCTAATCTATTAATGAGGAACTCTTGAACATCCTTTAAGGGTTTTCCCTCAGGACTTTGACTCACTCTTTTCCATTTTCTTCCATGGAGATGCCAACTTGCAGACTCATCCGAAAGTCCAAGATCCAACACCTCTTGAAGATAATTTTTGTGTTCCTCTCTATCCATTCTCACCATGCTCTCGACTCTTCTATCAAGGTTTCGATGCATAAGATCAGCGCTACCGATCCAATATTGATCATCGCCTCCATTTACGAAGTGAAGGATGCGTGAATGTTCGAGAAATCTGCCTAATACTGAGCGCACAGTAATGTTCTCTGATTCATTAGGAAGCCCAGGTTGTACTGAACAAATTCCTCTTATCAATAAATCTATCTTTACGCCGTGTTGAGATGCTTTATAAAGATGCTCGACAAATTCCTCATCAAGGAGTGAGTTGAGTTTGAATTGGATACCAGACGGAAGTCCCGCCTTCGCATTTTCTATTTCAACATGAATTTTCTCCAACAAACTTGTACGCAACGTTCGAGGAGCGACGAGAAGGCGCGAATAGGTGGATTGAGGAGCGAACCCGGACAATTGATTAAAGAGCTTCATTAAATCATCTGTGAGTTCAGGCTCACAGGAGAGCATTCCTAAATCTTCATAACCCCTTGCCGTCTTGGGATTGTAATTTCCTGTACCGATGTGACAGTACCTGCGGAGACCATCCGCTTCTTCCCTTATGACCAATGAAAGTTTCGCGTGGGTTTTCAATCCCATGAGACCGTAAACAACGTGAACACCAGCGGCTTCAAGTTTTCTAGCCCACCGCACGTTGGCTTGCTCATCAAATCGTGCCCGAATTTCAATCACCGCTAATACTTGCTTGCCCGCCTCCGCGGCTTCGATAAGTGCTTCCACAATTGGCGAATCTCCAGAGGTACGGTACAGAGTTTGCTTTATAGCCAATACCGAGGGATCCCGGGATGCATTTTCTAAAAAGTGAACAACGGAAGAGGTAAAAGAATCGTAGGGATGATGAAGAAGAATCTCGCCCTCTCGAATTCTCTGGAAAAAACTGTCGGGCTCATCAAGATCCACACCAACCAAACCAACAGCAGTCCGCGATCTAAAAGGTGCGAACTTTATATCGGGTAGTTCCAGATTTGCTAACCGATTCAAGTCGGTGAGATCTAGTGGCATTTTGCACGAAATGACATTTTCCGAGTCAATGCTCAGTTCCTCTGTGAGTCGCGCCAATAATTCCGGATCAATGCCCTCCTGAATCTCAAGTCGAACAGGAGGACCGAAGCGACGTCGAAGCAGCTCTTGTTCCAACGAACTCAATAAATCTTCTGACTCTTCTTCATCCAATTCCAAATCTTGATTTCGCGTAACTCGGAATGTGTAATGATCTTGGATTTCCATTCCGGGAAAAAGAGCACCGAGATGCTCAGCTATAACTTCCTCGAGGGGAATGAAACGCATCGAGCCACTCGTCCGAGTAGAAATAAAGCGGGAAAGGATTGGAGGCACTTTCACACGAGCGAAAAATTCCTCCTTGGTTGACGCGTTCCTGACAATGACCGCTAAATTCAAAGATAATCCTGAAATATAGGGAAATGGGTGTGATGGATCTACGGCAAGAGGAGTGAGGACAGGAAAAATTCTCTGATCAAAAAGTGTCGTCACGTAAGTCTTCTCTGAATCATCCAGTTCAGCCCAGGAGACTATTTCGACTCCATGCTCTTTCAATTCTGGCAAGATCGTGTCATGGAAGAGAGTCGATTGACGAGCCATCAATTCTCTGGTGGTTTGGGTGATCTCACGCATCAGGGCTTTTGGAGTAAATCCTGAAGAGTTCGGTGAGTGGCTATTGCTGTCAATCTTGTTTTTGAGCGTTGCAACTCGGACCATGAAAAATTCATCGAGGTTGGATGCAAAAATCGCCAAAAACCTCACGCGCTCAAGTAAGGGAATGCTGGCGTCCTCGGCTAATTCCAAAACACGCTGGTTGAAAGAAAGCCAGCTGATCTCTCGATCCGTGAAGTTGCCGCGATGGACCATTCCACTATTGTCTCTAAAACAGGTGAACAGGGCATAACCGGCGGGTTTACAAAGGACAAACCTTCCCTCGCTACCCAACATGGGGGGAATTCCCAAGCGAGGCCCAGGGTGGCAAACTGGTCCCTCGGTATTGATATCAATTGGAATCACGCATAAAGGGAGCCCTCTTGCTTAAGAACTATTGGATTAGCCCAGAGACATCGTCGATCAACAGGCTTCCCATGCTCAATATCGAGCACCTCGAAAAGATCTCACTTGATGGCACCTGGCGCTTCCAATTACTCAAAAGTCCACTTGATCCGCTTTCAAAACGTTGGTCTGAAATCCCCGTTCCCGGCCTTTGGACAATGCAACCCGAAAGCTCTGTCTTTTTCGATCGCCCTATCTATACCAATGTGCAAATGCCTTTTGATGAATTACCACCGGCAGTTCCAACACACAATCCAACGGGAATTTATGAGCGCGATTTTGATTTGCCCACCGGTTGGGATCGCCGACGTGTTGTTCTTCATGTGGGAGGTTACGAATCTGTCGCGTTCGTTTCGATTAATGGTGAAGAAGTCGGAATGTCAAAAGATTCTCGACTTGCTGCTGAATTTGACGTTACAGAATTTGTTCGTCCCGGACGAAATACCGTTCGCATCAAAATTATCAAATGGTCCGACGCAACTTATATTGAGGACCAAGATCAATGGTGGCACGGAGGAATTACTCGCTCAATAAAACTTTATGCGACTCAAGATGTCTTCATTGAACGCCTCTACACAACTACGGGCTTAAATAAGGATTTAACAACTGGAACTATAAAAATTGAGGCGCACATTGCTTCGCTGAGGAACAAGGAAATCGCGGGATACACACTTCGAGCGAGTATTGTGGAATTGCCTAAAGTTAAAAAAGCCCTGTTCTCTGCGACACTAGAATCTCATATACGCCCCAATTGGACAGAGATGACTGAAGAACAACGTCTTGCAGGCAGGGATTTCTTCCACGGCGAGTTCTGGGATGGAAATATTCCAGTTAAGACTTTAAAAGTTCTTCGAGAACTAGAGCCTCCAACTCCGGGAAAAATTCTTTTGAATACGGAAATTCCTAAGGTCTCAGCCTGGTCTGCGGAGATTCCGAATCTCTACACATTGTCGCTTGAATTACTAGACCCCTCGGGCGCGGTAATTGAAGTAACTACCCAGCGCATTGGATTCAAGGACGTTCGAGTGGTCGGGAAGCATTTGCTGGTGAACGGACAACCAGTAATCATTTACGGTGTCAATCGCCACGACTTCAATCGCCTAACTGGACGAGTCGTATCTCGCGAGGACATGCGCCAAGATCTCTTGGAAATGAAACGCTGGAATTTCAATGCGGTGCGTACCTCCCATTACCCAAATGATGCTGCTTTCTTAGACCTTTGCGACGAACTTGGTTTTTACGTTGTCGATGAGGCCAATATCGAGTCACACGCCTTTTATGACTCCATTTGCAATGATCCGCGCTACTTAGGAGCTTTTGTCGAAAGAGTTGGACGCATGATCCAACGCGATATCCATCATCCTTCAGTAATCTTTTGGTCACTTGGAAATGAATCAGGTTCGGGCCTTAATCACGAAGCTGCCGCTGCATATGCTCGCGCTTTTGACCCGACACGTCCCATTCATTATGAAGGTGCCATCCGTGGAGATTGGCGCGGAGGGCATTCACTTACCGATGTCGTTAACCCTATGTACCCAACCATTAGCGCAATTGTTGATTACGCGAAATCCGGAAAACAAGACCGTCCTCTCATCATGTGTGAGTACTCGCATGCCATGGGAAATAGCAATGGAACTCTCGCAGACTATTGGGAAGCAATTCATACTCTGGACGGCTTGCAAGGAGGGTTTATTTGGGAATTTTGGGATCATGGTCCCGATCAAACACTTCCTGACGGTCGACATCGCGCAGCATATGGCGGAGACTTTGGCGAAAAGAAGCATGACGGGAATTTCTGTTGCGACGGAATGGTATTTCCGGATCGAACACCAAAGCCTGCTATGCGAGAATTCAAAGAAATTGCGGCGCCAATCATCCTCTCCACTAAGTCCGCAAAGACCGGCGAATTTGTCGTATTCAATAAGCAATTCTTTGCCGATCTCTCTGATTTTGAAATCAATTGGTCGATCAGTCGCGACGGGCTAGAGACTGAATCAGGCAGGCTCAATTTTCCAAACGTCGCTCCGCGAAAAAGCGCGAAGGTGATCCTGAAATCTCCACAACTTACGAAGATCGATGGACGTGGCGAGCGGTTTATTACCTTTACCTTCGTTCGCAAATCCAGCACGGCCTGGGCTCCTTCATCAACTGAAGTGGGGTGGAATCAATTCCCGCTTCCTTCTCGGGCTCTGAATGCAACGGCTTCCTCGGTAAAGGAACCGATTCACGATATTAATAAATTGGTTGACGACTCAGGTTTGATTCATCTTCCTTATATGCAAGTTGCACCGGCGCTATCTCTTTGGCGAGCACCGACCGATAATGATCGCATTGGCCATATTGCAACTAAATGGCATCGATGGGGCGTAAGCGACTTATCTAAACGAGATTGCGTTATCACTCGAGGGACCAACCAGATCAAGATTGCCAACGTCTGGCAAACCAGTACTGGAATTAAGATCAAACACACTCAAATCATTAAGCCTTCCCTGGGAGGATTTGTAGTGAGAGAAAGCGCTGTCATTCCCAAGGAGCTCGATGATCTAGGAAGAATTGGAACTTCGCTTGAGCTATCAAACACCCTTGAGACGCTTACTTGGTTTGGCACAGGTGCGCACGAGACATACCCGGACAGAAAAATTGGGAAGATCCACCGCTGGACAAGTTCTGTATCAGATCAATACGTCCCTTACGTTAGGCCGCAGGAAAATGGTGGCCACTTCGGGGTTCGTTGGTTTGAATTGACGGAACGATCAGGCGCAGGAGTCAGGATCGATTGTGATTCTCCTCGGCAGGTATCGGTAACGCATCATCATGCTGCCACATTGGCCGACGCAACACACGATATTGATGTTGTTCCATCAGGCACAGTGGTCATACATCTTGATGCTGCACACCGAGGACTTGGCACCGCTTCTTGTGGCCCGGACACGACCGCCAAATACATCATCCCTACGGGGACACACACCTGGGAATGGCGGGTTAGCACGCTCTGATTAGTGCACAGTTGGAGAAGAAATGGGCCAAGCAATTGGACTTGGGTACTTGGCTGATCGACCGTCACCAGATGATTTACCGCGCAATCGGCGAATAATCCACGGCGCAAGATAAGTGATGAACCACGCAAGATATTCGTAACTTTCGGCCCATCGCGACTTTTTTGGCGCAGGCTCAAGAGGTATGCGCCACGAGGAATCAAAAGGCAAGCCAAGCTTCTCGAGAACGCCTTGAGCCACTCGATAGTGCCCTAGCGCATTGAGGTGCAGTCGATCTTTCGCTAGAAATCTGCGATCGCTTAAAAAACCATCTTCATTTGCATCGGCAACAATCGCTCCGACTTCTTTAGCAACTGCCCGTACATTGGCATTAAATTCACCAAAACGAGCTGCCCACACTTTTCCCGCTTTTCCTTCATTTGCAGTTTTTTCCAAAACTGTAAAAAGGAGGACCGTGGCACCAGATTGTGCAATTCTCCTGACTGCGTCGGCATAAAGTGGAAGCACTTCATCTGCTTTGTATTTGGGCCGCAACACGTCGTTTGCCCCAGCGTGAAAGATAAAGAGGGTCTCTGGTCCTGTCACAAAATCTAACCCCGGCGGCACTTGCTCTGCGACAACTTGCCGTACCAACTTTCCCCTAATCGCTAAATTCGCATACGTGAAAGTTGGTTCTGCTTTTGCCATCTCATCGGCAACTCGATCTGCCCAACCTCGGTAATTTCCATCAACCAGCTCATCGGTCATTCCCTCGGTAAAGGAATCACCACAAGTGATTAGACGTGTGTAACTCATTACTTTCGACGTTGCTCATCAACCCAGAAGAGTGCGATTGATGTCGCGACGCTCGCGTTAAGAGATTCAGTAGTTGCTCTCATCGGGATTGAAACAACGAGATCACATTTCTCCTTTACGAGACGAGATAGCCCCTTGCCCTCGCTACCAACAACAATCATGAGCGGCTCATGAGCGAGTTTCATCTCACTCAAATTCTGTTCTGACTCTCCATCAAGACCAACAACAAAACATCCACTTTTCTTTGCATCATCAATGGCTCGTGACAAATTGCTAACTTGTGCAATTTGCATTCGTGAAGCAGCTCCCGCCGAACTCTTCCACGCTGATGCCGTCATCGCGGCGGCTCTGCGTTCAGTCATGACAACACCGTCGGCACCAAACGCCGCAGCACTTCGAACGACAGCGCCGAGATTTCGTGGATCCGTGACTCCGTCAAGAGCAACGATCAGCGCAGGCTTTTTAGCCCGCAAAATAATCTCCTCAAAACTAGAATATTGATACGGCTTTATCGCTAGCAATATTCCCTGACTACTTCCCGACAGACCTTCTACTTCCGCACGATGAGTTTCGCGAATGGGAAGATGCGCCGCGAGCGCTAATTGAAGCGACTCCGTAATCCGATCATCCACATCAATGCTTCGCGCAACAATGAGTTCAGTTGCTGGAACTCCTGCGCGAAGGGCTTCAACCACTGCGTTTCTTCCGGCAACGAGTTCACCGCCCCCTTTTGGACGCACACTTTTCGCTCGCGGAGCTTTCGTTGGACCTGCTTTCGTCGCAGCAATTCGGCGCTTTGCGGCAGCGTGATAGGGGCGATCCTCTGCTTTAGGGGTCGGACCCTTACCCTCAAGGCGTCGCTTGTTATTGCCCCCACTGCCAGTTGTTGCACCTTTTTTTGATGCGCGCACC
>Ga0194061_1002180_pt1 | contig 10835 bp, 10 predicted proteins | sample SepL2221m_MetaG_FD_163423 | JGI IMG/M metagenome (GOLD analysis project Ga0194061, IMG submission 163423) | Anoxic zone freshwater microbial communities from boreal shield lake in IISD Experimental Lakes Area, Ontario, Canada - Sep2016-L224-21m | ecosystem: Environmental > Aquatic > Freshwater >...
AATTCACGTAGCCGCTTGGCGGTTCCAATTTCCATGGCGCTCAAAATACTTTCGCGGTGCTCTTCCTCGAGATCACGTAAGACCTCTGCCGATTCATCAGGCTCCATATGTGTCAAGAGTTTGGCTGAGCTCTCGGCAGTTAAGCCGCGGAGTAGACCTTCAAGTTCGTCATCTTCCATCTCTTCGAGTACATCAGCAGCAAGCGCTGGATCCAACATTTCGATGAGTGCGCCCTGCTCTCGTCCTGCCAGATCTTCAATCAGATCTGCTAAGTCGGCAGGTCGTAATTGGCTGAGAGCCGATCGTGTTGCAGAGGTACGTACTACGCCAGTGGAATCGGTCAACGATGCAACCGAGGCCCAATCGAGGACATGTTCGGGAGTTGGTCTACGCGAGATAGATCCAGGAAAGAGTCGACGCAGGAAGGACATGAATGAGATGTCCACACCGACAACGCGAATCTCTTTGTTAAACGGCGCCAGATATAGATCAGAGGTGCGCACCACTCGTAGTCCATCTACATCAACGATCTGGTGGTCTAAGACATCGGCATCGAGAAGTGATTCTCCAGGGCGACGCGAAAATGTTTCGAGGTTAATCCGCGCTGAAGAGAGGGTGATCGAACTTGGAGTAAGTACCGCAATACGAGCCCCGTTGATGAACGACTTACTATTCGCAATCTTGACTATCAAACCCGAAACCGGCGGATAAGTCTCTTCCCCATGGCGTACTACTACATCAACGAGTCGACCTATCTCGCGACCATCGGGTCCAAAGACCGGACGACCAATTAAGCCAGCGAGTGAGACCAATGAATCTCGAACGCTCTTGCGCGATATCAATAAATCGCTACGACCAACCAACCGCTTGGCAACGGTATTGATTGAGGCTACAGGAGGGCGTTTCACCCCGTCAGTCTACGGGCTAGCCTCTTGAAGAAGGATTAGGTGTGCAGTGAAAGTGGTACCCCAACTAACGAGCGCGGACGCACCATGATCGAAGCCAAGAGTTCATCAAATCTTTTCTTCATCAAGCCATCGCCAGCCTCGAGATAGGCGGGGGTTCCATGATCGCCACCATCGCGGAGTTGAACATCGAAGGGCACCTTAACGAGCAATGGAATCTCCGATCCCACCAGAGCGCTCAACCGCTTAGCTGTTTCAGCTCCGCCGCCAGCACCAAAGAGAGCGATCGGCTCGCCACAATGAGGACATGGACTTTCGGACATATTTTCAACGACACCGAGAATTCGCTGCTTCATCTGGAATGCAATTCTCCCAGCCCGCTCTGCGACCTCGGCCGCGGCTACCTGTGGTGTGGTGACTACGAGAATTTCTGAGCGTGGAATCAATTGTCCCAATGAGATCGCGATATCACCTGTGCCGGGCGGTAGATCCAGCAGAAGCAGATCAAGGGCGCCCCAGTATGCATCGGTCATGAGTTGTTCGAGAACACGATGAAGTAAGGGGCCACGGTAGGCGATGGGATCTTCGCGATTAGGTTTGAACATCTCCATCGAAACTATTTTGACTCCGTGATTTTCTACCGGAATGAAGGTTTGATCCAGCGCCGTGGGCCTCTTATCCAGAATTCCCATAAGCCGTGGAATCGAATGACCGTAAACATCCGCATCCAATATTCCGACGTTTAAACCTGCTGCCGCAGCTGCGACTGCCAAATTGGCGGTGATGGAAGATTTTCCAACACCTCCCTTACCTGATGCAATTCCGATAACACGCGTGAGGGAATCGGGTTGGGCAAATTGGTTAAATTTTTCGCGGCCTCCACGCAGTAATTTCTTAACGGCATCGCGCTCTTCATCGTTCATGACTCCAAAATTGATCACCACTGAATTCACACCGCTAATAGCTCCAACCGCTGCGGTGATATCCGATTGCAATCGATCGCGCATTGGACATCCACTAATCGTTAACTTAATTCCGATGGTGGCTACCCCGTCAACGACTGCAACGGATTCCACCATGCCCAGATCTGGCAATGGCCGACGTAACTCTGGATCATTTACTTGCGCCAGCGCCTTATGAATCTCTGTAACAACCTCGTGCGTCATGAGAGCACTCTACGACCCTATTTGGATGCGACGAGTGTGATCTTGACCGACTTGATCACAGTACCCCGTTGATATTTGAGAGTAACGGTGTCGCCAATCGAGTGTGCACGGATCGCCACGATGAGATCGTCGGCAACCGAAATATCATGGCCATCAATAGCCAGAATGATGTCACCTGGTTGGAATCCGGCCTTAGCTGCTGGGCCGCCCGTCAGGATTGAACTGCCGGTGTTGGCAATTTTGGCGCCAGGTCCTGCAAAACGTGAATCCAACGACATACCCACCATTGGGTAGTGCGAGGTCCCAGTTTTAATTAATTGGTCGGCGGTCCGCTTGGCCTGATTGATCGGAATTGAAAAACCCAATCCGATCGAGCCAGGTTGTCCTGAAATGGAGTTACCCAATGATGCAATGGCCGAGTTAACGCCGATCACCGCGCCGGTCGAATCAACTAATGGACCCCCAGAATTGCCGGGGTTAATCGCCGCGTCGGTCTGGAGCGCATCAATAAATGAACTCTCTCCAGCGGTGTTATCGGAACTAGTGGTTACCGGACGATTCTTTGCGGAAATAATTCCAGAGGTCACGGTGCCCTGTAGGCCGAGCGGTGAGCCGATGGCAATTACGGGGTCACCCACTTGCACGTTGTCACTATTGCCAAGCACAAGAGCGGGTGCGTTTGTTACATCAATTTTAAGGACGGCGAGGTCGTATGAGGTATCGCGACCAACGAGAGTTGCTGTGTACTGAGTGTTGTTTGAAAGCTTGACGGTGATTTTGGTTTTTGCGAGGACCGCGGCTTCAACTACATGGTTGTTAGTGATGATGTAACCGTTGGATTCGATAAAGAAGCCAGTACCCGTATCGGTTCCGGCACTTGTACTTGAATCAACTTCCACAACAGATGGCAGGACGCGGGCAGCAATTCCTGCAATTGAATCCGGTGCCCGACTAATAATTGAGGTTGAAGTGTTCATATGGTTGGAATTATTAAATGCTTCTTTCCCCACAAGTGCGCCTATTAATCCCGCAATGAGCGACATTGCCAACGCCATGTACCAGGTAACTTGAACTACGCGCTTGAGCGGGGCTACCGGTGCGAAGGTAGAAGCCATCGACTGACCTTCAGAGACCCACCAGGGTGTTTGAGTAGGGGTAGGAGCGGGAGTCGGTTCTGCGCTGGCGATTGGTTCTTCTTCAGACATTGTCACATTATAAGTGAGTTAAAGCTTTGTTGCCAGAAGTACGCCACCACCCAGAGGCAAAACGATGGAACTCCATCGGGCATCCTCTTTCACGGCGCGTATGCCATCTCGGCGCGAAATGCTCTCAAAGTCGCGCTGTGTTGGATCGGCCACCTTTCCACCGCTGAGCGCATGATCCACAACGAGAATTCCACCAGGGCGAAGTAGGCGATACGACTCGTGGATGAGATCCATCAAATCAGATGCGGGTCTAATAACGACGAGGTCATAATTGTTATCTGCAAGTTTGCCGACAACTTCCATAATGATGCCTGTGATCAAACGAAAACGTTGCGTTGAAATGCCCGACTCTTCAAAGACAGAGCGGGCAGATGCGGCATGCTCGCGCTCGGTATCAATTGACGTGAGTACCGCATCTGGGCCGGCACCGGCGAATAACCAGAGTCCACCGACTCCCGATCCCGTTCCGATTTCAACGATAGAGCGTGCCTTCAGAGATTCAACAACAAAACGAAGTAAGCCGCCAACAGCGGGAGTTGGATCGAGAGTTCCTAGCTCCTCCGCATTGTTGCGGGCTTGTTGCATAAATATATCTTCGCGAACATACTCTTCAGCAAATGCTGACATATCGCCGCGATTACCGATCATGAGAGAGATGCTAGCCATTCGATGAGCAAACGGGTGCCAAATCCCGTGCCGCCTTTGATAACTTCTCCGGAATCAACCTCAGAGCGAGCAGGTCCTGCGATATCGAGGTGGACCCAGTTCCGCTTCCCTACGAAGTGCTCCAAGAAGAGCGCTGCGGTGACCGAACCAGCACTGAAGTGTTGAGCTGAAGCATCATGATTCAGATCCGCCACGGTGCTAGCCAGCGCGGGCAAATAGTCATCTTGTAGTGGCATGGACCAGACCCGATCGCCAATCCGTTCCCCAATTTCGTGCAACTGCGCCGTAAGAGTTGCGTTGCGCGAGTACATAGCTCCGAATTGTTTTCCAAGGCCAAGAGTCGCAGCCCCGGTAAGAGTTGCAATATCTACCAGGTAATCTGGTTTTAACTCCAGGTCTGCATAGGCCAAACCATCGGCAAGAACCAGTCGGCCTTCAGCGTCAGTATTAATAATTTCAACTGTGGTACCACCGAATTGGGTAATAACATCGGAGGGACGTTGAGCGGTTCCTGAAACCATATTCTCAGCGCACATCATCAGCGCGGTTATTCTCACGCGAGGTTGAATCTTCGCCATCGCTACGGTGGCCGTCAAAATTGCCGCGGCACCCGCCATATCGCTCTTCATCGGGATCATCAGTTCGTATGGACGCTTCATCGAAATTCCACCGGTATCAAAGGTGATGCCTTTGCCAACCAGTACTACGTGCGGCCAATTCTTACTTCCGGATGGCTCATAACGAATTTCAATCAGTCTTGGGGAGGAACTTGGTGAGGAGTTGCCAACGGCACGCAAACCACCGAAGGCATCGAGCTCGCGACCCTTCTTAACAGTGACGGTTAAATCTGGGCTCTTGCTCTTGCGCACAAGTGATTTCGCTTGTTCCGCCAGCCAAGCCGGGTTCTTAATATTGGATGGAGTGTGAATGAGATCGCGGGTCCGCCACGTTGCCTCTGCGAGAATAGTGGCGCGCTGCGCGGCATCGGCAAGTTCTTCATCAAAAATAAATGACGTTGATCCTTTTTCGCGCGCACTCGTGTCACTCTTGGAGTAATCGCTCTTGAGATTCCAACCGTATTGTGAAAGTGATAACGCAACCATATGCGCGAGCGCAGCGTCGTATTCACCGGAGTAAGTACTAAAGATCGAATAGCCGGTTGATTTCACCTTGCGGCCGAGCGCTGCTCCAGCTTTTCGCGCATCCTCTATGGAGTCGCTGCCAAGACCGAGAATAAATAGCCGAATGAGCGTGCCCGATTGGGTGAGCGGTATTTCCAGTATCTCACCGGCCTTGGCGGTGAAGTTAGGCCACTGCTGGAGGATCTCGGCGTAAGTGTTTCCACTCTTTGCGAGAATCTGAGAGGTAATTTCGTTCGACTCAACTTCCGGACCAGCATCTGAAGCGTAGGCGGGAATAACTAAGGCGTTGAATTTAGCGAGCGCATCTGGCGCGATAGGACCAACCGTTGCAAAAGTTGGCTGAGGCAGATGCATGAGACGACTCTATTTCTTAACGAGTGCTACTGCCGCCTGAAGGGCATTTCCTAGATTGGTTGCCTCTTCGACGTTGAGCTCGACCACTAAGCGGCCGCCGCCCTCAAGAGGGATTCGCATCACTAGGCTGCGAGCCTCCTTGGTGACCTCCATGGGACCATCGCCAGTTCTTGGTTTCATGGCTGCCATGGTGAAACTCCCTTACTTAAAAACAATGAGGAACGTAGGGGAGAAGTATCTCGCATCAGGCCAGAGGTGGGAAATCCAGTGCCGCTAAGAGGCGCTTCTTGCCACGCTCAATGACCGCGCTGACCACCTTATTCGGGACTCCAAGCGTCTTTGCAATCTCAATTGCGGTCATCCCCTTGACATAATGCAGCGAAAGAATAAAGCGCTCTTCGTCCGGCAGGCTCGCTAAGAGTTCCGCAATAGACGGCGCCGGCTTCATGAGGGCAGATTACTAGTAGGACTGGCAAAGTAGCACGGGCCTGCAAAAAGGCGCAGCCAACCTTGGTTATTGGGCCATTTGATAGCGTTCGCCATATGAGAAGAGGCTTCGGTTCTGGCGTAGCAACAATTGCAGCAAATGGAGATCTCCTCGATTGTTGGTTCATCCAGGTTGGCCTCGAACCACTCGCAAATCCAGCGGACCGCTCTTCACTTCTCGCCGCCGACCCATTGCGCGGAGTCACGAAAGAGGCAGTCGATCTCGAGATTGATTTGGACGGCGCAGCTACTTCGGCTGCCGATGCTTACCTCCGGCTACATCTCTTGTCCCATCGCTTAGTGAAGCCCCACGGTATCAACCTCGATGGAATTTTCGGGCTCCTCACCAATGTGGCGTGGACTTCTGCCGGACCTTGCTCACTCATCGACTTTGAATTAACCCGCGCCAAGTTGCGCGCAGCTCATGGCAATCTCACCGTCTATAGCGTCGATAAATTCCCGCGGATGGTTGATTACGTAATCCCAGAGGGAGTACGTATTGCAGATGCAGATCGAGTCAGACTCGGTGCACATTTATCCTCAGGTACAACCATCATGCACGAAGGCTTCGTCAACTTTAACGCCGGCACCTTGGGCAAATCGATGGTCGAAGGTCGCGTTAGCGCCGGCGTTGTTGTTGGTGATGGCAGCGACGTCGGCGGCGGCGCATCGATCATGGGGACATTGAGCGGCGGCGGTAAAGAAGTAATCTCCATCGGTGAGCGCTGCCTGCTTGGCGCCAACTCTGGTTTAGGAATTTCTCTGGGCAACGATTGCGTCATCGAATCCGGAACTTACATCACCGCCGGTTCGAAGATCACCCTGCCCGATGGAAACGTTGTGAAGGCCCGCGAATTATCTGGCGCTAATAACTTGATCTTCCGTCGCAATTCTCAAAGTGGAAATCTTGAGGTAGTACCCAAGGTGGGCGGCTGGGATGGGCTCAACTCCATCCTGCATTCAAATTAATTTCTAAAAACAGGGCTTCGATGCTAGTCACCTCGAAACCCTTTTGCTCGTTAGTAACTATTTGGTGCGATCTCAAACCAAGACGAGGGAAGTTTTAGTTTCGTTTTAAAATCCCCGACTGCTAATTGCGCTGTAGCGCCGCTACTTGAAGTTGCAGTCACCATCGTCGCACTATTAGTAACTGTGCGCGCGGTAATCGCCAAGGCAACAACATCTGGCAGATTGAACGCTGCCTCAACATCTTTTTGAACTAATACCCGCTGCCAGTGTGCGTATAGCGGGTTCAAGAAAATATCCAAACTCCAAGGGTCTGGAACATTTGTTAGATAGGGGAATGCGGTCCCCCAGACATCTGCGCTGGTCTGCGTCTGGCCACCATCAGATGAGAAGAAGTAAACCGAGATGGGTTTGCCTTGGTAATAAATTGCTTGGGCGCTACTCGGGTCCGTCTCGGTTGCCGCCACCGCAGCTTTCCAATTCACCCCAACTCTTGCCTCTGCTTCCTTGGCATATCCGATGTAAGCCTGGTCGTACTTAGTGTTGTAGACATTGCAATCACAGGCCGTACGCACCGTTAGATGAGCGAGTGCATAAGTCCGCGAAGCAATTGCTTGGGCTTGCAGCGCAGCGGGAAGCCAACTCGAGGACATCTCGCTGATACCCATGAGATATTGCTCGATAGTCATGGTCGCCGTTATTTCAATCTTGGTACCAACGACTTTAAGTTGCACCTGACCGTAGCGCAGTTGAGTGGAGCCAGCGCTCGTAGTCACTTTAATAACTGAGAATGGCTCGGGCTTTGGTCCGTAAAGCCCACCAGTTGGTGACGGAAATGCCGTCGTGCCAGTCCAATACATATTCCATAAGGATGCTGCGGGATAAGTGAGGGTGAGCGCGCCTTTGTTGCTCATGGATGCTGCAATTTTTTTGCCGATTAGAGAGAACCGATAAATACTCGTCGCAACTCCCAGCCCACCATTATTAATCGAACCATCAGGATTGTTTGAAAGATCGATATTGGATCGTGATGCGGGATCAGCCATTGCAATAGTCGCTGAGTTAACCAGGTGCGCGATATTCACTCGAATCAACTGCGTATCGGGAACCGAAACAACTTGCGTTCCGGGGAACCAATAATTCACGATGTACTGCGCGCTCTGACCTTCCATTGCTTGACCTTGAGCGCCTATCTGACTCATACCAACTCCATGGCCAAATCCTGAACCCGTTAAAACAAAGTGGGGCGGTATCGTCGAAGCGAAAGCTGGAGCAGGCATAAGAGCAATGATAAGAACTAAAAGCAAGCGCTTCATTTTAGATCAAGTTCTTTGGAGAGGTAATAAAGCCAATCCCCCAGAAGAAGTGCATCGTCGCAAGAATTGCAGGCAACATAATCTTCTCTTTTATATCTTTACCAATTATGAAAGAGCCAATTAGATTTCCAAGCAAGTACAGCCCGGCCGGTAGAAATAGGACTGGGTTTACGGCGGCGCCCAAAACAATTGAGAGAGCCGTAATTGCAACCGTGACGGGTGGTGCCAGATAGCGGAAGTTGATGGTCCCTTTGTGGTTGCGGCTGACCGCGCGACGCCAACGACCGTATTCAAAATATTGTTTTGCCAGCGCACGTAAGTTGGGACGCGGGCGATAAGTAACAACGAGTTCGGGATCAAACCAAATGATTCCCCCGGCTTGGCGCAACCGAAAATTAAGTTCCCAATCCTGCGCGCGTGTGAATCTTTCGTCGTAGCCACCTACCGCGAGCAGGGCCGCCTTATTGAAAACTCCTAAATAGACGGTATCTGCCGGTCCGGGCTTACCACCAACGTGAAAACGGGCGGCGCCCACTCCTAAAGGGGAACGCATGGCTGTTGCAACCGCGCGCTCAAAGGCACCAACACCTTTGGCGGCCATGATGCCACCGACATTCACTGCACCGGTCTCGCTCATTCCTTTAACTGCGCTCTCAATGTAAGTAGGCGCAACTTCTGCGTGGCCATCGATACGGCAGATGATTGAATACTGCGACGCGGCTATCGCCAGGTTGAGCGCTGCGGCGGTTCGACCCGTTGGGTTTTCGACCAAAACCACCCGCGGATCTTTCGCGGCAAGTGCCAGGGCTATCTCGTTGGTGCGATCGGTGGATGGTCCGAGCGCCAAGATGACTTCGAGTGGACCTTCATAGCGCTGCGCCAAAATGGCGGTGATCGCATCGTCAAGGTAGCGCTCTTCGTTCAAAATGGGCAGGACAACGGATACTCCGACAGGAGTTTGCTCTGAATTTACGTTCTTCGGGCTCATACAGCGCTCACGCTACCGTTTCGGAGCGTTACTATCGGCGTAATGACTCTCAAAATCTCTGTGATTGGCACTGGATACCTGGGCGCCACCCACGCCGCCTGCATGTCGAGCCTTGGCTTCGAGGTCATCGGCATCGATATCGACGCTGCCAAGATCGCCAGCCTTTCATCCGGAACGATTCCGTTCTACGAACCTGGCCTGCAAGAGCTCTTGCAGAGCGAGTTAAAAACCGGTCGACTTTCATTCTCGACAGACTTCAACGCGATCAAGGATTGCGATGTGCACTTTATCTGCGTGGGCACCCCACAGGTAAAAGATGGCCTGGCCGCAGATCTCACCTATGTCTTTGATTCTCTGGCCGCCATCGCGCCAGTTATCAAAGACGGTTCACTGGTTGTTGGTAAATCAACGGTGCCAGTTGGGACCGCCGCCAAGATGCGTGAACTGCTTCTGAAAATTAATCCCAATACCGATTTGGCGTGGAACCCCGAGTTTCTGCGCGAAGGTTTTGCCGTTGAAGACACTCTTAATCCAACCCGTCTCGTCGTTGGTGTCACCAATTCTCGTGCCGAAGAAGTTTTGCGCGAGGTCTACGCGAAAAATCTGGCGGCGCAAACCCCGTGGGTTAGCGCTGATCTGCCCACATCCGAGCTCGTGAAAGTTTCGGCGAATGCATTTTTGGCAACCAAGATCTCATTTATAAATGCTATGGCTGAAATTTGCGAGGCCGCTGGTGGAGATGTCACTGTGCTTGCAAAGGCAATTGGGTACGACCCTCGCATCGGACACCGCTTCTTACAGGCGGGCATTGGATTTGGTGGAGGCTGCTTGCCAAAAGATATCCGCGCATTTATGGCGCGATCAGAAGAGCTCGGCGCGCAACAAGCGCTGGAATTCCTGCGGGAAATTGATTCCATCAATCTGCGTGCGCGCACTCGCATGATCGATCTCGTTCGCAAAGATCTTGGTGAAGATCTCCGCGGAAAGAAAATCGCAGTGCTAGGCGCGGCATTTAAGCCAGATAGTGATGATGTTAGAGATTCTCCAGCCCTGGATATCGCAGTTCAGATTCAGGCAGCTGGCGCGACAGTGACTGTGCATGATCCCAAAGCTATTGCCAATGCCCGCACTCGCTTCCCCGCGCTGGGATTTTCCGAGAGCATTGAAGAGTGCGTTGCGGGGACTGATCTCGTGCTGCATCTGACCGAATGGAAGGTCTATCGCGAGATTGATCCCTCGGTCTTGATCAAACTAGTGGCTAATCCCAAGATCATTGATGGTCGTAACGCGCTCGATCGAGATAAGTGGCGCGCGGCGGGCTGGAGTTTTAGAGCGTTAGGTCGCAGTAACTCTTAGAAACCAGTTCGAGTGTTTCGCTTTGCGTTGAGGTTCTTTCCCTTTTCTAGCGAAGCCACTCGTGCACTCTCCATCAAAGCACCAACCTTTGCTGCAATAACCGCATCGCTTGATCCCAAGATACGTGCTGCCAACAATCCCGCATTCTTGGAATTGCCGACTCCCACAGTTGCCACTGGAATTCCAGCGGGCATCTGCACAATCGAGAGCAATGAATCCATACCGTCTAGGACCTTGAGGGCAACTGGAACTCCGATAACCGGCAGGGTCGTTGCAGCTGCGATC
>Ga0194061_1002183_pt1 | contig 10830 bp, 10 predicted proteins | sample SepL2221m_MetaG_FD_163423 | JGI IMG/M metagenome (GOLD analysis project Ga0194061, IMG submission 163423) | Anoxic zone freshwater microbial communities from boreal shield lake in IISD Experimental Lakes Area, Ontario, Canada - Sep2016-L224-21m | ecosystem: Environmental > Aquatic > Freshwater >...
CAACCACGACGACCTCCCAGTGCTACTCGCGGGCGGTGGATGCGGCACGATCAAGCAAGGTCGGCACTTGAAATACGCGAAAAACACGCCGATCAACAACCTCTGGTTGTCGATGCTCGACCGCTTGAAGTTGGACGTCAAATCCATCGGAGACAGCACCGGAACACTCGCGAATTTGGCTGGATGATAGAGGTGCCTCGCGCATGATGCCGTTTGAATTCACGCTGTATTCCAAAGCGGATTGTTCGCTCTGCGACAAAGCCAAAGACGCACTCGCTCTGTTTCAGCGCGAATGTATTTTTACTCTAACAGTCGTGGACATCGCGACTGACTCGAACACGTTTGAGAAATTCAAATACGATATTCCCGTGCTCGCCATCAACGGCGTTGAAGCTGCGAAGCATTCCATCGGCATCGAAAAATTGCGTGTGCTCGTTAAGCGCCACGCGGTCAATAAATAGGACTCGCACTGTCATGACGTTTCAAAAACTCGCGCTCGCACTCGTCTTCTTTTCAGCACTCGCACTCACGGCGCAAGACACGCTTCCCACCGCTGCTCCTCCTTATTTTCGAGTCCGCTACGAACCGTCGACTACTCCCGGCGAATTAATTTTCGGAGTCAGTTACACGGTGTGGGTTCCGCCCGGAGTGAAAACACTGCGCGGAGTGATTGTCCATCAACACGGCTGCGGCGAAGGATCGTGCCGCTCCGGACAAACTGGGGCGTTCGATCTGCACTGGCAGGCGCTGGCGCGAAAACACGACTGCGCATTGATGAGTCCATCGTACGAGCAACCCGAGAAAGCAAACTGCGGCATGTGGTGCGATCCGCGCAATGGCTCGGACAAGAAATTCCAACAAGCCTTGAGCGAACTCGGGACGCAATCCCAGCATCCAGAACTGGTAACTGTGCCATGGGCACTGTGGGGTCATTCCGGTGGCGGTGTGTGGGTTGGGACGATGGTGTTGCTCCATCCTGAACGCGTCGCCTGCGTTTGGATGCGCTCGGGCACTCCGCGAATTTCATCGACTGATCCGAAGTCTCCGCCCGTCGCAATTCCTACAGCTGTTTATTCCGTCCCCTTGATGTGCAACATCGGGACGAAAGAAGGTGTGACGGAGAAGGACGGAAAATTTTCGAAGGTCTGGGCGAACAACAAGCCGTTCTTCCTGGAGATGCGCGGCAAAGGCGCGCTCATCGGAGTAGCCGTTGATCCCAATAGCAGCCACGATTGCGGAAATTCACGCTATCTCGCGATCCCGTGGACCGACGCCTGTCTGACCGCGCGCCTCCCGGAAAAAATGGGCGACTCAGCATTGAAACCGATGCCGAATGAGAGCGCGTGGCTCGCGCCGTTGCTCAGTGGAGCCGCAGTCCCGGCCACGAAATTCACTGAGGATCCGAAAGCAGCCGTGTGGCTTCCGAACGAAAAAATCGCCAAGGCCTACTCCGAGTACATCAAAGACGGAAATGTCAGCGACACCACTCCACCGCCCGCGCCGACGAATGTCACGATTAACGGGAACGAATTGACGTGGTCTGCGGAAGCGGATTTGGAAAGCGGGATCGGAGGTTTCATCATCGAACGCGACTGCATCGAACTTGTCAACGTCCCAACAAAACCCACGGGCTTCAACATCGGCCGCCCGATTTTTCAACGCAACGGCTACAGCGATTCCCCCGGGCAACCACTCGCCGACATGCGCTACACCGACACGACTGCCGCGGCCGGCGAGAAGCACTCCTATCGAGTGATCACGCGCAACAGTGTGGGGTTGAAATCGGAGGTGAGTAAGGAAGCGGTTTCGGGAAAGTAAAACTACTTTTCAGTTCGACGATTCGCGTATTCTGCGACTGCTTTAGAAATTGTTCGTTTAACAACCTTCCATTCAACCGGCCAGATCATATCCGGCATGACGCCGCTTTCTGCATCGTCGAAGTAATTGAGCGCAACCAAAATAGAACGAATGTTTTCTACAGAGTATTTTTTTCTATACGCATCGATCATGTCTTGGATTGATATTCCTGATTTCAAAAGCGCATACACGTCAATGAAATCCCGCAGCATTCCGCGCTGAATAATCGCGTTGATTTTCATTGCAGCAATATCAATCGGATCAACCAAGTCAACTGGATATTCCGGAGCTTTGATCGTCGGATTAATGACCGGATATAGGTACTCCAAAAAGCTTATCTCGACGCCGTCAACCGAGCCAAATACGGTGCCTCGTGCGATCCGATTCACTGTGAAATTGATTCCGGCAGATTGAATGGACTGTACGAATTGAGTTGGATCGTCAAATTTGGATGGCGAAAAAAAATCGAAGTCACGGGACCTTCTGTGATGGATTTGCATCGCAAGCGCCGTCCCGCCTGCCAGAAAAAATCCATTGGCCGACGCCATTGGCGCAATTGCAAGAAGCGCCTTTTCCTGGTTTGATGTCAGGACGTTTTGTCGGGCGACTTCGGCTCTGTCCGCCGATCCCATATTCCGCGCGATTCGTCGTTTAGCCATGAAGTTACCACCCTTGGCGAAATCTTCAGAAGGAGACCCCAGAATCTCACATCGGGCCGGTCCAATCCACGCCCCCGGCGCTTGGTCATCCAATCACGAAGCCACATATCGCCCGCTCGATTTCGTATCCACATTAGGTCGTCGAAGACACCGCGGACGAGAATTCGAAATACGATTTCAGCCTTATGCTTCCGCCATGATACCGTTTCAAAATCGCAGTCCCAAAAATACTGTCGAAAATGCTCCGGCAGCCCGCGCTCATTCAGTTTCACGACGGGCCGCGCATCATCCTTATTGTTCGCAACGGATTTCTTACTGCGCGGAACCTTCTTCATTTTCTCTCCGCTTCTTGTCGTCCTCCGCGCGCTTCAAAAGATCCAGAACCTGATCCGGCGTTCCTTCACCTTCAAGCGGCGGCAACGGCACCGTCGGGTCCATCGCTTCAATCACCGTTTCTGATTCTGCTTTCTTCGCCGGGACTCCGTCGCGCTGATCTTTCCAATCCTGCTCTTCAGCTTTACGCGCGGCTGCCTGTTCATTCGCGGCTTCGGCATCTTCTTGCGCAATACAGGCCACGGTGACGACGCGGTCGTCTTTGCCGAGGTCCATCAAATACACGCCGATTCCGCCTCGATTCGTTTCGCGGATGTCGTCAACCTTCGAGCGGATGACCTTGCCCTTCTCGGCCATCAACATCAGTTCATCGCCCGGCTTCACTGCGATGACCGCAACCACCGGTCCATTTTTGTCCGTGATCTTGATATTGATGACGCCCTTTGCACGCTGCGTTCCGGTCTTGCGGTACTCATCAATTTGGCTGCGCTTGCCCACTCCTTTTTCGCAGACCGTCAACAAATAATCGCCGGGCTGCCCGATGACGACACTGACCATCTTATCGCCTTCTTCAAGGTTCGGACCGTTCACGCCGCGCGCGCTGCGTCCCATGTCGCGCACGACTGTTTCATCGATGCGCACCGCCATGCCGAGTCTCGTGCACAGTACAATTTCCTGATTGCGCCGCACATATTTTGCGGCCATGACCTGATCTTTTTCTTCGAGACCAATCGTCGAAATCCCGCCGCGACGCGGATTCGCGTATTCGCTCAAGCGGCACTTCTTGAGGTAGCCTTGTTCAGTCGCAATGAAGATCGACGCGTCTTCGTCAAAATTTTTCACCGGTACAATCGAGACGACTTTTTGATCGCCCGACAATTCCAGCAGATTTACCAAAGCGCGGCCCTGAGCCATTCGACCGAGCTGCGGCAAATCGTAAACCTTCAACCAGTACAAGCGTCCGTCATTCGTGAAGCACAACAAATAATTGTGCGTATTCGCAATGAACAAATGCTCCGGGAAGTCTTCTTCGTCTTTGCTTCTCGTACCGATGATGCCTTTGCCGCCTCGGCTCTGAACGCGGTAGCTCGAGAGCGGTTCGCGCTTGGCGTATCCCTTGTGCGAAATCGTCACCGCCATGACTTCATCGGCGACGAGATCCAACTCGGACATGTCGCCAGCCGCGCCTACAATCTCGGTTCGGCGCGCGTCGGCATACTTCTCTTTCATGCCGAGCACATCGCCTTTGATGATCTCGAGCACACGATTGATATCGGCGAGGATCGACTGGTAATCGCGGATGCGCTCCAATACTTCGTCGTATTCTTTGCGCAGTTTGTCGCGTTCCAATCCCGTCAACGCACGCAGCGTCATATCGAGAATGGCTTTCGCTTGTCGCTGCGACAACTCGAAGCGTGACATCAAATTCGTGCGCGCTTCATCACTATCGTGCGCAGCGCGGATGATGCGGATCACTTCGTCGATGTGATCGACCGCGATGATTTTGCCTTCGAGGATATGCGCGTGTTCTTCGGCCTGCGCCAACAGGAAACGCGTCCGGCGCAGAATCACTTCTTTGCGATGGTCGCGGTATTGTTCGAGCAATTGCTTGAGATTCAAGACGCGTGGGCGTCCGCGAACGAGCGCCAACGTGTTCACCGCGAACGTGATTTCGAGCGGCGTGTATTTGTACAATTGGTTGAGGATCACCTCGCGGTTTTCGCCGCGCTTCAAGTCCACAACAATTCGGATGCCTTCTTTGCTGCTTTCGTTGCGGCAATCGCTGATGCCTTTGATGCGATCTTCTTTGACCGCTTCGACGATCTTTGTTTCGATACGTTCGATTCCAACTTGATACGGAATCTCGTCCACAACAATCTGTTCGCGGTCTTTTACTTCTTCGAAATGGACTTTCGCGCGGAGCGTCAAATGCCCGCGCCCCGTCATAAACGCTTCACGAATTCCAGCCGTACCGCAGAGCAGTCCGCCTGTCGGAAAATCCGGGCCCTTAACATGCACCATCAAATCCGTCACCGAACAATTCGGGTTTTCAATCAAATGAATCAGCGCGTCGCAAATTTCACCGAGATTGTGCGGTGGAATTTGAGTCGCCATGCCGACCGCGATACCCTGTGATCCGTTCACGATCAAATTCGGAAATCGTCCTGGCAACACCGTCGGTTCGGTCCGCGTCTCGTCGTAATTCGCGACCATGTCAACGGTGTCGCGTTCGAGATCATCGAACATGTCCACCGTCGGGCCGGTCATGCGCGCTTCAGTGTAACGCATGGCCGCTGGCGGGTCAGGACTCACCGAGCCGAAATTTCCCTGGCCATCGATCAGCGTATAACGCGTGTTCCAAAACTGAGCCATGCGCGCCAGCGTCGGATAAATAACCGACTCGCCGTGCGGATGGTAATTGCCGCTGGTGTCGCCGCAAATCTTCGCGCACTTTCTGTGCTTGGATCGCGGTCCCAGATTTAAATCGTACATTGCAAGCAACACGCGGCGTTGCGACGGCTTCAATCCATCGCGCGCGTCCGGCAACGCGCGCGACACAATCACAGACATCGCGTACGTCAGGTAGCTCTCTTTGAGCTCGTCTTCAATCAGCAGATTCTCGACACGCCCACCATGAATATCGCGCGTCTCGTCCATCGGCGGACGGACCGGTGCTGCGTTCGTGTTTTCGGGCGGAAGCGTATCGTCGGGTTGATCGGGCGTGTTTGCCATGATGAGTTCTGACCGTCTCCGGACTGCGTTGTACTATCGTACGCGCGCGTCGTTCGCGCTCCGAAAAAATGGCATTCGTTCGCCATTCATCGGACTTGATTTTGATAGAGAAATTATAATCGAAAAAAGTGTGGAACGCCACTAGAAGAAGGTCTCATTCAAGCGCAATTCTGGACAAATTCGATCCACTCAAAAAGTGTTAATTAATAACACTTCATGACTCATTCACCGTCCCGTTTCAAGCGGGTTAGAATCGCAATGCGCTTTTCGAGAATGATCGCAACCACAATCAAAAGTCCAATATAGACAACGATGTCTATAACTACGTTTTTATAGTCCCAAAAGTACTTAACCATCGGCGCCCAGTCTCCAACATCCTTCGGCGTCAAAAATATCATGGGCCAACCATACCCACTTCTGAAATCGTCTTGATGCCGGGTCACATTCAATCCCAACATCCCAGACGCTGCCACCATCAGCACAAGCGCCGTACTCAAATGTATCCGAAACCACGGGGGTAGAAAACTCATGTGGATTTACTCCCGGCATCACGCCATTGAACACCTAATCCACGTGCGTGGCGCAACGCAGAATCAAACGTCATCAACCCATACAAAATCCCGGCGATGGGAAGCGAAAATGCGAACAGCACCGGCAACTTAAAAAACCGCATCGCGGGCGCGTACACGTGGCCCATGATGGCCAGCGCAATGCACCCTTTTGCAATCGCCCACCCCGCAAGAATCGGTGGAGCTCCCAACACAAATCCCAACGTTCCGGCGAGAATCGCCACGATCGGCATGACGAACATCAATGCCAGTCCCGCCATGGCACCGACCACGCGTAGCCACGAATATTTCAACTCCGTAAATGCGGTCCGTCGAACCATTTTCCAAATGTCCGCGAGTTGCGGATACTCGCGCAAACTCACGACCTCCGTCCGGCTTAAACTCAACCGAATCGGCAGCCCGCGCCCCTTCACTTGCCGAGCCAAATTCACGTCGTCGATGATTTCGGATTTGATCGGCTCGAACGATTCGCCCAAACGCACCCACGCTTCGCGCGAGAGCAACACACATCCGCCCGCCGCCGATGCCAATGGATCGCGCGGATTGTTTGCGTGCCGCATCGGATACAAAATGGTGAAGAAATAAACGAACGCAGGGATCAATAAGCGCTCGGCAAGTGACTCACATCGCAACCGCGCCATCCGAGAATTCATGCCCAATTTCATCGTGATGTTTTCGGAAACTAATCGCCTCAACGATCCCGGAGCGTGCAAAATATCGGCGTCAGTCAACAGAAAAAACTCCGCGCCCGTTTCTGCCGCAACCTTCGTGCCTTGAGTCAACGCCCACACTTTCCCCATCCAGCCTTCAGGCAATGGTGAACCTTGGATCACCGTCAAACGCATCTCAGCACTTTCGCGCTTGGCGATTTCGCGAGCAAGTTCAGCAGTGCCATCAGAAGAGCGGTCATCGATCACGTAGACCGAATATTCGCCCGGATAATCCTGACGCAACAGCGCGGGCAATGTGTTCGGAAGCGACTCCGCTTCATTTCGCGCCGGGACGATAATCGCGACACGCGGAAACGTCACGCCCTCCGGCAGCGGTGGCAGCGGAGCATCGTCGCCCACAGGTTGAAAATCCCAGGGCTTCGCGGGATGCAGGAGTATGTAGAGCCACGACAAGACAGAAAGCGTGGCGATAAAAACAATCGGAAACAGGATCAGTGTGATCATGTGGGGATTTTAATGTGGAATTGAGAATACGAAATTTCTTTTCCAAATAGAATCATGAAATACTTCAGGAGATGCCGCGTTGCTGTTGATTGGAATTGACGAAGCGGGCTACGGCCCCGTTCTCGGTCCGCTCTGCCACGGCTTCGCCGCCGTCCGAATTCCGGATGCTGTTTATTCGGCCGATTTCAATTTATGGACCGCCCTTCATCCCGCTGTTTGCCATGCGGGTGGCGATGGCATTGCGATTGACGACTCCAAGAAACTCTTCACTCAAAAAAATGGATTCGCGTCACTCGAATCCGGAGTCCGCGCGTTTTACGATTGTGCGGCACGTAACTCACTGGCTTTCTCTCTACAGTCACTTCTTCCAAACACTGATCTCTCCAATCTTCAGACCGACCCTTGGTTCATCGCATCTCGCGAAAACCGTCCCAGCACAACGTCACCTCGCGCTTCGTTAAAAAAAGCATTCGATCATATCGGCGGCGAGGTTGTTTCAATCTCTGCTCGTGCGATGAGCGCCCGGGCATTCAATGCCGTCATTGCAACCGGAGCCAACAAAGCCGAAGCAAGTTGGCGAATCATCGCGAATGGTTTGAAGGAAATCGCCCTGCTCGCCCATCCCGGCGAACCGGTCTTCGCAGCAATTGACCGGCAAGGCGGACGCAAGTTTTACGCGTCACTCCTCAGCGAAACATTCGAATCTGTGCTCGTTGAAATTGAATGCGAAACGCCGAACGAATCGGTCTATCGGTTGAAAAAAAATGACCGAACAATTCGCGTCGGATTTTTTGTGGCCGGTGACGCCAAGCATCTCTTAATCGCGCTCGCATCAATGACCGCGAAACTTGTTCGCGAAAAATACATGCTCGCCTTCAACGCGTATTTTCAGCATCAACAACCAGGAGTAAAGCCGACAGCTGGTTACTACACAGATGCGATGCGATTTTTAAATGACACGCGCGAGACTCGACGTCGCTTGAACATTCTCGACGAACATCTCATTCGAAAAAAGTAGAGCCGAAATCTGTTCGGCTCAATTGCTCTCCACGACTCGTTATTTCACGCTCGTTTTACAAATTTCCAGCAGCCCTGGAATGTCATGAATCGCCGCTTCCGCGTGAATTGGAATTCCGCATTCAATCATCGCCTTGCTCGTGATCGGACCAATCGACAGGAAATTAATCCGCTTACTTGCAATCGTTTTGGCCAACTGTTCCGCGCCCAAAATCTGAGCGAAATTGCGTGCCGTCGACGCAGACGTAAACGTCACCGCATCAATCGTTCCATTAGACAATGCTGCAAGCGCATCTTCCTGGCCTTCCGTTTCAAGAATCGTGCAGTACGCTTCCGCTTCGGTGACGTCGCCGCCCAATTTTTTCAATGCCACCGGCAGTTCGCTACGCGCCAAATCTGCGCGCGTGAGCAGGAATTTGCGGCCCGAAATTTCGCCGACTTTCAGCAGCGATTCAACGATGGATTCAGCCACATATTCCGGCGGAATCAAATCTGCCATCACACCCATTTCACCCAAGCGTCGCGCCGTCGCCGAACCAATTGCCGCAGCTCGTGCTTTGAAACGTCGCGCATCGAAACCCTGTTTGTTGATTTCCGTAAACAACGCGTCCACGCCGTTCACGCTAGTCAGGACGACCCAATCAAATTCTCCCGTCGCCAAGCGCTTCACACTCGCGGCCAGTTCACCATTTTCAGACGGCGCGATGCGGATCGTCGGGAATTCATAGACCGAACATCCCAACACACGCAGACCGTCCGCTAAATCGCTCGCCTGTGCTCGAGCGCGTGTGACGATGATGCGCTTACCAAAGAGCGGCGCTCGTTCGAAGAAATTCAACTTCTCGCGGTATTGAACGACTTGTCCGACGACCGTCAACGCGGGCGCTTGAATACCGTTTTCGCGCACTATTTTTTCAATCGTCGCGAGAGTCCCGGTCACCGTCCGCTGCCGCCGCGTCGTGCCCCATTCAATCACTGCGACCGGCGTTTCTGACGTGATATGTTTGGACAACTCTGTCGCTATGCGTCCGAGATTTTTAATGCCCATGTAAAAACACAACGTCCCGACTTTCGAGAGCGCCGCCCAATCCAACGCGCTCTCGGGTTTCGTCGGGTCTTCGTGCCCCGTCACGAATGCAACCGCGCTGGCATGATCGCGGTGCGTCACCGGAATCCCAGCATACGCAGGTGCGGCAATGCCCGCCGTCACGCCGGGAATCGTTTCGACGGTGACACCGTTTTCAATCAGATGCAACGCTTCTTCCGCGCCGCGCCCAAAGAGGTACGGATCGCCCCCTTTAAAGCGCAGCACGCTCTTCCCCGCGCGCGCTTTCTCAAGAAGAATGTCGTTGATGCCCGACTGTTCGACCGCGTGTTGAGCACCGCGTTTGCCGACGTAAATTTTCTCGGCCAACGGGTTGGCGTTCGCCATGATCTCGGGCGTGACTAGCGCGTCATAGACGATGCAGTCGCAACCGCGCAGCAATTCATCCGCGCGAACCGTGATCAACCCCGGATCACCAGGCCCTGATCCCGCGAGGTACACGACGCCTTTTTTAATATCCCGATACTGCCCTTCTTGACTCGCCACGACGGTGCCTCATGAAATTATTTTAAGATCGTATTCAAACAAAGAGCCGCTCACTCTAGTGTAGTGTCCCATCCTGTTTGAGTTTTTCCAGTGCTGCTTTCGCGCGGCGGTATTTGGCGATGATGTTTTGAGCTTGAGCAGTCCACAAATAAGGTTTTGCATCCTGATTATGGTTGTCTACAAACTCCATCACTGCATCAATCACCTCCCGCACCGAACGGAAGCTTCCGCGACGGATGCGCTTGTCCGTCAATTCGCGGAACCACCGCTCCACGAGATTCAGCCACGAACTGCTTGTCGGCGTGAAGTGCAGATGGAATCGAGAATGTCTTTTCAACCACGCCAGCACTTTTGGATGCTTGTGAGTGGCATAGTTGTCTACAATCAAATGAACCTGCTTTCCGGGCAAAATCTCGCCGTCGATTTTCCTCAGGAATTTCAACCATTCCTGATGACGATGGTGCGCCATACACGTCCCGATCACAGTCCCTCCCAGCACAAATCCGCCGGGCCGCTCTTCGAGTTTGTTCGCGATGATGTACTCTTCAACGTGCCGAGCGAAATGGCCGAAATCCTTCTCACCTTCGACCGCGTTATTGTTGGCTTGCAGCGTGTGAATATCGACATACGGCGCGAGCTGTAATTGCCGGACATACCCGCGCGCATCCATGCTCAACCCCAGGACGAGCACGAGCGCTGGAGCGTTTGTATTTTGGTACGGCTCACGCGCTGGGCGAAGAACGTCGACGGTTTCCAAGCCGGGCAGCGATAAGGGCTGCGTGAACCAATGGTTCTCTTCAGAATTGGGGAGTGGCGGGAGATCTAATTGGTTCATTGACCCAAACTACCGTTTCACTTGGTACAGTTTCGCGAAATATCGTTCGAAAAAAAAGCCA
>Ga0194061_1002184_pt1 | contig 10826 bp, 5 predicted proteins | sample SepL2221m_MetaG_FD_163423 | JGI IMG/M metagenome (GOLD analysis project Ga0194061, IMG submission 163423) | Anoxic zone freshwater microbial communities from boreal shield lake in IISD Experimental Lakes Area, Ontario, Canada - Sep2016-L224-21m | ecosystem: Environmental > Aquatic > Freshwater >...
ACGTAAATCTATTTCATCCCCGTCAGCAAGTATGGAATCATCATTTTATTTGGAGTAACGATGGATGTAGAATTATTGGTATTACGGAAGTGGGAAGAGCAACTGTAAACCGACTAGATTTGAATGATGAAGTTCGAGGTGAAGGAGAAATTATGAGAGCCAGAAAAGCGTGGGTAAAAGTTGATTGGCATCCTCCCCTAAGTGATTTAAGAAAGTCTTTTTAGTTTTTTGTCACAAGTTTAACAAGGCGATCTCTGTTTGGTGTTGTTGGTTTGTTGAGGGGCATACCTGCACGAACTAACATCATTCCCAACTTATCAATACTAAGAAACCATTTAAGAAGTCAAAGTCGCAGCTAAAAGGGTTATAAATACAGGTAAGCAAAAAGTGTAGCAACCCTTGCTTGGTTGAGTCAATGTCGGAGGTTGAGCAAGGATTATGAATATCAATTTTGGTGCAATTCCGTAATGCAAAAATATTATAAAATAATTGTAAATTAGTTGAACGGCGAATAACTATGCATTTAGAAAATTCAAATAACTTTCACTTTAATCCGCTTGAACTCTTACAGGACTATTTCACAAAAAATCACGATTCCCTATCGGAAAAATTAATTCAAATTATTGAACATTTTGATCAAGTCACTTATTTAGAGCTAACAGTTGATTCTCGCTATTTTGTTAATGCTTTCATCAAGAATTTTTTATATATTTTTACACAAGCTGACTATGTGTTAAGCGATCGCTATGTGACAAGATTTATCCAATTAAACCTAACGATATCCAATTTAGTTGCCATATCTGATTTTAAAAATACAGATCCTTACTTAGAATTATTAAAATTGCAGCCACAAAACTATGCAAAATTACTAACTCTATGTTCAGCTAGAAATAGTTTCTCAATCGATCGCCGTGCTTTTTTCGATGCTAGTCCCGAATTGGCTAGTTTATGGTATTCCCATTATTTAGAAATTTATCGTGCTGGCTTAGTCAATAAAGTTGTATATCAAAATCTACGCGAACATCTTGTTTATCAAGATTCTCGATTAATAGACTTTTATAAAATTGATGATCTCTATTTTGGCTCAACCTATATTGATGGGGAGAATGATCGATTACTCAAAGCGAAGATCAATAAATCAATTCAGAATAGTCATCTGATCAAAAATATAGTTATTGACAATCAGCCTAATCCCAAAAAAATTGCCATAGTCTCAGGCTTTTGGTTTCCTCAACATTCTGTCTATCGCATCCTGTCTGAATGTATAGCCGCTTTAAAGGATAGTTATGAATTAACCTTGATCCATTTAGGCGATCGCAAATTAGAAATTGATACTAAATATTTTCAAGAAATAAAATATTTGCAATTCCAAAATGAAAAACTTGATATCAGTAGTATTCAAAAAAATGATTTTGCGGTCATTTACTATCCCGATATTGGTATGTTATCGGAGAGTATTTTGTTGTCAAATATTCGGATTGCACCGATTCAAATTTGTGGATTGGGACATCCTGTTAGTACTTTTGGCAGTGCGATCGATTATTTTATAAGTGGTGGTGATGCTGAAGTAAATCGCAATCCCGAAGCAAACTATGCAGAAAGTCTAGTTTTATTAAATGGTTTGGGAGCAGTCAATAATCGTCCTAATTATGAGAGTACTAAGAAGAGTACTAAGAATAAAAATGATATCAAAACTAGTATCACCAATGAGGAATCACAATTTATTATTAATTGTCCTTGGTATGCTCAAAAGGTTAATTATCCGCTATTAATTTTACTCAAAAAAATCGCGCAATCAGCGAATGTATCAGTTCTATTTCGCTTCTTTTCTGGAGGTGCTTTAATTCGTAAAAATGATTTTATGCCCTTTGCTAAAGATGTCGAACTAATCTTAGGTTCCGAACATGTTCATGTCTATCCCTATATGCCATATTCTGAATATATGGGGATTATGGAAGAAGGGGATATTTGTCTTGATTCCTATCATTTTGGTGGATTTAACGTCATTATCGATGGTTTATATTTGGGGAAACCATCGGTTCTATTTCAAGGGAAACGTTGGTATAGTCGTGCAGGGGCAAAGCTAATGAAAAACTTAGGATTGGAAGAACTTGTTGCCAAAAGTCCAACTGAATATACACAGTTAACCCTGAAATTAATTAATAATCCTGATTTTTATCAGGCGATGCAAGAGAAAGTAAAGCAAATTGATTTAGAGAAAATTGCCTTTCAGTCAACTAATGGATCATATTTTAAAAAAGCGATCGATTTCCTGATTCAAAATCATGAACAGTTACAAAAAGATCCCACTAAAAAAGCAATTCGGATCTCCTGAGTGATTACCCGATAGTATCATGAATTTTCGCGCATCAGACGATCCTTGTGCGCGGCTTCGCCACACACCTTTAATCTTTGAGTGGGAATGAAGTAGGGGCAGGCAAAATTGGCAAATCAAATTTATGTTTTGAGAGGGGGCGATATTTGTTAGACTAGAAAAAGTGTTTGAAGGCAACTGACAATAAACCTTCCAACCCACGTCTTAAATTCTACACTTATTAAATTTTTGTCTCGGAGATGACCACACTATGGCTCGGATGTACTACGACACGGACGCAAATCTTGAATTTTTAGCGGGTAAAACAGTCGCTATTATCGGCTACGGTTCTCAGGGTCACGCCCATGCCCTTAACCTCAAAGAAAGCGGCGTGAATGTCATCGTGGGGTTATACCAAGGCAGTCCCTCATGGCAAAAAGCAGAATCTGAAGGTCTAACCGTAAAAACAGTGGCTGACGCATCGGCGGCGGCTGACTTAATTATGATTTTATTACCTGATGAAACTCAAAAAGCAATTTATGCTACCGAAATTGCCCCGAATCTAAAAGCAGGTGACACTCTAGCCTTTGCCCACGGTTTTAACATTCACTTTGCTCAAATCGTTCCTCCTGCGGACGTTGATGTGATTATGGTCGCGCCCAAGGGACCTGGACATTTGGTGCGCCGTACATACACACAGGGTCAAGGCGTTCCTGCGTTGTTTGCAGTTTACCAAGATGCGACTGGTCATGCTCGCGATCGCGCCATGGCTTATGCTAAGGGGATCGGCGGTACACGCGGCGGTGTTCTAGAAACGACTTTCCGTGAAGAAACCGAAACCGATCTATTTGGCGAACAAGCTGTGCTTTGCGGAGGTCTATGTGCGCTAGTTAAGGCTGGATTTGAAACTCTTGTCGAAGCTGGATATCAGCCTGAACTGGCTTATTTTGAGTGTATGCATGAAGTTAAGCTGATTGTGGACTTGATGGTTGAAGGTGGTATGGCAAATATGCGCTATAGCATCTCCAACACTGCCGAATATGGAGACTACACCAGAGGCCCTCGCGTGGTTAATGCTGCAACCAAAGTCGAAATGAAGAAGATCCTTTCGGAGATTCAATCTGGTCAATTTGCGCGTGAGTTTGTTCTCGAAAATCAAGCTGGTAAGCCTGGATTTACTGCGATGCGTCGTCAAGAAGCAGAGCATCAAATCGAGTCTGTCGGCAAAGATCTTCGTGCTATGTTTAGCTGGCTGAAAAAAGTCTAGTTTTACTCAAAACCAAGAAGCGTGAGTCGCCCGCTACGCGGGCGACTCACGCTTCTTAGTTTCAAGGTTACTTACCAAATTTTCCAATCACTCCAATTTAGATTGAAAATAGAAGTGTCGGGAAAAGCGATCGCATTATTATTTTTGACCAGTTTTTGTTGTAGTTCGGTGAGTTTAGGATTAATTCTCGGCAAATCCTCAATTAGTTGATAAGGGAAAATTCCTTCTGAAAGAGCAAAAGAAGCAGTTGTGGCTGCTGCTGCTCCCACTGACCATTCGTAGGAATGAACGCGATAACCTGCGGCAACAATGTAGCTGTAGGCGATATTTTTACCCGATACGATCAGATTGTCAATTTTTTGCGGAATTAGCGATCGCAAAGGGATCTGCCCTGGGAAAGCGGCTCCATGACCATTACGGACTCCTTCACGTTCAGTATTACCAGCTTTTTCGACAGGATATTCACTCAAACAAGGATGGAAATCTAAGTAATATTGCGCGATACCGATCGCATCGGGATAAATAGTTGAACGGGTACGGCGGGGTATTTTATTCGGAGCAGTATTATTTCTAATTGCGCTGGTTGATTCTAAACCTGCTAAAGCATTCCATAAATAGCGATAGGTATTTTCAGAAAGTTTCTGACGGTAGATTTCTGCACTAAAGTCCACTTGTGAAACATCAATTTCCGACATACTAAAGCCTTCAGGATATCCATAGGCAGGGCGACCGATGATTCTGCGTGATTCACGGATGTAGGGATATTTGGAAAGTCCATGCATCGTTCCCATTGGCGAGGCTAAACCAGTTAATAAACGATGATTTAGAAAAGGCTTTTTCCAATTTGTTTTTTGTTGTGAGTCCGTAGTTCCCGCGACTAACCAATAGTAAAAACCTAAAGCAATTTCTTCGCCACTTTTAAGGGTTTCCGTTCGCAATCCCCCCATCCAGCCATTGGGTTCCAATTGTCCAGATTTTTCTAACTGCTCCCTAGAATAAATCAAATTATCTTGATCGGTTCCTGGGCGGTAGTCATTGCCCCAAACCCAGTTCTGCATTGAGATATCACTCGCCTTCATTGAGGAGACACCAAAGGCATTTTTTTTAGGAGTTTCCGATTCAACGCTCCAGATGCGGCGATAGGTGAAGATATTATCAAAATTAGCTAGATTCGGCTTTGGGTCAGAGCCGTAATAGGGGGAGTAGTGATCGTAAAAACTCGGTTTTACTTGTGGTTGCGCCGCTTCAGTTTGTTCCATCGCAAAGGTATAGGTAAAACCTTGAGTGCAGTAAGCATCATTCTTAGTTACAGGTGAAGATGGATTGAGATGCGATCGCGGATCGAGTCCTAAACGGTAGGGAACATCCGCTAGGGCAATAATTTCACCTGTTTCGGTAGAGTCGATTACAAACCAATTAGTGGGACGTTTTTGAGTATTACTTAATGGAACAAAGTGAATAATCTGTTTTTGAAGTCGAGATGAATTTTCGTAGCGATAAGCATCTTCAATTACTTGTGAAAGTGGTTCAGTGTTTAATGGTGCGGTATTCTCGGCTGGACGATGTTGAATAGCGATCGCGCCATCGATCAATTTACCATCAGCACTTATTTCCAGTTTTTTAATTACCGTATTTGGGAACCATTTTAATTTACCATTTCCCTTTTGCGCCGCTTCCTGCAACATTTCCACGAGTATTTGCTGAGCATCATTGGGAATGAAACAAGATACGCTAACCCAACAATCTCCTGCATTTAGTTTCCCATATTTTTGTTCGATTCGTTTGCGAAATTCTGTATAGCCTTGGGGAAAGAACCAAAGATTGCGTTGTTTTTTCGCTTCATCTAATGCTGAAGTTCCTTGAGAGGTAATCTGTCCACCAATCCAATCGGTAATCTCGGTCATACACACAGTTCGCCCCGCTAATAACCCTTCGTAAGCGGATGCTGTACCTGCGACACCACCGCCTACAATAAGGATTTCACATTCTTCTATCCGCTCTGGATTTTTTGGAATAGAAGTTTGCGCGATCGCACTATCAGCAATTACGACTAATGATATGGCGATCGCCGAGGCTAGATACTTGTGCAGCCCAATAGCAATTTTAAAAAGTTTAAATTTCATCTTCAATTCCTAAAGCGCGTAGACGTTCGGCTAAGCGATCGGCGCGTTGTTTTTGTAGTTGAGCTTGTTGTTCAGCGTGTAACAACTGCTCTGAGACAGCCTTGAGGCTGGTGAATTTTCTGCCATCAGGGAAATAAAGCTCTAACTGTTCGCCACTAAGATCGAAACGAATTTCCAATCTAGGGCTAACCCAACCATCAATTATGTCAATCACTTCCAGTTCATCGCCGATGCGTTGCCATCCTGTTAGCTCGATACGGCTAGGGTCGTAGAGATAATATTCTTCAATGCCATGACGTTCATAAAATTTTAGTTTCTTTGCCATCTCACTGGTTGTATTGCCTGGGGAAAGAATCTCAAAGGCAACTTGAGGGGCTATGTCATCTTCAACCCATTGCATATAGGAACCACGTCTGCCCTTAGGTCTGCCAAATACCACCATCGCGTCGGGGGCTACGCGGATCGTATTGTTGCCTTCGATGGGATACCAAAGTAAATCACCCGCCACAAATACATTTGGATCGTTGGCAAAGAGACATTCTAAGTTCTCTTTAATCATGACAATCCAATCAAATTGCTCGGTATTATTACTCATTGGCAGCCCGTCATCGTCTGGATAAATAATTTTTTGAGTGGGTGGCATTTGCAAAATCATGGTGCGACCTCAAAAATGTTTGGCTATACTCTGCTAAGTATAGCTTTTTCAGTCAAGTGCAAGTGATGAACTGTTCTTGACTTGCAACCCTTGCAACCTCATATTAACTAGCGCAGCATACTCTTACCGCGCTTTGCGTTCAAACCCGAAGCAAGAAATCTTGTACAAGATTTCTTGCGATTCGTTTAATCAAAAATTGTTGGTAAGATAAATCTCAACAGTCCAACACACAGATTTACATTCAATGTATCAATTATTCGCTCTTCAAGCCACCCGTTTTTTGCGACCGTTAAGCGTATGGTGCGTTTCTCTGTTCCACAAGTAAAAATTCTTTAATGCCAAAAATATAATTATTTGGTAAGAGCGTGTTTGAGAAGTTTTTAACAATAAAAAAAGGTGAAAAAAAGCCCCCAAAGGTATAGCCTGTCAATATACAAAACAACAAAGACAGCATTATGGAAGCAACAAAGAAATCATACCCCACAGACTTAACTGATGATCAATGGGAACTGGTAAAAGAGTTGATTCCCGCCGCAGGAACAGGAGGACGCAAAAGAAGTGTGGATATTAGAGCCATACTCAATGCTATTTTCTACATCAATGCCGCAGGCTGTGCATGGCGGATGTTACCTCATGATTTTCCTGTATGGCAGACGGTCTATGGTTACTTTCGGCACTGGCGTATTACCAACACATGGCAAGATATCAACGCTAAATTGCAACAATGGTATCGAGTCAGTGAAGGAAGAGAAGCTACACCTAGTGCAGGTTGTATTGACAGTCAATCAACCAAAATCGCTAGCCGATTAGCATCACCAGAAGCAGTTGGTACTGATGGGAACAAGTTCGTCAATGGCAGAAAACGACATATTTTTGTGGACACATTGGGTTTGCTATTGATGGTGGTAGTTACTGCTGCGAATCTTGATGACCGTAAGGGGGCAACCATGCTTTTAGAAAAAATCAACCAAATTCGTGACCGTTTCCCCCGTCTATCAACGATTTTGGTAGATCGTGGTTATAGGGGTAAAGCTTTCGTTCTGGCGATTCTGCATGCTTTTTACTGGTGCTTACAAGTGGTTGTTCCTCCTGTGGGGCAAAAAGGCTTTGTTGTTCAACAAAAGCGCTGGGTGGTTGAACGGACATTTGCTTGGTTTTCTCGCTTTCGTCGCTTGACTAGGGAATACGAACTTTTACCTGAAACTTCTGAGGCTTTTTTCTATGTGGGCATGATTCACATTCTCCTCAAACGCCTCGCTTAACTTCTCAAACACGCTCTAAGCTTAATTGCCAAATTTAATAGGATTTAACTGCCTAGCATAGAAATATCATTATTAGCTTATATTGTAATAGTGTGGGTTTACATGTATATATAGATAAGAACTTATTTTCATAAGTTTGTTTTTGAAGGAGATGTAAAAGAATGAATGCAACCGTCAGCCAAAGCTGGATAGAGCAGCTTAACTTGGCTGATAAACAAGTGCCTGAATTTTTTAGGAGCTTTGAGGAACTTGAGGCTGCACAGACTGGTATATCTCAAATTCATGTCATGCGTAGAGCGTGGCAAGATTTAGAACTGGATGGAATTCTATATCAAGATAAATCACCATACATCTATATTAAGGAAGTCTCTAGTATTGATCCACAAGAGACGAGGAAGTTACACCGTAGACTGTGGAATCAGGGAATTGCTCCATTTTTATTAGTAGTTAGCCCCAATGAATTTCACATATACTCAAGCCTAGTACTTCCAGCCAAGGAAAATGAAGAGATTAATGGTGATCATCGATTAGTTGAAGTATTAAGCCGAGCAGCAGATGCTTTGGAGTTAAGGCAGTTTGCGCGATCGCTAGAATTTGGGGAACTGTTCCATAAGAAACCAGAATCTTTTAATCCTGAATTACGAGTTGATCGCTACTTACTTAAAAACCTCAAGGCGGCGAGAGAAAAACTGCTTGAGCCAGTAAAGGGTATAGCGCTTGATCTCAAAATTATCCATGCTTTGCTATGGAGAGTGATTTTTGTTTCTTATTTAACTGATCGCAAGATTATTGATGCAAGGTACTTTCATAAGATTGGAGCGATTGATGTTACAAGCTTACGTCAACTGTTAGAAAAATTCTCACCCAAAAAATCCAGAGAATTACTTTATGCATTATTTGAACAATTAAAGCAAGATTTTAATGGCGATCTATTTGAAGGAGATTTAATTGAAGAACGTGAATATATACAAAATTCTCACATAGAGATACTTGGAAAACTATTACGGGGAGATGACCTCAGCAATGGTCAACTTTCACTTGGTTTTTGGGCTTATGACTTTAGTGTTATTCCAATTGAAACTATTAGTGGGATTTACGAACAGTTTCTAGAAGTAGAATCGCCTAAACAAAAAAGAGAAAGTGGAACTTACTATACACCGAGATTTCTCGCTGAAGTAGTTCTTGATGTAGCCCTAGAGAAATTTACATCTCTTTTAAATAAAAAATTCCTAGATCCTGCTTGTGGTTCGGGGATCTTTTTAGTGTCTTTATTCAACCGACTAGCCGAAGAATGGCTGAGAAATAATCGGAATGCTAGCAATAAATACCGTGCTGATTCATTGAGTAATATTCTCCAAAATCAACTTTTTGGTGTTGATGCAGATCCTACAGAAACGGCTTGTCGAATTGCTGCCTTTAGTTTGTATTTAGCTTTTCTCGATCAGTTAGAGCCAAGGGCAATTCAAGAATTACAAGAACAGGGCAATGTGCTGCCGAATTTAGTAGGGCATAATATTATTTGTCAAGATTTCTTTGATGATGCACTTGAATTACCTAATAATTTTGATTTAGTTGTAGGGAATCCTCCTTGGGCAAGAGGTTCTAAAGAAGAGACTTTAGTGGAACGCTGGTGTAAACAAGAGCGTTTACCAATGGCTCAGAAACAGTTAGCCTATGGTTTTATGTGGAAAGCTCCACGCTATATTAATGATAACGGTCTTGTCTGTTTTCTACTTCCTTCATCAATCTTACTCAATCACCAAACTAAAGCGTTAGAGGCTCAATATCATTGGCTATCTAATCACACAGTTGAACAGGTTCTCAATCTGTCAGACATGAGTTTTTATCTCTTTGATGGAGCAATTCGACCAGCGTTAGTTGTCAGTTATACGAAGGAGTTACCCAATAGGTCGAAAGGCTTTATTAATTATCTGGTTCCTAAAACAGAAAGAGAAATTCTGAGCGCAGAAATTATCAGCATCGCACCAGAAGATAGTGTTCAAATTAAATTAGAGCGCTTACTTCACGATCTCAGTAATGGTGAAGCGGCACTTGATTGGAAACAATATTTTTGGGGAACGCCAAGAGATCAAAAGTTTTTAGATCGATTAAGTGCCTTACCTCGACTTGGTGATGCAGTCGATCAGCTTACGGTTAAGCCAAATAAAAGGACTAAGCGATGGATTATTGGTCAGGGGTTCCAACCAGAGGGCATTAATGACGACCCTCAAAGAAGCAAATTATCATCTTGGAATCCCAAGCAATTATTCCTAGAAGGGAAAAGTAAAGATATTGATCTTCTAGTGTTAGAGTCAGACTGTAGTATGGTCGGTGAGCGATTTCAACGTTTGCGAAGATTACCTGATAATCAAATTTTTAAAGCACCTCATGTTTTAGTGACACAAGGTTTGAGAGTTGCTTATTCAGGCTTTGATGTTATTTTTCGTCATGCTGTTCAAGGAATACATGGAGACATACAAGACGCTAATTTGCTTACATTTCTTGCTGCTACTTTGAACTCAGATTTAGCCAACTATTTCCTATTCCATACTTCTGCAAATTGGGGTACTGAAAGAGATACAACTCACGAGAGTGAGCTTTTACGGTTTCCATTTCCTTTTCCAGAAGATACACAGTCCGCTGTCGAATCAGAATCAATTATTCGAGAAGTTAGTTCTAAACTGAAGCAATTAAAGAAGCGTCTAGAGACTAGTATTCTGGGTAGAAATGAGATAATTGAGCAAGCTAAACGAGACTTGCTTGTATATGTGTATCGCTATTATCAGATTGATGAACTTGAACAAGTCTTGATCAATGACACAGTAAATTGTTGGATTCCTAGTTCTACACCAAATCGGGGTAGTCCAAATATTCCTACTTTAAAAGATAGTGCTAAGCCAGAGCGTCTGGAATATCTCACTCTTTTATGCGATCTTCTAAATAGATGGTCTAGACGAGGTAGCTATCAAGTATCAGGAAAAATAATCTTTGCTTCTAATGCTCAAACGGCAGTTATAGTTTTACAAAAAGTACTATCTCAGGATGTATCCCTACTTAACGAGCATATATCTAGCCCTGAGTTAGATACAGTCATTAGCAGAATTTTAAATCTTCTGCCAAGACATGAAGGCAGTATTGCGTATTACCGTAATCTCAAGGTCTTTGATAGAGATAAATTATATATCCTCAAACCATTAGCCTATAG
>Ga0194061_1002185_pt1 | contig 10824 bp, 6 predicted proteins | sample SepL2221m_MetaG_FD_163423 | JGI IMG/M metagenome (GOLD analysis project Ga0194061, IMG submission 163423) | Anoxic zone freshwater microbial communities from boreal shield lake in IISD Experimental Lakes Area, Ontario, Canada - Sep2016-L224-21m | ecosystem: Environmental > Aquatic > Freshwater >...
AACTCCCAGGGGGAAGAAGGCGCTCTTGGGGGGAGTTGGTGCTGCTGGCCGACCCTCCATTGGTTCATCTCGTTTTGCTAAAAGCAACTGCCCGCCATGATAGAGGCGATTGCGGTCAGTTACCAAAACGGATTCACGCATACCCTGTGCAAACCGTGCTCCCGATGAAGTAGATGCCCCCGCCCGCCCAGGCTGTCAGATGCGGAATGCCGGCTTCACCCGTCGTGCACTCCGGAAACGCCAGCCCCCGCACCCGACCGCCTTCCCGTCCACCCCCTCAGGGGTTCCCTTACTGACAAAACCAAACAACTGCTTTAATGAAGAAGGTTTCCGGTGTTATTTGATCTGTTTTTCTGGTATGTAAACACAATTCTGTTTTACCTGATACCATCAGGTTTTATGCAGCCCGCCTTTATGGAGTACCTATATGCTTCTCGACAACGAAACCAAAGAACGCTCTGCCGGTCAATGGCTGGCGGAGTGGACAAAGAACGGTAAGCTGGATATTGTCACCGGTTATTTTTCCGTCGGTGGACTGTCGTTTCTCTCAGATAAGGTCAACGACCGGGTGAAGTTGTATCGCTTTATTCTTGGTGACATGGTTCAGCATGAAGGGGAACGTGATCGGGCGCTTGACCTCCTGAATGACAACATTACCCTTGAAGCCGCTTTTAAACTCTCCGCCGATGCACGTAGAGCCTCGACCTTTCTTGAACAAGTAAAAGTCGATATCAAAACCCTCGAACCAAATTTCTGCCATGCCAAGGCATATATCTTTGAATGTGAAACAGGTAGACAGCCTGAACACTACTACATCACCGGAAGTTCAAACCTTACCGAGGCCGGGCTTGGCCTGAAGCCAACCTGCAACGTCGAGCTGAACACCGTTGCTCAAGGCACTTCATCTGACTATGCCGAATTGAAAACATGGTTCGAGCAGCTCTGGAACCGTCCCCAGGCACATGCTTATAAAACTGTCGATGGGAGAAAGGTCGACTTCAAGGAATATCTGCTTGCCGAAATTGCAACGCTCTTCAAAAAGTACACTCCTCGCGATGTGTATTACAAAGTGCTCTTTGAGCTGTTTGGCGACCAGATTATTGCCGACATCAACAATCCTGACCTCAACCGGCAGATGGGGCGGTTGGAAAATACCATTGTCTATACTTCACTTTTCGAGTTCCAGCAGAAGGGTGTTCTCAGTCTTATCCGTATGCTTCAGAAATACAATGGCGCTATCCTGGCCGATGCGGTCGGTCTTGGCAAAACATGGTCTGCACTGGCGGTTATGAAGTTTTTCCAGATGGAGGGGCATGAAATCATTCTGCTCTGTCCGAAAAAACTGGAGCAGAACTGGCGAAAATATCTGGTCAAGCAGGCATCCCGCTTTGAAGACGATCATTTCAATTATACCATCCGCTTTCATACCGACTTGCAAGATACGAGACTCCAGAACCATCAGGATGGCCTGAAAATACGGGAGTACTTCCAGTCCGATCGTCCTAAGCTGCTGGTGATCGATGAAAGCCACAACTTGCGTAATGATAAATCAGAGCGTTACAAGTTCCTTGTTGAACAGTTCCTGAAACCGAATGCCAGCGTCAAAGTGCTGATGCTCTCGGCGACGCCGATAAACAACACACTTCAGGACATCCGCAATCAATTCAAGTTGATGGTTAAAAATGATCCGAACGGTTTTGACGAGACGCTTGGCATCAAGAACATTGACTACATCTTCCGCAAAGCTACCCAGGGCTTTAAAGAGTGGCGGCAGGAAGACCACCGAACTATCAGCAGCTTTATTAAGAAGCTACCGGACAACTTTTTCCGGCTGACCGATGCGTTGACAGTTGCCCGTACACGCCGCATGATCGCTGGACAGGCAGAGGGTCTGACTTTTCCCGACAAGGCAAAGCCGGATAATGTCTTTGTTACCCCCAAACAGATAGGCTCATTCGAGACGTTCGAGGAGTTGTTCAAGCACTTTCCACCCAAGCTGTCAGGCTATTCGCCATCCCTGTACCTGCCGGTAGAAGGGGAAGTCAAGGCGACTGAAGATGAACAGCAGCGAGACTTCTTCCTGGTCAAGATGATGTACATACTGATGGTCAAGCGGCTTGAATCTTCATGGTCGGCGTTCAAGTCAACGGTTGGGACAATTCTGGCGCACCATGAAAACGCCTTTGCCAGAGTCAGCGAATATCAGAAGAACAAAAAGGATGCTGATGTTGATGATGATGACCAGCTTGACATGTTTAGCGAAGAGGAAGAAGAAAATCCGCTGGATGAATTTACCCTTGGCAAAAAGCGCAAGGTAAGATTATCGGACATTGATAAAGCCGGTAAACTGGAGATGTTCAAGAAAGACCTGAAAGCCGACATTGAAAGCCTTGATACCCTGAAAAGCAATCTGGAGCGATTTGCCAGAGAGATTGAAAAAGAGACCACCCGGAAAAACAACCTGAAAAGCCGTGACGACAAACTCCAGGTACTGATCGAAAAAATCCGCCAGAAGCGGCTGAGCGGTAATAATAATGACAACCAGAAGGTGCTGGTATTCACGGTATATCGTGACACGGCCAAATACCTGTATGAACAGCTCAAGGCTCGCGGTTTTGACCGGATAGGCTTTATCTCTGGTAGCGATTGGCACACCAGCGACCACAAGCACGAGACACACCAGTTCGAGGGGATACTTGAACGCTTCGCCCCCTACACCAAGCTATTCCGGGAAAAAGAATGGAAAGGCTTTAAGAACAGCGACAACCTGACACCACTTGAACAGTTCAATGAATGGAAAGTGTGGGTTGAAAAACATCACAAGCACATTAAAGATCAGCTTGAAGCCCCAATAGATATTCTGATTGCCACCGATTGTCTCAGCGAAGGTCAAAATCTCCAGGACTGCGATTTTGTCGCCAACTACGATATTCACTGGAATCCGGTACGGGTGATCCAGCGCATGGGACGTGTGGACCGTCTCGGTTCTCCCAATAACACCATCTATGGCGTAAACTTCTGGCCATCCGACAACATCAACGAATATCTTAATCTGCAATCTCGAATTGAAGACAGGATGACCCAGATGCTGCTTGCAGGGTCAGAGGTCAACAAGGATTTTACCGACACTTTAAAAGCCCGTACCGATGATGACAAGCTGGAGCAGAAGCAGAAAGCCCGTATGCTGGAGCAGATGCAGACCACCTGGGACGACATCGAAACCAGCGACCAGGGGCTTGGCTTTAATGATCTGTCACTGGAAATCTTCCGGCAGGACTTAGCGCTTGAACTTCAGGCTGCCAAAGAGAAGTATGAAAAGATGCCTCGTGCCGTCTATACCGGTTTTGAACGGGAACCGGATGTGTGTCAGAAGGACGGCATCATCGCCCTACTTGGGTATCCTGCCCGTATCTCCGGCCAGCGGGAGCATACCTACAAGCGCCATGATCTTATGTATGTTGACCATGAGGGCGCTTCCGTTCTGCTTAACCAGAAAGAGGTTCTGGACGCTATCGCCCGGCACAAGAACAAAGAGCGTGTTGTCCCGGAAGCGGTTGACCGTGGCGAGGCGACAGCCCTGCAGCCTTTTGTGGATGCTCTGAAGACGTGGCTTTCCCGACAGGCCGGTGAGGTTGAAACCGGCGAAGATGGGGAGCAGAAGGTCAAGATGGGGCAATCGGCCAAGGATGTGCTCAACAAGCTCAAATCCGGCGACAAGATCGCGGTGAACAAGATCAGGAGCAGCGGCACGGTAGAAGAGCAGTATCAGCCGGAAAATTGCGACCTGCTGGCGTGGTTTCTGGTTGGTTGACGTTTAATTTAATGCACGCACAGGAGCGTTCACAGTTATGAACCTGAGTTATTTTTCCCAGAAGGATTTTTACAACTCCCTCAAGCAGTTTTTTAGCGACCTCCGTATTCCGATCAATCCGGTGACTGAAGCACCGGATTCTGCTGACTCAATTCTTTCTGATACCTACAACGCCAATAATCCATCGCACAAACTGATGGATGATGTTTATTTTGTCGGTATGGTCTCGGAAGAGGCGTTCACAAAGCAGCGAGAGATCAAATACACCGCCGCTGCCAAGGACATCAAAACCAAAGATTACGATTGCATGCTTCTGTTCGGCGTAACCCTCAAGGCTGGCCGGACACCTTCACGCAGCCAGCTTGCCGAGATCACCCGCGCTTTTAACCGCCAGTTCAGTTATTACCCGGTGGTGGTTATCTTCAAATATGGTGAGTCCATTGCTTTTGCCAACTGTGAGCGACTTGCATACAAACAGGCATGGCGTGCCGGTGAGAAGGCTGGCAAGGTTTCATTGCTCAAGGATATTGCCTTCAGCTCACCTCATACTGGACACCTGAAAATCCTCCAGACTCTTGAAATTGCCCGTTCGGGCAACAAAGCCATCACCACTTTTGCCGGGCTTTACAAATACTGGCAGGAAGTTTTCAGCGTCAGTGTTCTCAACAAGTCATTCTATCAGGAGCTTTCCAACTGGTATTTCTGGGCGCTTTCCGAGATCAGCTTTCCTGATGATAGTGAAAAGAACGATGAGGTACGCACCGCAGAAAATTCTATCCGGCTTATCACCCGCCTGATTTTTGTCTGGTTCCTGAAAGAAAAAGGGCTGGTGCCGGATGAACTGTTTGACAAATACGAAGTGGATAAGCTGCTTGACTACCGTAAGGACAAAACCGGTAGCGCCTATTATCGGGCAATTCTGCAAAACCTGTTTTTTGCCACCTTGAATGTTCCGATGGATGAACGGGAGTTCAGGGATGAAAAGCGCGATATGAAGGGGAGAAATGATGATTACATGAATCATCGTGTTTACCGTTATGCTGACCTGTTCAAGAAGGCAAACAGCTTTGAGGCGCTCTTTGGCGAAATTCCATTCCTGAACGGCGGTCTTTTCGATTGTCTGGATCACCGTGATGAAAATGGGAAAGTGATTCGGATAGATTGCTATTCTGATAACCCCAAAAATGCCGCTCGCCTTACGGTTCCCGATAAACTCTTCTTTGGTTCCGATGTTGTTGATCTGAGTGGAATCTACGACGACAAGAAAAAGAAGGAAGTCCCTGTTCGTGGCATTATCGACATCCTCAACAGCTACAAGTTCACCATTGCAGAGAACACACCGGTTGAAGAGGAAATTGCCCTTGACCCGGAACTGTTAGGACGCGTCTTTGAAAACCTGCTCGCCAGCTACAACCCCGAAACCCAGACAACCGCCCGCAAACAGACCGGTTCGTTTTATACGCCGCGTGAGATTGTCAACTACATGGTGGATGAATCGCTCAAGGCATATCTTGCAACGACACTTGGTGACGATGAAGACACCAAAACTATGCTTGATCAGGTTCTGGACTATGGCGACGATCTCCCGGAACTGAGCGAAAAGCAGCTACAGCAAATTATTGCTGCCCTTGAAGATGCCAAGATTCTTGATCCTGCCTGCGGTTCCGGCGCGTTTCCAATGGGTATTCTGCAAAAGATGGTGCGTGTTCTTGAAAAGCTCGACCCAAAAAATGAGCGGTGGAAGCAGGCACTTATCAAGCGCACACCTATCGAAGCCCGCAAGGAAATGGAAACCATTCTCGCAGGTAACACCGCTGACTATAGCCGTAAATTGGGCATCATCCAAAACTGCATCTATGGCGTAGACATCCAGCCGATAGCCATTCAGGTCAGTAAGCTCCGTTTTTTCATTTCACTGTTGGTTGATTTCTCAGTGGATAAATCAAAGCACAACTTCGGTATCCAGCCGCTGCCGAATCTGGATTACAAGCTGATGCAGGGGAACAGCCTGATAGAAGATTTCCACGGATTCACCCTGAACCTGAAAGAGCAGGATACCGATGACAACAGCGGTCACCTGTTCAGCGAGAACAGCAAGGTCGTTAGCCTGATTGAAGACTTGTGGGAGAAACAAGCAGATTACCTGCGGGAATCACGTCCGAAACAGAAGGAAAAACTGTGGGAAGAGGTTGAAAATGACATCGTCAATATCTTTGATACTTATATCCGCCAGAAAAAGGCACCCTATTTTGCTGAGTTGAAAAAAAATGTTGAAATGACAAAAACAATACCTAATGAGAAGACACGCGAAGAGTATCTGAAAGCCGAAAAGGTTAAACTCGATAAGAAATACAACTTTGATTACGTCGCTGTTGAGAAGGAGTTGAAGTATTTTACGCACGGCATAAAGCCGCGCAATTTTTTCCCGTGGCAGCTTTATTTTGCTGATGTGTTCAAGAAAAAGGGCGGTTTTGATGTGGTTATCGGCAATCCACCCTACGTCAGAGCTGACGCTAATACTGAGATGCTGGCGCAGCGACAAAGGATTATTGAAACTAAACGATATAAAACCCTTTATGAGAAGTGGGATCTGTTCATCCCTTTCATAGAATTGAGCTTCACACTGTTGAGAGATAATGGAATTACCAGCATGATAGTCTCCGACGCCTACTGTCATGCCAAGTATGCCCGCAAATCACAGGAATGGTTTCTGCAAAACAGCCGTATTTTGCGCCTTGATTTTCTCAGCAAGATAAAGGTGTTCGATGCCGGGGTTCACAACATCATCTACTTCTACCAGAATGCCGACGGGGCAGAGAACAAGCCGGAACGCAGGGTTCATGCTGATGAATTTGGAAATGTGATTCAGCTCCCTACAAATGACCAACGGGAGCTGACACATCGGGCTTTTTTCCCCGAAAGCGAAGCGACACAGGCCCACTTGTGCAACACTTTGAAAATTGAAGATATTTGCTATATCAGCAAGGGTATGGTCGTGAACGCGGATGAAAAGGAGGCAAAGGGAGCTTTCGAGCTGCATGATTTGTTAAGCGACATCAGAGACGAAACTCACCCAAAATCTTTCGTTGAGGGAAAGGATGTAGCAAAGTGGCGACCGATCAAGACCAAGTGGATTGAGTGGGGAACAAGCCGTGCGCCAAGATTGTTTAGCAGACAAACATTCTCTGAACTTTACGAACAAAGCGAAAAATTGCTCCTTGTTAAAGTCGGTGAAGTCAGAGTTGCTTACGACGATGCCTCGCTCTACACCAATGAGGGAATTTATGTTGGTGTGCTTTGGCACGCGCTGGCCGGGGTGCGGAACAACTCACTTAAAAAAACTGCACGCTATCTTGGCGAAACACCGCCGCGCCCAGATCTGCCAAAACGCGAGGAACTGGAGGCCACAAGTCGCCGCTTTGCAGTGAAATTCTTGCTTGGTGTGATGAACTCATCATGTGCCCGCGATTTTCTCCGCGCCAACCGCCGCAATAATGTTCAACTCTACCCTGATGACTGGAAGCAACTCCCCATTCCCGATGTCTCGCTGGAAAGGCAGGCCCCGATTGTGGAGCTGGTAGACAAGATACTGACGGCGAAGTTGAGCAACAGAAACGCTGACATCACGGTTTTGGAGTCAGAAGTTGACCGTCTCGTCTGTGCCCTCTACAACCTGACAGATGATGAAATCGTCGTGGTGGAGGGACGGGCATGAACCTCCCCAAGACCTCCCATTATAACGTCTACTGCGACGAAAGCAGGCATACATCAAACCCCGAAGACCCATTTATGGTAATCGGCGCTTTGGCCTGCCCGCGTGACAAAAAAGATGAGATTACCCGCCGGATCAACGCCGTGAGAAAACAGTACAACACCTGGCGTGAATTTGGCTGGAAAACCCTCTCCCCCAACCGCCGGGATTTTTACTGGGCGCTTCTGGAGCTGTTCGCAACGGAACCGTCACTTTCCTTCCGCTGTATTGTTGTTGATCGCACTGCTCTAAATCATGAACAACACAACGATGGTGACAACGAACTTGGTTTCTATAAGCTGTATTATCAGATGCTGGTTCACTGGCTCAAGCGCGATTGTTCCTATCATATCTTCCTCGACTGGCAGCAAAACCAGATACAACGGCGCTTCATTGTCTTGCGTGATATTCTCCGGCGCAGACTGACCGGCAAGGCAAAGATTGAATGTCTGGAACCGGTAAGCTCGCATCATATCCCTCTTATTCAGCTTGCCGATCTTCTGATAGGCGCAGTTGGCTATGCCTGGAATGACCGGCAGGGGAGCGCAATCAAGATGGAGTTTTGCAACGGCGTTGCCAGCGCAGCCGGATTGCCGACACTGAAAAGCACTACAACTCTATCGGCGGATAAATTCAATATCTTCCACTTTACGGGGCGCTGACATGGCGGAACACCTATGGCCACTTGTCCGCCTGGAAGCAGCAACGGAAGAAGAGCTGATAGAAGCATACCGGAAGTTGTACCTTGAAACCTACGTCAAATCCGGTGTGGAGTATTTTGACTGGAACGGCAACCGCGTTTATTTCTCAGCACGGATTTTCGATCATGCCTTTTCTGAAGGCAGTGACTACCGTTTCAATCCAGGTGTTCACGATCTCCCCTTCTCCAAACGCCGGGCACGTTGCATACTCTGTATCAAGGAAGTGCTGGCCGCCAGCAAGGGAACAATCGAAGTATTGCAGCAGTTCCGCAAGGACAGCCGCAACCGGATGAAGAAACGGCGGGTGCTGATTGTTGTTGAAGAGAAATATGTTGTTGTGCTGGATGTCCGGGACAATCACCGGGAGTATGACTTCATTTCAGCATTTCTGGCTGATGAAGGGTATTTGAAGAAACTGCGGAAGGGTGCTTTGCTTCTTGAAACAAAAAAAAGCCCCAGTCTTAACGGCGACTGAGGCACTGCCACGGTCCTAAACCTTAGGTAAAGGGCCACCAGCCTTTCGGCTTATTTTTAGTATACGAATAACCATGATAAATGCAAGCGTTTTTACCATGCCCCAGAAGATTATAAGGAGGGCTGACCGTGCCGGTTCTGCATACCTACCGCAATAAAGATGGCCATTACGTTCTTGCCGGAGTCAATGGCAAGATTATCACCTATCGCCTCAGTAACGAAGGCGCTCACCAGCTCATCGAGAATGGCATCAATAAAGGCGTGAAATTCCCTTGGTCAATTCTCCTGGAGCTTATCCGCCAGGGTGACGCCTACACTGGAAACAGTGGCGTTGACGCAGAAGATGTATCAGATTGGTCTCAGCTTGGCTTTACTTTTGATATAGATGAACATGAACCGACTGATGATGAACCAGTTCCGCTCTGTGCGTGCGGTTCTATGGAAGGGCTGCATATTGCCGAGCTGGACAACCCAAAGACCGCATCGCTACTCTGTAACGAATGCCGCAAAACCCGGCGTGACCTGATAGATGCCAGTGTTCCGGTTTATATAATCAACACACCATCTGCACTTGACCATCTTCTTGAACGATCCGGGCTGACTCCTGATACTTTAGTGGCTAAATACCGGGAACTGCTGAACATGAACCTTGCAGCAAAATGGCAAAGCAGAAGGCTTCCCAAAGCTAATAAAGCTGTTCAGGCAGGATTGTTTGGAGAACCGGAAAAGGCGCAGCAAAGTTTGCTGTAACGGATTTCGGCCGAACGGCTCGCTTCTTTGAAAAGACCAAGGCCATCATTGCAGCCGGTATCATTCTCCCACCGACACAATTTCTCACTCCATATTTTTCAATCTGAAAAAGTCAAGTTCAGTAATTTCCTTGAATTTGTCATAAAACGACTCATTAAATTCACGCAGATATTTTGCAACCGCTTCGTTGCCGATAAGTCTTTTCAAATATGCCTGCATAGATGTCATATCGATCATTGCTGTACCATACTGCTCCTTCAATGAACCTATTTCCGTGGACAACGCAAGACTCTCTTCTTCAAGACGAGCCTGGCGAGCCAGTATTGCGGGTGTTTCCTTTTTCGGTTTGCCTCTATTGACAAGCTGATGTGCGGGTGTCGCTTCCAGAAGTGCCTTGGCGTAGTTGGAGTTGAACTTATTCTGATCATTCATCAACCTGGCGGCGATAATTTGCCGGGGCGCGTTCATTCTTTTCAACGCTTTGAAAACCGGTTCCGGCACGACCTTATCTTTCAGCAATTCGACCGCCTCCGGGCAAATACCTTCAAGCAGATTCCTCTTGTTTCTGATTGTGCCGATGTCAAGATTTAAGGCACGGGCGAGCTTTTCTTCGGAGACTCCTGACTGCACGGCCTTCACGATCATGCGATGTTCCTGAATTGCTGTCAGTCGATTGATGTATTTATTGTAGGTGTAGGTCTCATCATCGGTGGAGATCAGACAAGTGACTCGCTCCACCCCCAATTCCTTCAAGGCCATGATCCGCAAATGTCCATCAAGCAGGAGATACCCTTTATCTTTTTTGAGCGGAGCGACTACAGGGGCTTCAATCAGTCCCACTTCACGTATGGAGGAAAGAACCTGAGAATACTTTCTGGATTGTTTTACAATAATGGAAATGCTTTTGGTGGGGAACAGTTCCTCCACGGCAAGTTCAATCAATTTTTCCTGGAAACCCTGCTTGATTCTGTTTGCCATGGCCGCTACCTTTTCAGAAGATCAGTTACATGCTGGGGAATTTCATTCATACCGACGGCTTTTAGTTGGTTGGTAAAATGGACATCCTTCAATAACTGGCGAAGGGCAGTGGACGTGTAGTCCAAAACCTCCTTTATATAGTTTGACTGGGCCAGCAGCCGTTTCTTCTCCTTGGCCCCCTTTTCATATGCTGCAATCAAATCTACTGCGGAAACCTTGGAGCGATCACGATGAGGACTTGAAAGACTTTTACCGTAATGTTTGATTCTTTCGTAAATTAGTTGCAACTGGTTGAAACCTAAGCCCAATGCTGCTCTTTCAAAATAGTATAGTTGCACCGGTTCAAGCTTTTTTCTGAT
>Ga0194061_1002186_pt1 | contig 10817 bp, 6 predicted proteins | sample SepL2221m_MetaG_FD_163423 | JGI IMG/M metagenome (GOLD analysis project Ga0194061, IMG submission 163423) | Anoxic zone freshwater microbial communities from boreal shield lake in IISD Experimental Lakes Area, Ontario, Canada - Sep2016-L224-21m | ecosystem: Environmental > Aquatic > Freshwater >...
GTACGGCTAATCCTGCAAATAACCACAAAAAAGTCAGCCATCGCAATAGACGGGCTTCTGTTGCCCATTTATCGACAGTGCGATCAAAAAATGGGAATACCTGAAAAATCTTGAGGAGTTTCACGGTTGCTGGGGGACTTGGTGATTAAGAGCAGAACATTAGAGATTTCGTGCTGTTATTTTAACCATGATTTTTCGCGATCGCTTCAAACCTGAAATTATTTTTGAGAATTACCTAATTTAGAGCTTCAGTTACAACCCTTGTATAAAAATCTTCAAGACTGGTAATGCAGTTTTGATCATCAAATAAATTTCCCAACCGATTGCTCATACGTTCAGAAATATCCTGTCGCCATTCCGAGTCTAAGCCTAACTTAACCGCTATTCCAATATATTCAGATTGGGTTGCAGCAATAGTATCAACAACCCCCAACATCCTCAGGAAAGCATAAGATTGACGACCGCGCATAAATTCACCTGAACAAGTAACAACAGGCAGATGACACGCGATCGCGTCCAGCGATGTATGTCCACCTGAAAAGTTAAATGTATCTAAAAAAACATCTGAGAGTTGATTCAACATCAAATATTCCTGTTTCGGCAAACCATTTTTATAGATGCAATAATCCTCACTATTCAGCCCTGATTTTGCAAAAGCTTCACTTAATCGTTTCTTTAAAGGATTACCCCGTAGAAATACAAACTTGGCATTAGGAACTCGTAATGCAATCTCAGGAAAAATATAATCGTACTGTGGTAAATACTTCATCTGAGCTTGAGTACACAAATAAATCACATCTCGATTCTGTAGTTGATAATCTTCTCTTGTTTTGATATTAGTAATATTTAGGTTGGGATTAGGATAAGCTACACCGATATTAGCCAGACGGATTAGTTTCTCCGTGTAATGGTCTTGAGCATTTTCAGGCTCAATCAATTCGCTAGATAAATAGTAGTCAATGGTTGGCAGCCCAGAGGTGACTGGATGCCCCCAAGCCATGCATTGGATGGGTGCAAGCCGCAATGCAGCCATTTGGAAGATAGTCTTTTCCATCCCAATCTCAGGATATACAAGGATATGTAGCTTGTCGGCAAGAATCTGTTCGCACAAAGATTCCCAGTTATCGGGAATATGATGGAATACGTCACTATTATCTCGGAATATCTGAGTAGCATTATCAACATCCCCACTCAAGTATGAGTAAATGGAAATGTTTTGACGATTGCCGTAACGGAGATAACCAGTAAACGGCGATATTCCAGGATGGTTATGGTAAGCCGATACATAACCTACTCGAATCTTTGAAGTATCATCAAGTGGAGGCATAGTCAGTTTCTGGGCTAAATGCGGGTAGTTAGCCGCGATAATTTTATGCACCAAATTTCCATATTGACACTGCAAATCCCTATCATTTAGTCCCTGATATGCCAAGTAAAAATTTGTTCTCAGCATAATTTTGCAAGCAATTCTTCTTGCCTCTGGAGTTGCTAGAGACACCTGTTGAGATAGCTGTTGCAGACCTTGCTCAAATCGATGTCTATAAAACCTTATTTCATCTTCACTTTCATATACATGTGGCAATGTTAAATTATTGAATGCATTGAATACATACTCGTAACTAGGAAAAAGATGGACAGCCATTTCAGCTTTATGAATTGCTTCTTGGGCTTTTCCATTAGCAGTCAAGTTCATGATCAAAATAAGCTCTCGATCAACTAATGAGCTAACTAGTTGATCAGGATTGTTTTGAAGGTTTAAGGCTATCTCTAAATTAGCAAGTATATCTGCATTGTTGGGGCTAAGTTGCAGGGCAGTTTGATAATTACTAATCGCTTCTTGTATTTGATTTCTTTCTATTAAAATATTTCCTAAATTGAGATAACTACCATAGTGATTTGGATTAGTCGAAATTGCTTTCCGATAAGCAGATTCAGCACTAATAAATTGATGATCTTGAAATAGAGAGTTCCCTAATGCATTCCAAATATCGATTTTTTCAACCAATTGTAATTCATGAATAGATTGGATAACAACTGGTTGATACATCTGATTTATAATTGCATTAGGACAATAATCTTTTTGCGTTACATCCCAACTGAGAATATAAATACCATCCCAAAAAGTTTGACAGTTAGGTATAGCAGTTGTTAGATCTAGAAGAATATGACATTCTGGATTAGTTGCAACAAAATCATAAATTGCTTGTTGCGTTGTAGCCCAGTAACTACCATGAATGATAATTAAGGCTTGGTCAGATAAAAAAGCTTTTGAATGTAATAAAGCTAATAAATTAGAGCGATAATCAGATTTACTATTGTAGAAGTATACGCCAATCTTATCTTCTGTACCGATCTCTTTTAGTTCAGCAAAAAAATCTTCAAAACTTTGATCACAAACATAGACCTGACAGGATAAATCATATTGCTCTAACCTTTCTTGAAGTCTTTCCAAATTGTTGGCATTGGGATCGTATTCTGCAAATTTATCGATAATACAAGCCATTTGTTCTGGATGATCGATTAATGCACCTATCAAGGTTTCAGTTGCACAAGCTCCAACTTGGCAATAAATTTCTGAAACATCCATACACTCAACGGCAAAATTTAGTATCTGCAACACATTGGCTGTTGTCGTCTCTTGATTTTGGTCAAGTATTTGTCCGAATTTTTTTGATTTTGGCTGAATAGAATTCTGGCTCCAGCTTTCATAAAAGTCGGGGATCTGCTTGATAAATCTTTGATAGTCCATATTGTCATCTTGAATTTTCGATCTTGAATTGGTGCTTTAAGTAGCTAGGCGCAATTAAATATAAAACCGCGATCGCTTCAAACCTGAAATTATTTCTAATAATTTTTCTGGTTTATTCTACAGAGAAAACTTTCTAAGCCTATACCCATCCGATGTAACAACAACAAATGCTTGCACTACTGAAGACAGTCTCTGATGTCTGCTACCTGCAAATCTGGATAGTAGTCACGAATAATATCTTGAAAAGAAAGCCCCTCATTGAGTAATTCCAGCACATTCTGTACGGTGATCCGCGTACCTGTTATACAAGGCTTACCAAAATGGATTTGAGTACTAACTGAGATTCTATTCATAATCGAATGTTGGACTATAAAATATTGCAAGTGTTGCCATTATTATCCCTTGGCTCACAACTAATTTTACACCTGATGTAAACCCATCATGAAATACATTAAAACTCGCTTGAGTGGCGAGATCTGCAACAACAGCAACCCAAAGCGGCGGAATACTTTGAAGAACCAATTGTGATTGGAAAATAGGCGATTAGAAATATCAGTCAACCAAATTACGCTTAAGTTGTCCCATTTGCGCTTGGCTTCATAACGTTTTAAAACCGCGATCGCACCCAAATCCTCCTTATCTTTATGAGCAGCTTTCAAGACATTAGCTAAAGCATTGACATCACGAATACCGAGATTCATCCCCTGTCCTGCGATCGGATGGGTAGTATGCGCGGCATCACCAATGAGGGCTAGGCGCGGCTGAATGTAGGTTTGACTATGCATCCAGCGTGGAGAATAGTTGGCGCGATCGCTAGATATTACTTTGATATTTCCTAATTTCTGCATTAGGGGCGCACCAAAGCGTTTTGCTAGTTCTTGCAAAAATGTTGCTTCATCGAGGGCGAGTAAAACTGGTGTTTCGACCTTAGTTGCTGTCCAGACGATACAGGCGCGATCGCTACCGAGTGGCAGAATCGCAAAAGGACCGCTAGCCTGCAATCTTTCGTAGGCAAAATTTTGATGGGAGTTTTCGGATTGGATCGTGGTGACGATACAGGTTTGTGGGTATAGACGCTCTGAAATTTGGATGTTTGCCATTTGTCGTACTAGCGATCGCCCACCGTCCGCACCAACTAATAATTTCGTTTCTAGATACTGTTCACCAATTTCAGAGCTAATCTTGACGCGCATCACATCGCGATCGCTGAGATATTCAATCGCTAAAATTTGAGCGGGACAAATTAATTCTAAATTCTCGCAGTCCTTGGCAAATTCCCAGAGCGAAGCCAAAGTTACCGAGTTTTCGACAATATAACCCAGAGCTTCTTGTCCCATATCCTCACAGCGCAACTGCACTTGATAGGATGAATCACCTTCAGATACTTGAATTTGATGCATTGGGGTTACGCCCCTGCGTTGCATTCCGCCCCATACGCCGATATTTTGCCAGATCTGACTGGAACCATAGGCGATCGCACTTGCCCGACCATCAGCCGTAAATTCTCCGCGCAAAAATTTCCCATTGCTTTCAATGATTCCCACTTTGAGATCGCGATTCGCCGTGCAGTTTTTATCACCCAATGCACAGGCTAAACTCGCGCCCACCATTCCCGCACCCACTATCAATACATCAAACATTTTTTTAATTAACATCGATAATTGCTCTATGACCTATTATCAACATTTTGTAAAGAAATATTGCGGAATCATAGATATTTTTAACTTTTTTTAATTGTTTTTTATGATCGCGATCGCTTAAACCCGAAAATGAGGATCTGCCCCACCCTGATTATTAGCAAAAAAGACTACAGCTAACAAACAGGTCGGTTGGTATGGTATAGAAAGGAGTAGAGATTTTTTGCTTACTTCCTACCGCAAGATTTTGGCTACTGTAATCAAAACATTTGTTAAATGCCAATTGAGTAACAGAAGTCTAAACACGAAGGTGGGAGAATTTTGGACTAGAAAGAAAATTTTGGAGAGAGTTGGATGAGTTCCCCAGCAACACTGTCAGCTTCATTAGTACAGATAGTTAATTCAGAGACCGATCGCAAAGCCGCTAATTCGCGTCTGTTATATCGCCTCAAGCTGGTCGAAGATCTGTGGGAATCAGTCCTATTGAAAGAAAGCGGTCAAGAATTAGTCGATTTACTGCGCCAACTGCGAGCCATGTGTTCGCCAGAGGGACAAGCCCCTGAATATCCTGCTGAAGCCGTTTTAAAAGTGGTCGAAAGCCTTGACTTGCAACAGGCTACCACCGCCGCCCGCGCCTTCGCCTTATTTTTTCAATTAATTAATATTGTCGAACAGGATCATGAGCAAGAAAAGACCAGTATGCAACGAAGCATACCGAAAAATGGAGAAAGCGAGAATACTCCTGCATTTCGTTGGCTATTTCCTGAACTTAAAAGACTAAATGTGCCACCAGGACAAATCCAAAAAGTTCTCAACAATCTTGATATTAGTCTTGTTTTTACGGCTCATCCCACCGAAATTGTGCGCCATACAATTCGGGAGAAGCAACGCACGATCGCCAAGATGCTCAAGGAGCTAGATCGGATTATCGGCTCCAATGATAACGATCAGGTGCTACAGGCGATCGCCTCAAATTGGGAAGCAACTTCATTAAGGGAGCAAATAGCTGAGGAAATTCGCCTTTGGTGGCGCACCGATGAGCTTAATCAGATTAAGCCGACGGTTTTAGACGAAGCCGACTACACATTGCATTATTTTGAAGAAGTTTTATTTGATGCGATCCCCGTGCTTTACGATCGCCTCGCCTCCTCAATTTCAGCAACATTTCCCAAATTAAAGCTACCACGCCATAACTTTTGTAATTTTGGCTCATGGGTAGGTAGCGATCGCGATGGCAATCCCTTTGTCACCCCTGAGGTCACATGGCAAACCGCTTGCTATCAGCGCAATCTCGTCATTACCAAATACATTAAATCGATTGAACATCTCAGTCGATTATTGTCGCTGTCCCAGAGTCTCAGTGATGTTTCGGAATCGCTACTTGATTCTCTAGCCGATGATCAAATTTATTTGCCTGAAATCTATGCCAAAAACTCGATTAAATTTCGTCAAGAACCATATCGTCAAAAGCTAGCCTATATCAAAGAAAGACTCTACCGTACCCGCGATCGCAACCGCAATCTGCGGCAGAGTGGTTGGCAAGCCTCAGAAATGGAACTATCCACTAAGGGGCAAGAACATCAGCTATATAACCATGTTTCTGAATTTCTTGCCGAACTGAAACTCATTCAAGCAAGTTTAATCGAAACCAAACTCAATCCTAAACCTTTAGAAAACCTGATTCGTCAAGTTGATGTCTATGGATTTCATCTAGCTCACCTCGATATTCGCCAAGAAAGCACCCAGCACAGCAATACGATCGCCGAAATTGCGGCTTCATTGCAACTTTTAGACAAACCCTACGATGACCTCACCGAAGCCGAGAAGGTGATCTGGCTAACCCAAGAGTTACAAACTCGCCGCCCGATGATTCCTGCAAAGCTGAACTTTAGCGACAAAACCAACGAAATCATCGAAACATTTCGAATGGTCGCCAAGGTGCAACAGGAGTTTTCCGTCGCGATTTGCAACAACTATGTGATCAGCATGAACCGTAGTGTCAGCGACATTCTCGAAGTGTTGCTGCTCGCCAAAGAAGCGGGACTATACGATCCCGCTACGGGTAGGGGTTCCCTCAGCATTGCGCCTCTGTTTGAAACGGTTGAGGATTTGCAAAGCGCCCCACCGATTATGACGGAACTATTCGAGTTACCCCTTTACCGCACCTATCTCGAAAGCCACGATCATTTACAAGAGGTGATGCTCGGCTATTCTGACAGTAATAAGGATTCTGGCTTTTTAAGCAGCAATTGGGAAATTTATAAAGCTCAACGGGCGTTGCAAGATGTTTGTCAAAAATACAAAGTTGATCTGCGGATGTTCCACGGACGTGGCGGATCGGTTGGACGTGGTGGTGGACCAACCTACGAAGCAATCTTGGCGCAACCAGGACGGAGCATCGAAGGACGGATCAAGATCACCGAGCAGGGTGAAGTACTAGCCTCTAAATATTCTCTGCCCGAAATCGCACTTTATAACCTTGAGACGATTACTACGGCTGTAATTCAAGCAGCTTTGCTACCGAGCAGTACTGATACCCTTGATTGTTGGCTCGATACGATGGAAGAAATTTCCGTGCGATCGCGCCAAGTTTATCGTCACTTAATCTACGAGCAGCCAAATTTGGTGGAATTTTTTCATCAAGTCACGCCGATCGAAGAAATCAGCCAATTACAAATTAGTTCGCGCCCTGCAAGAAGAGCGGGCAAACGCGATCTGGGTAGTCTCAGAGCCATTCCTTGGGTATTTAGTTGGACACAGAGTCGATTTTTGCTCCCCTCTTGGTATGGTATTGGCGCAGCCCTTGAGGAGTTTCTTCAACAAAATCCATCGGGACATCTCGCCCTGTTGCAATATTTCTATAGCAAATGGCCTTTCTTTAAAACTGTAATTTCGCGGGTGGAGATGACGCTCGCCAAAACCGATTTGCAAATCGCCCATCACTACATGCGGGAACTTACCAAGGAAGGCTATGAAGAAGAGTTCGTAGAAATATTTGCGGAGATCTATGACGAGTATCAGCGCACACGCAAAGTAATCCAATCGATTACAGGACTAAAGCATATGCTCGATAGCGATCCCGATCTGAAGCAATCAGTAGAGCTACGCAATGGCTCCATCGTCCCCCTTGGTTTTATCCAAGCGTCTTTGCTAAAGCGTCTCCGTCAGCATCGTCCTGATACGGTTGATCTGCGATCGCGCTATTCTAAAAATGAACTATTGCGCGGCGCATTACTTACGATTAACGGCATTGCCGCAGGTATGAGAAATACAGGTTGACGATAAGACAAGGGGCTTAAGCCCCTTGTTCTTTAATATTTAGAGTTCTTTGAACACTGTAGAACGCAAAGCGTTATATGTTACGATTTTGGACAAACTGAGCGTGTTTACTGAGCGTGTGTGAGGAATATGAGCCCCAATCGGAATTTCCACGATCCCATCAGGGTTGGTGTTATAGGTATCGGTAATATGGGGCAGCATCATGCAAGGGTTCTCAGCTTGCTCAAGGATGCAGAACTAATTGGTGTTTCTGACGTGAGCGTAGAACGTGGGCGCGATACTGCTAGCAAGCACCGTGTGCTTTATTTTGAAGATTATCGCGACCTTTTACCTTTAGTCGATGCAGTTTGTATTGCCGTGCCAACGCGCTTACATTATGACGTTGGCACAACTTGCCTGAAGGCGGGTGTTCATGTCTTAATCGAAAAGCCAATCGCGGCGACCGTCCTCGAAGCCGAATCTCTAGTACAAACCGCCGCCGAACACAATCGAATTCTTCAAGTTGGACATATCGAGCGTTTTAATCCCGCTTTCCAAGAATTAAGTAAAGTTTTAAAGCACGAGACAATTTTAGCGATCGAAGCCGATCGCATGAGTCCCTATTCGCAACGCGCTAACGATGTCTCGGTCGTATTCGATCTGATGATCCATGATATTGATCTGATTTTAGAGCTTGTCCCTTCGGCGATCGTGCGAGTCTCGGCACATGGCAATCGCGTTGCGCCAGAATCCAGTCATCTCGACTATGTGACCGCCACGATCGGTTTTGAAAATGGGGTGATTGCGACGCTGACGGCTAGCAAAGTTACCCATCGCAAAAAGCGCAAAATCACGGCGCACTGCACCAACTCCCTTACCGAGTCAGATTTTCTGAACAACGAAATTTTAATCCATCGTCAAACCACCGCGAACTGGACAACCGATTATGGTCAAGTCCTCTATCGTCAAGATGGCTTTATCGAAAAAGTCTATACCAGTAATATTGAGCCACTCCACGCCGAGTTAGAACATTTTGTCGCCTGTGTCCGCGACAAAGCTCAGCCCTCAGTCGGTGGCGATCAAGCTCTGAAAACTTTACGCCTTGCGAGTTTAATTGAACAAACGGCTCTGGATGGTCAGATCTGGCGCAGTTGTGATTTGGAATTAAGAGAAGTGGCGATCGCTGGCGCTTATTAATCGCGAAATCAATGATTTTAATAAAATATTTGCGATAAAATAAAGTCTCAATCAAATATTAACAAATTCTGAAATGTTAAATAGACTTAGTTTGCAAAAAAATGGAGAATTTTGGAAATTTACAAGTGAAGAAGCACTCGAAGACTATTTATACGATTCCTTAAACGATATATTGGATTTAAAGCCACTTTCTCGTCAGTATTCGGTAGATGGTCAGTTTTGTGACATTATTGCCGTTGATCCAAGTAAACGAATAACTATTCTTGAATTAAAAAATAGTGAGGATCGTTATGTTGTCCAACAACTATCTCGCTGTCACTACGCATTAACTCAGGAAAAACCCTATTCAGATATTGCAGACTACGATAGCCCTATTTGTTTGGTAGCTTTAGCTCCTCATTTCCATAAAGATAACTTTATTGATCGGTCATATCACAAGCTAGAAATTAAGTTTTTGCGATTTAAAATAGTACAAAAACACCAAAAACTATTTTTTTGTATAGAAGAATTTAAAGATACACAGTGGCGGGATTTTATAGAGAAAGAAATTCCTTACAAACAAGAATGGATTTCCGACCAAAAGCCAATAAGAATTGCTACAAAAAAAGTTCCGCCACCACCAAAATCATTTATCTCTATTCTTAAAGAAGATAAAGAAGTAGCAGGTGAAATAAATCATAAAAGAATATTTGAACAATGGGAGAAATTATCACAGATTAGAGAATTAATTCTTAGTTTCGATGAGCGTATGTCAGAATCCGCAAAAATTACATATGACAGTAGAATGTTTCACTACGGTTTAAAAAAAAGTACTAGTAAGGAGATTCGTCCGAATAGGTGTTGCACTCAAATTTACTACAAGCGACCTAAACCGAGCAATTATTCTTATGATCCACTTAAATTTTATCTTTGGCTCCCTGTTCCTATCAAGGAATCTAATTTAAAAATTCCAATTGAAAGGGTCGAAATTCTAGGATATGGAGAAAAAGCTAGAATTCAAGTTGACAGAAGAAGTCCAAACATATCATATTGGACTAACCGAAATACTGAACAATATCTACAAGACTACAGCGCATTAGTTGACAGAGAATGGGAACACTCTTTTGATACATTTCTAGATATTGCTTTGAATCAATGGTTGTCTCAGATTCAAAGTACTACATCTCTCCCTGAATCGTAATTTTTTCTCCTTCAATAGATTACTAGCTTAACGAGAGATCTAAACCTTGAGGCAAAATTCATGTCTACCAAAAAACAACGTTTTTCTCAGATCGATTTGCGTGGTGCATTGCAAATTATAGGGATTAATGAATTAAAGGAATGGCGGCTCAAATTTACCCCGAAACCAGCATCGGATTACTATTTGATAAGTACTCAGAAATTAAAAGCACATTTTGATTTGTCATTATCCGAGTCAGCAAAATCATTACTAATTGATGCGATTCTACTGGAAGCGATCGACAGTTATTCTAAGTTAAAAATTTGGAAAGAGGCTAAATTACTAACTGAACAATTAACGGGTGTAGTTGATTATTTAATTGTCGCCCAAGGTAAAGTCTATCAATCGCCTTTGTTATGCGTTGTGGAAGCCCAAAAAGATGATTTTGAGCAGGGATTAGCTCAATGCTTAACAGAAATGTATGCTTGCTTGGAATTAAATCAACCCTCTAATTCATTTCCTGTATATGGGATTGTCACGAATGCCACGACATGGCAATTCTATCGATTAAGCGGACAAGAATGTTATGAGAGTCCTGCTTATTCGGAAACGCAGTTGGCTGATATTTTAGGGATTTTGAATTATTTATTTGCTGATTGTGAGCATAGGCTTTTCACCAAAAGTAATAGTTACGAAGTGACTAATCAGGACAAAAAGAGAGAACTAGACAAAAAGAGAGAACTAGACAAAAAGAGAGAACTAGACAAAAAGAGAGAACTAGACAAAAAGAGAGAACTAGACAAAAAGAGAGAACTAG
>Ga0194061_1002188_pt1 | contig 10815 bp, 10 predicted proteins | sample SepL2221m_MetaG_FD_163423 | JGI IMG/M metagenome (GOLD analysis project Ga0194061, IMG submission 163423) | Anoxic zone freshwater microbial communities from boreal shield lake in IISD Experimental Lakes Area, Ontario, Canada - Sep2016-L224-21m | ecosystem: Environmental > Aquatic > Freshwater >...
CGTCTACAGAGAAAGTTTGGGGCTGTCGGCTTGCTGACTGGGTCGTCAATGTCGAGCCACAAATCGATGGCAGCTCCGCGGTTGTCATGAAAAGTTCTCGTGCGCGTTTGGTTTCGTTTCAACCAGACCGGTGCGACTGACCGCGCCGGCAACACCCGAGAACGTGTGACGGGCATTGACTGGGTGAACGACACGCATCGCAAATGTGGATTATTCTCGCCAATCACGCGGGGGGCTTTCCGCGTGAATCCACTAAACCAATGCTAAGGAGATCCCATGAAATCAAGCCTTCAAATGCTGGCATCCATTGCCATAGCCGCCTTTGGCGTCGGGTCTGCGCATGCCCAGGCAGTGCTGACTGAAAAGAACGTGTCCATGAAAATGGCGCAGATGATCATTGACGGAGCGATAGAAAACTGCACCAAGACGGGCTACAAAGTCACTGTTGTGATTGTGGACAATGCGGGCGTCGTACGCGCGTCCCTGCGCGGCGATGGCACCAATCCACACACTATGGAGTTCGCGCGCAAGAAAGCCTACACCGCACGGACCCGCAACCAGACCACGGTTGAATTCAAAGCATTGACAGATGCACCCGCGAATGCGTATCTGCTGCAGATTCCGGACGTGGTGGCCGTGGGTGGCGGGGTTCCCATCCGGGCAGGCGGCGTACCGATTGGCGCAGTCGGGGTCTCCGGCGCACCCGGTGGTGAAAAAGACGAAGTGTGCGCGCTGGCCGGCATTGCCACTGTTGCAGACCAGCTGAAATAGATTTGATTGAAATCCTGGTGATGCTCGCCGCAGCCCCCGACTGCGCGCTGCACTCGCTTTTTCGCTGCACCTGAGGTAATACACTGCGGGTTTTGCTTCAGGAGTGCGCTTCAGCGCGCTCCGATATCAGGTTTGCCCATGCCCCATTTCTGCAACCGGACACGTCGCACCCTGCTGGGTGCAGCAGCCTTGGGCGTAGCCCTGCCCGCCTTGACCCAGACCAAAACAGTGCTGCGTATCTCCACTCCCGCCGTGCCGGACGCCTGGCACGCCAAGATGTGGACGGTCTTCAAGGACACGTTGGAAAAAAGCGCACCCGGCGAGTTTGATGTGCAGATCAACCTGAATGCCTCTCTGTTCAAGCAGGGAGCCGAGTCCGCTGCCATGGCGCGGGGCAACCTGGAGCTGACCTCGATGTCGCCAGCCGACATCGCCAAACTGGTGCCCGAATTTTCGGTGTTCACGGCCGGCTATATGCTTCGCGACCCGGCGCACCAGCAAAAGGTCTTCAATGGCCCGGTCGGCAAGGCCCTGTTCAAGACCGTTTCCGACAAGATGGATGTGACCGTGTTGTCCACCTGCTATCTGGGCACACGGCAAGTGAATCTGCGCGAAGCCCGCAACGTCAAAGTTCCGGCTGACCTCAAGGGTATCAAGCTGCGCATGCCGGGCTCCAAAGATTGGCTTTTTTTGGGTAACGCCCTCGGTGCCACTGCCACCCCCCTTGCCTTTGGCGAGGTTTATCTGGGCCTGAAAACCGGCACCATCGACGGCCAGGACAACCCGCTTCCCAGCGTGCGAGCGGCCAAGTTTTATGAAGTGACCAAGCAGATCGTACTGACAAGCCACCTGGTGGACAGCTTGTTCATCGCCATATCCAACAAGGCCTTCAACCCACTGACCGCCGCACAGAAGCAGAAAGTTAGCGCCGCCGCGCAAGCTGCCGCCATCTACAACAACGACAACAACCTGCAGGAAGAATCTCAACTGGTGGAATTCTTCAAAAAAGAAGGCCTGCAGGTCACCACGCCTGACGTGGCAGCCTTCCGCAAAGCAGTGCAGGCAACTTACCAGACCTCAGACTACGCCAAGGTCTGGCCCGTCGGCCTGGTTGAACGCATCAACGCCACGCAGTGAACACGGTGAACGCTGTGACACGCTGGCTGCAACGCAGTGCCAACGCCATTGGCGGCGGGCTTTTTCTGAGCTTGTTTGCCGTCTTCATCATCCAGATCGGCGCACGTTTCGGTTTCAACCAGCCGCTACCCTGGACGGACGAAGCGGCGGTGATTCTCTACATTTGGGTCATCCTGTGGGCAGCGGCCTTTGTCGTCCCGGAGCGCGAACACGTGGTGTTCGACCTGGTGTGGAACAGCGCGGGGCCACGCACGCGCCAGGTGATGGCGATCACGGGCAACCTGCTGGTTGGCGGACTCGCTCTGGCCGGTCTGCCTGCCACTTGGGACTATGTGCACTTCATGCAGCGCGAGGGAACCCCCGTGCTGGAAATTCCCTTGATGTTGGTGTATCTCCCGCTGGTGCTGCTGATGGCAGCGCTGGTGGTACGCAGCGCATGGGCCATCTGGCAAGCCGTGCGGGGCATTGGCCTGCAACAGAGCGACCTTCGTTTATGAATACTGCATTGCTGGCATTGGTCGGTGTGCTGGTGGCTGGCATGCTGCTGCGCATGCCGATTGGCTTCTCGATGCTGGTCTCGGGCTTTGCCTACCTGCTGGTCAAGCGCCAGGACCTGGGCCTGGTAGCCGAGCAGGTGGGCAACGGCCTGTACAACAGCTATGTGCTGCTGGCCGTGCCGCTGTTTGTGTTTGCCGCCAACATCATGAATGCGGGTACGGTGAGCGAACGCATTTTTGACTTCTGCCGCATTCTGGTCGGGCGTATGCGTGGTGGCCTGGCACAAGTGGACATTCTGGTCAGCGTGATTTTTTCCGGCATGAGCGGCAGCGCCATTGCCGACGCCGCCGGGCCCGGCCTGGTCACGATCCGCCAGATGCTTAAAAAGCCCGAATATTCGCGCGGCTTTGCCGGCGCAGTGGTGGTGGCCAGCGCCACGCTGGGGCCCATCATTCCACCCAGTATTCCCATGGTGATCTATGCACTGGTCTCTGGTGCATCTGTGGGTGCCTTGTTTCTGGGCGGCGTGGTGCCGGGCTTTCTGATGGCTGTGCTGATGATGGTCGTGGTGCACATCATTGCCACGCGGCGCAATATGCCGCGGGAGGCTCCGGTGCCGCTGCGCGAGTGGCCCGCCATTCTGTTTCGGGGCGCCCTGCCCCTGTCCATGCCTATCGTGCTGCTGGGCGGCATCTACTCAGGTGCCTTCACCCCTACCGAAGCGGCGGCCGTGGCGGCACTGCATGCACTGATTCTGGCCGGCGTGGTGTACCGTGCATTGAGTTGGAGTACGTTTTGGGGTGTCGTGATGGAATCCACCCGTGGCAGTGCCGTCATCACGCTGATTCTGGCGGGCTCCTTCATGCTGAACTACGCTTTCACCGCAGAAGGAGTGCCTCAGGCGATGGCGCTGTGGGTGGACAGCATGCACTTAAGCCAAATCAAATTTTTGCTGCTGGTGAACGTCATGTTTCTGGCGCTTGGGTGTTTTTTGGATGTCTCGGTGTTGCTGCTGGTGTTTGTCCCCATGCTGTTGCCGGCCGCCAAACTGTTGGGCGTAGACCTGGTGCACTTTGGCGTGCTGGTCGTGTTGAACATGATGATCGGGCTGATTCACCCGCCCTTTGGCATGTTGCTCTTTGTGACCAAGGCGCTGACCGGCATTCCGATTGGCGAGATGATGAAGGAAGGCTGGCCGTTCCTCATCATGCTGCTGTTGTTGCTTGTGGCGATAACGGTTTTCCCACAGATCGTGCTGTGGCTACCGCAGACAATGGGCTACAAGACTATCTAATCACGCTGCGCCGCACTGGCACGGAGCACTTGGCCCGGCCAGGGTTCGCAGCCCAACCGGGTCCACCAAGTCGACGATGCGACCTGAACCGCTGATGAGCCGGAGTTCACGCAGATGCCGCAGCACGCGTGACAGCGTTTCCGGCGCTATGCCCAGTTGCGCAGCAATAGCGCGCTTTCGCTGCTGCAGGTGGACCATACAGCCCCCCTTTTCACTAGCCTCGGCATGGCTTAGCAGCCACTCTGCACATCGCGCTTCGGCATCCTTTGCCAGACGGCTCACGGTTAATTCTGTTTGTTGGCGATGTGCCTTGGCTACGTCGAGCAGAATTGACTGCACGGCTGGCTCGCAGCCATCAAGACTCGCCCGAAATTCTTCCAGGGGCACGCGTCGAAACTGAACACTGGTCTGCGCAACAGCATCCACTGCGGCCGGTACATTCAGCAACGCGGCGGTGACTTCCAGCCAGCTGGGTCCATCTACCACCCCAAGTTGGTGCTCCACCGAACCGGGTGCAGCGTCGACCCCCAACACACCAAGCACGACCCGCCCGCTATCAATAAAGATAACCGTCTCGGTCGGCGCAGAACGGTTCAACAAGACCGCACCAATCGCCGCAGTCTCGGCGGAGCGGGCAGAAAGAATGGTTTGAGCGGCAAGCATACGGGGGACTTTGCCGCTCTAACAGCATTGCCATATTGAGCAAGATCAAACTTCTCCGCCAAAACGCAGGGAATACGTCCAGAGAACTAGTGCATCAGCTTTGGGGCTCAAAGCACCAAGATGGCCCGAAAATCGTTCACGTTGGTGTAAGTTGGGCCGGTAAAGAACAAATTACCCAATCGCGAAAAAAATTCGTAGGCATCGTTGCGGTCCAGAAATTGATCAAGGTTCAATCCCATGTGCTGCGCCCGCACCAGCGAATCCGGGTCCACCCAAGCTCCGGCGTTGTCCTCCACACCATCAATGCCATCGGTGTCCGCGGCCAGCGCATAGACACCCGCCTGTCCCTGCAAGGACTGCAGCAGTCCCATGCAAAATTCACCCGCTCGGCCACCACGCCCGCTGGTCACGCCGGGTGCCTGCGCACGTAAGGTGACAGTCGTCTCACCGCCGCTCAAAATCACGCAGGGCCTGGCAAACGGCTGGCCCCGCTGTGCAACGGCCCTGGCAAGCGCAGCGTGCACACGACCGACCTCACGCGACTCCCCTTCCATTTCGTCGCTCAAAATGTAAGCAGTCAATCCTGCCGCACGCGCCGCATTGGCTGCTGCTACCAAGGATTGTTGCGGTGTGGCCACCAATCGCACGGTACTTTTCGCGAAACCGGGAGCGCCGGGTTTAGGCGTTTCCAAGGCTCCACTTTGCAGACGTTGCGCCAAGTCGCCCGGCACATCAACGCCATACCGCTGCAATATCTGCAGCGCCTGTGCGCAGGTTGTGGGGTCGGGCACCGTGGGCCCGCTGGCAATCACCGTCGGATCGTCGCCCGGCACGTCACTGATGAGCAGCGTCACCACCCTGGCGGGCGCACACGCCGCCGCTAGGCGGCCGCCCTTGATGGCTGACAGGTGCTTGCGCACGCAGTTGATTTCGGAAATGGTGGCTCCGCTGGCCAGCAGTGCCCGGTTGATGCGTTGCTTATCCATCAGCGAGACACCACCGCCCGCCCACTGTGCCGGCAAGGTCAGCAGCGATGACCCACCACCGGAGATCAGGCAAATCACCAGGTCATGCTCAGTCAGGCCCACGGTCAGTGCCAGCATGCGTTGTGCCGCCGCCAATCCGGCAGCATCGGGCACCGGGTGTGCCGCCTCCACCAACTCGATCCTTGGTGGTGCGGCGTCTGGATTGCGCGGTGGAACATGTCCATAGCGTGTCACCACCAGTCCCTCCAACGCTGCACCAGCGGGCCAAGCAGCCTCCAAAGCCTGCGCCATAGCGCCTCCAGCCTTGCCAGCGCCCAGCACCAGCGTACGCGCACCCGGATGGGTGGGAGGACTTGGCAAATGCGCTGCAAGACAGTGCACGGGAAGCGCCGCGCGCACAGCGGTGCGGTACAGCATTTCAAGAAATTCGCGGGGCTGCGATTCGTAGCGTGGTGTGGTCATGGTGAAATGCTTCTTTCTGGTGTACTTTTAACCCTATTTTGGCCCTGTAACCATGTCAACCTTGCTGATTCGCAATGCCCGCTGTGTGGCGACGCTGGACCACGCCAATCCGAGTCAGGTGCGGGAACTCCAAGGTGCGTCGATTGTCATCCGCAACCAATGCATTGCTTATATCGGGCCGGACGCCGGGTTAACTGACGACGCACTCTCGGTGGATGAAGTAATCGACGCCACCCATCACCTCGTAACACCAGGTTTAATCAATACGCACCACCATATGTACCAAAGCCTGACACGGGCTATTCCTGAGGTGCAAAACGCAGAGCTATTCAGCTGGCTGCGCGGCTTGTACCCCATCTGGTCGGGCTTGACGCCCGAGATGGTACGGGTCAGCACCCAGGTGGCGATGGCCGAATTGCTGTTGAGCGGCTGCACGACCAGCAGCGACCACCTCTACCTCTACCCCAACGGCGTACGTCTGGACGACAGCATTGAGGCGGCCCATGCAATCGGCATGCGCTTCTGTGCAACGCGTGGCAGCATGAGCGTTGGCCAAAGCCAAGGCGGACTGCCGCCCGACCAAGTGGTGGAGCGCGAAGATTTCATCCTGAAAGACACGCAGCGCCTGATTGAGCGATACCACGACGCATCGTTTGGCTCCATGCTCCACGTGGCCGTGGCGCCCTGTTCTCCATTCAGCGTGAGCCGCGACCTGATGCGCGAATCGGCCTTGCTGGCTCGCGCCCACGGCGTGCGCATGCACACCCATCTGGCTGAAAACGACCACGACTTGGCGTACTCACGCGAGAAATTCAACTGCACACCCACCCAATACGCACAAGAACTCGGCTGGCTGGGACCTGATGTCTGGCACGCGCACTGCGTAAAGCTGGATGATGAAGGTATCAGCCTGTTTGCGGCCACCCGCACGGGGGTCGCACACTGCCCCTGCAGCAATATGCGCCTTGCCAGCGGCATTGCCCCCATCCGTCGCATGATGGATGCGGGAATACCCGTCGGGCTGGGTGTAGACGGATGCGCCAGTAACGATGCTGCGCACATGGTGAACGAGGCCCGGCAAGCCCTTTTGCTGGCCCGCGTGGGACGATCCATGCACCCGCCCGAAATTCGAGAAGGCCGCACGTTCTTTGGTTGCGACCTGGGTCCAGCGGAAATGACGGCGCGTGATGCGCTCAACCTGGCCACCCGCGGCGGCGCCCAGGTATTGGGTCGCCCCGATATTGGGCATCTTGCAGTGGGCATGTGCGCCGATCTGGCGCTCTTTGACTTGGACACTCTGGGCTTTGCCGGCGGAGCGGTGCATGACCCGATCGGCGCCCTGCTGTTGTGCGCAAGCCCGCAGGCGGCCTATACCATCGTCAACGGCCAGGTCGTGGTGCGTGATGGACAGATCACCACGGTCGATCTGGGGCCACTGCTGGAGCGGCACAACGCATTGGCTGTGCAACTGGCGCAACAGGCGCGCTAGGACCGGGATTCAGTCAACCGCAGCACCGCTCTCAAACCACTGCTTGATCAGGGCACGCTCCGCCTCGGTAATACCGGTGGCATTGTTCAGCGGCATTACCTTTGTGACCACCGCCTGCTGGTAAATATTCTGGGCATGGAGCTTCAGGCCCGCGGGTGAATCCAGCCGAACGTTCTTCATCTGCACCTGCGCGCCGTGGCACATATAGCAGCGCTGCTCCAGCACAGCCTGCATCGTCTTATAGGCGATTGATCCGCCAGCCCCCGTGGAACCTGCGTGGACAGCTCCTGAAGTAATAGCACCAGAATCGGCCACTGGCGCAGGCTTGAGCCAAACGACCAAACCAATGATCGCCACGACGCCAGCCAGCGCATAGGGCCACGGGTGCCCATTGCGCCCCAGCTTGAAGCCATGGCGCAACACAAAAAACTGGCGAATGGCAGCCCCGGCGAACATCATCAGTACCAGCACAACCCAGTTTTGTGGGTGGGTGTAGGTAAAACTGTAGTGGCCGCTGAGCATGGCAAACAACACCGGCAGCGTGAAGTAGGTGTTGTGCACGCTGCGCTGCTTGCCCCGTTTGCCATAAATTGGATCCACAGGTCGCCCGGCCTTCAGATCAGCCACCACCGTCCTTTGGCCAGGAATGATCCAGAAGAACACATTGGCGCTCATGGTCGTGGCCATCATTGCGCCGACCAGCAGAAAGGCGGCCCTGCCTGCGAACCAGTGGCACGCCAGCCATGCTGCAAGCGCCACCAACACGGCCAACATCGCGCCAACGATCGCGTCGCCATTCTTGCGCTGACCAAAGGTCCGGCAGATCGCGTCATAGGCCAGCCAGAAAACCACCATGAAGGACAGCGCCACCGCAATGGCGGTCGCTGGTGCCCAATCCATCACCGACTTGTCGATCAGGTAGGTGCTGGCGCTCCAAAGATAAGAAACGGTGAAGAGCGAGAAGCCACTCAACCAGGTGCTGTAGCTCTCCCAATAAAACCAGTGAAGGTGGGCGGGCAGTTGGGGCGGCGCCGCAGCAAACTTGACCGGGTGGTAGAAGCCGCCGCCATGCACGGCCCACAACTCGCCGCTGACGCCGTCGCGCTTTAACCCCTCATCAACCGGTGGTGTGAGACTACTGTCCAGAAACACAAAATAGAACGACGAGCCAATCCAGGCAATGGCGGTGATGACGTGGACCCAACGCAACAGCAGATTGGCCCAGTCCAGCAGATAACTTTCCATGCGAAGTGTTCTCCTTGGCGTTACCTCAAAGTGTATACACTTTTACACTGATTGGGCTGCCTCCGCCATAACTTGCAAGATTTGGGCCGCAACGGCCACTGCAATCACTTCGGGGCGTTTGTCCGCAATACCGGGCACGCCGATGGGGCAGGTCACATGATCCAGTTCAGCCTGGCTGAAGCCACGCTCCTCCAGACGATGCCGGAATGACGCCCACTTGGTCTTACTTCCAATCAGCCCGATGTAGGGCAGGTCTCCCCGTTCGCGCCAACGCATCAGACATGCAGCCACCACATCCAGGTCTTCGGCATGGTTGAAGCTCATGATCAGCACGCGCGCATGAGGCATCAAGTCGGCCACTGCGGCGTGGACTGGATCGCTATGCTCACAGCGCACCCTGCTGGACAGCTCGGGGGGGAAAATCTCGTCACGGCTGTCGATCCACGTCAGATCCAAGGGCAAATTCAGCATCACCTGAACAACAGCACGCCCTACGTGGCCGCCGCCAAACAACGCTACAGGTGTGCGCGGACCAAGCAGTTGCCGCTTCAACCGGTCCCTGTCGGGCGCACCCACCCGCTCAAAATGCAATACTACTTCGCCGCCGCAGCACTGCCCCAGACTGGGCCCCAGTGCATAGCGCACCACGGTTGGTGCCTTTCGTTGCTGCAGAAACTGGCGCGCGTAGGCAGTGGAGTCAAATTCAAGACGACCGCCACCTACAGTACCCACGGTGGTATCAGCAAACACCGCCATCCACGCACCCGCATCACGAGGAGCCGAGCCGCGAGTGGACTGCACGGTTACCAGAACCGCCGCATGGTCTTCAAGCTGCTTTAGGAATTGAGATGACTCGCTCACATCCGGATACCTTTTTGTTGCCGCGTTTGGCATAAATACACAAAATTCAGCCACAGTATGCCTTTGCACCACCGCACCACAACCGCATGATTTCAAACCACACGAACCGCATACTGAGCCGATCGGGTCTGTGGGCCTGCGTGGCCAGCATCGTAGCGGGCTGCACGAGCGGACCATCCACTACCCCACCCGGCCCGCCGCCCACCGACATGTCACCCGCTACACCAATCCCAAAACCGTCAACGGGTTCCGCTGCCCCCACATCGTCCTACGCCGGCACGCCGCGCGACTACCGCCGCGATGCCGCCACCCACCTTTACGCAAAGTACAGCTCGCGTATCTACACCGGCAAAATGCCGCCCATGCTGCATGCGGTGGGAGTGCTACAAGTCGAGATCAATGGCAAAGGAGTTGTGACTGGACTGCACTGGATGCGCGCGCCCAGTCACGCCCCCGACGTGGTGGCCGAAATTGAGCGCTCGGTGCGCTCGGCGTCCCCGTTCCCGGCACCCGTCAAAATGGGCCGCGTAACCTACACCGACACCTGGCTGTGGGACCAGAGCGGACAATTCCAGCTCGACACACTAACCGAAGGTCAGCTCTAGCCAGTGCTATGTACTAGCAACCTGGGCGTTTTTAAAACCGCTCACTCTGTCCATTCAGGTGCAGGCCGCCACGCAGCCACCCAGGCTGGCATATCGGCACCGGGCATTGGTCGAGCGATACCATAGCCCTGCACCTGCTCGCAACCCATTTGCAGCAAGCGGGTTCCGTGTGCCACCGTCTCCACGCCTTCAGCGATGACCTGCCGTTTGAAGGCGCTTGCCAAGCCGATCACACCTTCCAGAATCGCCAGGTCATCGGGGTCGTCAAGCATGTCGCGGACAAAGCTCTGGTCCATCTTGAGCAGCGTGACCCGCAAGCGCTTGAGGTAGGTCAGAGACGAGTAGCCGGTTCCAAAGTCGTCCAGTGCGAAGTTCACCCCAAAGCGGGCACATTCATCAATCACCTGTGACACCTGCGCCATGTCTTTGAGCGCACTGGTCTCCAATATCTCCAACTCCAGGCAGCCCGGCTGCAATTGCGGATGCGCCGCCAGAATAGTTTGCAAGCGTTCCACAAAATTGGCCTGTTGCAACTGTCTCGCGCCCACATTGACACTGACAGGAATGTCCAGGCCGTCACCACGCCAGGCTTCAACTTGTTTCAAGGCCGTTTCAATGACCCACTCGCCAACTTGAATCGCCAGCGGGTCGTCTTCAAACACAGGAAGGAATGCCGCGGGTGGCAGCAGGCCGCGCTCTGGGCTTTGCCAACGGATCAAGGCCTCTGCACCAATGACCCGACCGCTGCGCATATTGACTTTTGGCTGGTAGTACAAAACCAGCTCTCCGTCCTCCAAGGCGTGG
>Ga0194061_1002192_pt1 | contig 10801 bp, 11 predicted proteins | sample SepL2221m_MetaG_FD_163423 | JGI IMG/M metagenome (GOLD analysis project Ga0194061, IMG submission 163423) | Anoxic zone freshwater microbial communities from boreal shield lake in IISD Experimental Lakes Area, Ontario, Canada - Sep2016-L224-21m | ecosystem: Environmental > Aquatic > Freshwater >...
GTCATTGAGATGAAAGATGGCATGGCTACGAAGCCACTCCGCAAATCCATAGAGCACGGGAACCACAATCAATGCCGTACCCATGCCGTAAATCAAAGCGATACAGAACGATGACGCACCGTCGATAAAGGTCGTGTCGTCTACCTGCTGACCAGTTCGCGAACGTGACCGGCTCCAACGAAGGAGTTCGACGCCGAGGAGGAGAACAACGCCGGCGGCAAAAATGATTCCCTGCAACGTGTGCGACCGGAACTTTGTCACGACCCATACAGCACCGATAACTAGCGCAAGAGCCAGGGGTACCCACGAGTACTTCTCAAGAATCGTGGACTTTGGTTTCGTCGGAAATGGATCTTCTGAGATCGCCATTGTGCTGCTCCACGTTCAGTTGCATCCAGCAATAAGTTCGGCAACTTAGCCGCATCTCTCCTCCATCAACGAAGGGAGGCCAGCGCGTCTTTGCCACCTTTGTCGGGCGCCGACTCACGCCTTGGCGGGCAGTCTCGATCGCCGTGGTGTCAGCCGCCGCTGCTGTCGTCATTGATCAAGTACTCGATGGAACGCCCGAAGATCGGCGACGAAGGCTTCAGGCCGTTCGAATGCGGCGAAGTGTCCGCCGCGTTCTTGTTCTGACCAATACACGACGTTGTACTTCTTCTCGGCCCACGCACGCGGGGTCTGCAACAACTCGAATGGATACTGAGCGTGTCCGGTTGGAACCTCGACGCGACCCGACCAACCCTGCGCAGCACCGTTATCGGCCCGCTGTGACTCGGCATACAAACGGGCCGCCGACCCAACGGTGTTGGTGACCCAATAGACCATGATGTTGTCGAGTAACCGATCCCAGGAATAGGTGGCCTCAATGCTGCGGTTTCCTGACGCGTCAACATCAAGATCACTCCAGGCGTTGAACTTCTCGAGGATCCACGCCGCTAGTCCCGTAGGTGAATCGGTGAGGCCGTAGGCCAACGTCTGCGGTTTCGTGCTTTGGATCGCCATGTAGCCAGTGCCGTCGGCAATACGCGCGCCGGCTGCAGCGAATCGTTCATTATCAGCATCGGTCACGCCGCTCATCGGGTCGGGATCATCCGAACTCGGGAAAGCGAAGATCATGTTGAGATGAACGCCAAGTAGGCGATCGCCGTAGGCCTCACCAAGACGGCGAGTGACAATCGCTCCCCAGTCACCCCCCTGAGCGATATAGCGGTCGTAACCGAGTTGTTCCATGACCTCAGCGATGGCGTCAGCAACTCGGTTCACGTGGAATGCGGGCTGCAGGGTCGGGCCGGAAAAGCCGTACCCGGGCATCGACGGGACGACGACGTGGAAGGCATCCTCGGCACGTCCGCCATGAGCCTCAGGATCGGTGAGCGGACCGATCACATCAAGAAATTCAACGAAGGAACCCGGCCACCCATGAGTAAGGACGATCGGCGTGGCATCGGCATGGGGTGAACGGGCATGAATGAAATGCACCTGTTCGCCAGCGGCAGTGGTCATGAAATTTGGCCATGCATTCATGCGCGCTTCACGAGCGCGCCAGTCGTAGCGATTCCGCCAGTAATCGACTGCGGCCTTGACCTCGGTGACGGGAATACCCAATGACCAAGGTTCTCCCGGGGCCTGATCGGGCCAGCGGACAGCGTCGAGTCGACGGTTCAGGTCGTCGATGACCTCGTCGGGAATTGCGATAGTAAACGGTTCGGGAGCCATGCCCGAACGCTAGGTCAACTCGTGAAGGTGATGATCGCCCGACTGGCCTCGCGGCTGTCGACCATGGCGGACACTGTCGACGACGCTCCGCTCTCGACACCGCCGACGAGCACGGTTGCTCCCGGAAGGATCGGCCGTTTCATTTCGAGTTGAACCCGCTGGAGTGTCTGGTGCGGTCGATGCTGATGAGCGGCGCCAGCCAACAGCGACACTTGCGACGACGTGTCGAGGATGATGTCGGGAAGACCGACATCCCGGGCCACTTCGGAATCGTGATGCGCAGCAGCCCACACCCGATGGGCTGAGGCCCAACCGATGATGAGATCGGCATCAATCGACACTTCCTCGGTCCATTCGAACACCGGTGGCTGCGAATGCAACGCGGTTGATCCTCCGCTGCGCTCACCGGGTCGGTAGCCCATCATCCGGAATTGTTCGATACAGATCGCAGAACCATCGAGCGCCGATGTTGCAACCTCAATGATCCAGTCCCGTCCTGGTCCGAACCGCGTGGAGCGTTCGGGCCCCACGTCTGCGATCCGTTCCACCGACACAAGCTGATCCCCCAAGTGAAGAGAGCCAAGGAGTTCGAGTTCATACCCGATCGCAATCGCAACGGGAAGATCCAACAGTTGCTTCAACTGATCGTGCAGGACCACGCCCGTAGCCGCTGACTCACCCGGTGCGGGGGGCAAAGGTGAACGCGAGAACGTGGTGGCCATGATCGGATGCACAACCCCCACGTCATCAGTTGGGAATCGTGAACCGAAGATCGCGGTCCATCGATCGACTGTGGGTTGTGAGACAGGTTGGGAAGGTTCCCGAGTGACGCGCTGTTCGAGCAGCTGCTCGAAGGCGCGATCAGCCATCAGCCATCAGCGTTTCATTGCGCCGGCAGTGATGGCACCGTCGACGTAAATGACCTGTCCGCTCACGTACCGCGAGTCATTGCTGCAAAGAAACGACACAACATCGGCGATATCGGCTGGCGCGCCGACTCGCTTCATCGGAACACCCTGTGCCCGCTCGTTGGCCCGTTCGCCTTGAAAGTTTCCGGCGGTTCCATCGCTCACGATGAGACCTGGTCCAATCGCATTCGAACGAATATTGTCGGCTCCAAGTTCGAGGGCCAGCGTCTTCGAAAGAGATTCAACGGCGGCCTTTGTTGCCGGATAGATGCCGATATCGGGGGAATTTGTCCATGCCGCCCCCGAGGACATGTTCACAATGCTTCCACCGCCGCCAGCGCGCATCTTGGGAACGAAGGCCTGACAGCACCACACGATGCCTTTCACGTTGACTTCGATCACTGACTGCATTTGCTGTTCGGTGACATCGAGGATCGACGGGAAGTTCCAAATGCCGGCGTTATTCACCAACGCAAAGCACTCAGGAATTTGATCGGCTACGGCAAACACTGCCGCGCGATCAGTGACATCAAGTTGGAATGCCTCGCCGCCACACAGTTCGGCGGTTTCACGCGCAGCATCGGCATTGAGGTCGAGACACACCACATCAAAACCATCTTCGGCCAGGCGAAGGCAGTCAGCGCGGCCTAATCCTTGGCCCGCTCCGGTAACTACGGCGACTGACATCAGGGCACCCCATCCATCTTGAAGAGTTTCATGGCATTCTCACGCAAAAACTTTGGCCACACACTGTCCTTCAGCGGCACGTTCTTCATTTCGGTGAAGATGCGTTCAAGCGTGAGGCCTGCGGGGAAATAGCCGGCGTACATGATCTTCTCCGAGCCTCGCGAGTTCGCGTAGTCAAGAATCGCCTTCGGGTAGTGCTTCGGTGCAAACGCGCTCGGCATGTAATACAGACCCGGCCACTTGAGCATGAGTTTCACCGCAAGCGCTTCCCACGGCTCAGCCCCATGGCGCATCACGATCTTCAATTCCGGGAAGTCGTAACAGACCTGGTCGAAGTGCATAACGTGCTGGCATTCGGCAGGAAAACGCGGACCAGGAATACCGGCGTTGGAAATAATCGGAATGTCGAGATCAATACAGGTTTGATAGATCGGGTAGTACCGACGATCACTGACCGGCACCTGCGGAAGACACCCGGCGGGGAATGTCGTGACCGCGCTCAATCCATCGGACTCGTTCGCATCGCGGATCTTGCGCACGGCACCAGTGATGTCGTTGGGATCGACCTCAAGACTGAAGAAGACGCGCCCGGGATGACGCTTCTTTGCTTCACGGCTCGTGTCCGTGAGACCAAAAAGGCCCGCGGAAACCCCGTACTTATCCATCTCGGTGAACGTGAAGTCAATGGGATCAACCTCATCGCCCGCTTCTTCGGGAACGTCTTTGAACATGTAGCCCGCGGGCATTGCAAGATCGTCAGAACCCTTGTCCTTGATTCCGCCCTGCAAGTACTCGTAGACGGCCTTCTTGTCGCGGAACGGAAATCCGATCATCAGATCGATTGCGCCGATGTTGCCTTCGTAACCCATTGGTGTCCTCAGTGCTTGATGTGCGGGTCAGTCAACCACATCGGGATTCCACTCCCGGAAAGGATCAACGTTGCAGTTGCGTGTGTGGTGCGAGCCCGGGACACTTCGACGCGTCTTCGGGAACCTCGCGGAAATCGAGGAACTCAAACACCTCGGCCTTCGTCGGACACCACTTGTCGGCAAGAGGCTGCAGGGCCTCGACATCGAAGTGATAGAGCCGAGCCGCGTTGGTGGTCAGCATCTTGGTTGTCTCGTCTGGGTCGACTCCACCAAAGGTGAGGCGGAGTTGCTCACGGGTGTAGGGGTACGTGGCTTCGAGATGCGGGTAATCACTGCCCCAAGCGATGTTGTCGACGCCAACCTGATGACGCAGCGCCCCTTCGATCGGGCGTAGGAAACTGGCGCCGATCGCGCATTGGCGCTTCCAGTACTCACTCGGCTTCATCGTCATTTGTTCGGTAGCAACTCGACCGAACAACGCCTCTGATCCGTAATTGGCATGCTTCATCCGCTCAAAGAAGACATCGAGTTCGTCGAGAGTGTCGACAATCCACTTCGTGCCTGTTTCGGTATTGACGAACCGCAGATTCGGATATCGCTCGAAAACGCCACTGAACATCAGGTGCCACAGAGCTCGATGTCCCCACCAGGTGACTTCGAGCATGAACATGGCCATTGACGCCGGGTAATACGGGCCGAAGTCCGGAGTTCCGCCGCCACTGTGATGGGTCACCGTGTAATCAAGATCGGCACACGTCGCCCAAAGGGGTTCGTATGTCGGCGAATACAACGGTTCGAAACCCGAACCGGGAGGGGCGCCAGGCAGCAACATGCCGCCGCGCAAATTGTTCTCGCGGGCCCATTCGAGTTCGCGCACCGATCCTTCGACATCGCCGAGGAACACCTGCACGACACCCGATCGCTGCAGGGGTGCTTCGGAGACGAAATCGGCAAGCCATCGATTATGGGCGCGCAATCCGGCGAAACGGAGTTCGGCGTTGTCGATGGCGAGCGGCGGTGCCTCGAACATCGTGGAGGGAACCGGCGCAAACGGAGGCTGGGTGTTGGGGAAGATCACTTCGGCAACGACGCCATCGGCCAACTGCTCGCTCCAGCGTCGCTCAAGATCCCAATTGCGATTCGCATCAGCGACTGGATCGCCGCCTACACCAACGTTGAGCACCGATTCATCGCCCATGCGTTCACTCATTATCTGATGAGCGGCCTCGATCTGCGCGACCCACTGGTCGAACTGCTCGTGGTACTTCTTCTCGAGATAAGGCTTGTACCCACGAATGTCGGAGCCCGCGTGGCAATCAGCAGAGATAACGACGTGATGTTCGCTCATCGGTCAGTCCTTTGAACCCAGCACCGACATGTCGTCGTAGCGCTGGTGGATGAACGGTTCGATGTCGCCACGCGGCACGGTTCCCATCACCTTGGCGTTGATCACCGTGGCGCGCTGTGCCCATGTGGCCTCGATGATTCTGCGCACGGGCAGATCAGCGATCGGGTCAAGCGGAGAGTCTTTGAGAATGACCGTTGCATCGACGAGTTCGACGTCACGTTCCTTGTGGTGCTTGTAGGAATGGATCAGAAGCGGATCGCTGTCGAGATGATCCTTATTCTCCGGTGAGGGAGAGATCTTGAAATAGAAGTCGCAGCTGTCGCGCTCGACGGCAGGACGGCTTCCGGAAATGGTGCCGGTTACCTCCGCGAGGGTGAAACCGAGACGAGTGAGTTTCCCCGAGACAGTGTCGCTATCGCGATCGATTGAGAGTTCGGCAATCTTCTTGGGTTCACCGAAGACCTCGCGCCCACCGACGGTGGCCTGTTCCGTCGTCATCGGCATGAAGAGCGGGTATTCGCCCTCCTGATCACCATGCATGGCATGGACACCGAACCAACCGGCACCGAAGCGAAGATTCCCGGGCATCACAACCTGCGTGAGGTTGAGCCGCACATAGGGCTTCGCGTGCGGAGTGAGCGGTTTCGGAAGAACGGCGGCAATGACCTCGGGATCGGTCTCGTAGATGACTTCGAGACACGTCGACCAGGTTTCGGTGCCGGTGGCCTCGAGTTCGCGGTTGCGGCGTTCGGCCGGTGACTTCGCGGCGTAGCGAATAGACATGACATCCCCCTCATGGTCACGCACCCCCGTGTCGTGCCCTGTAGCGACGTTACTGCGTACGCGATTCCGAGTGCTCGAAAAACACGAGGGACACCAAACACGATGAACACCAGATACGAGGGAGGGGGCAGGCGCGCGGCGGTTTCATTAGGGTTTGGACCCCATGGCTGAGCGACGAACCCGAGAGGGCACTGCGACCTCCGAATTCGGGGTGTCTAAGCGCGAGAACCACGATTCCTCGTCGTTCTACGAGCGCTTTCCCGCCCCGACGTTGCTCGATGACGACACGATCGTGATCTGTCCGATCAAGGACACGATCCTGTGCGGGGATTCCCGGGATCTCTCAGCGATCCCGGACAATTCCATCGCTCTGGTCGTCACCTCGCCCCCGTATTTCGCGGGCAAGGCCTACGAGACCGAACTCGGTCAGGGAGCGGTGCCGGCCTCTTATCTCGATTACCTCGTCATGCTGCGAGATGTTTTCGCCGAATGCTGGCGAGTGCTTGAACCAGGAGGGCGCATCGCTGTGAATGTCGCCAACCTCGGCCGCAAGCCGTTCCGATCTCTCGCCAGCGACGTCACCACACTCCTGCAGAACGATCTGGGCTTCCTGCTGCGAGGCGAGATCGTGTGGATCAAGGCCGAGGGAGCGAGCGGCAATTGCGCATGGGGTTCCTATGCGTCGGCGGCCAATCCGGTGCTGCGAGATCTCACCGAGCGAATCGTCATCGCTTCGAAGGGTCGGTTCGACCGAGCGCAGAAGCGTTCCGCTCGCGAAAAGAACGGACTTCCGTTCGAAAACTCCATCGATCCCGAGGACTTCATGGCCTGGACCCTCGACACGTGGAAGATCGCGCCCGAATCGGCCAAGCGAGTCGGCCACCCCGCGCCGTTTCCCGCCGAACTCCCCCGACGCTGCATCGAACTGTTCACCTATGTCGGCGACACCGTGCTCGATCCGTTCATGGGTGCGGGCCAGACGGCGATCGCCGCACTGCGCACCGGTCGCCACTACGTGGGAATGGAACTTGATCCTGAGTATGTGGCCCTCGCCGAACGTCGCGTGGAAGACGCCCGCACTTCCGATTGACTGAGACCATGCTCACCAAGGGAATCAATCACGTTGCGTTCATCACCCCGGATCTCGATCGGCTGATTGCGTTCTACACCGAGGTCTTCGAAGCCGAACTTGTACGTGACGGTTCCGAGTTCCCCGAGGGCAAAGGCCCGCGTCTGGCCGTACTCAAACTCGGTGAGTGGTCCGAACTCAATGTCTTCCAAATCGAAGGCAACACCCAACACGAGAAGCAAACCCCGATGTTCGGCCGGGGTCGCATCGACCACTTGGCCCTGCAGGCCGAGTCGCTCGAGGCATTCGAAACGATCCGCGATCGCCTCATGGCCAAAGGCGTTACCGATGACTTCGTCACCGATTTCGGTCCATTCCTCAGCCTTTTCTGGCGCGATCCCGATGGTCTCGAAGGCGAAGTGTGCGTTGAGAACCCCGACGCGAAGACCGGCAACATGAATCCTCCCGGCACTCGCGCTGCTCGGTACAGCTGAACGAACCTCACTCACTGAGCAAACCTCAGTCAGCAGTTGCGTTTGCTACCTCATTGAGACGCAACGAATTGAATTTCTCAAGCGTTCCTTTGAGATGTCTACTCAGTTCATCGGAAGCGCCAACTGCATCGCCGGCCATCGCTTTGTCGAAGAGCGAGCGGTGAGATTTGGCGATGTCGTACTGAGGTGGCGGCGTTTCAAGACCGATCACCATCATGAGCGCAGTGCGGTCAGAGAGCATGTTGGTCACTCGCAACATCCACAACGAATCACACGCCGATAACAGTTCACGATGAAACGCGATGTGAAGGTCGTACCTGGGCGGTGAGAGTTGGATCATCTCGTCCCACGCCCGCAGAAGCCGAGCGCGATATGCGTCATCGGCCTTTGCTACCGAACGTTCGAGCGCCATGGGTTCGAGCGCAAGACGCATCTCGTAGAGATCGACGGCCTCGGCGATATCGACCGTGGCGACGCGAGCAGACCCGTGAGCATGAAGTTCGATCAGGCCCTCGGCTGCGAGGTTGCGAAGCGCTTCTCGAAGCGGCGTCGCAGAAACTCCGAGTTGCTCGGCGAGGGTCGAGATCACGACCAATTCACCGGGCCGCAGTTCTCCGCGAAGAATCGCTGACCGGAGTTGTCGATCGGCCCATTCCGAACGGGTGAGCGGCTGTGAGTCCCCGAATCCTTCGGTGCTCGTGGTCATCTGCTCATCCTCCCATACGACCTGTGGGTAAGATCCTATAGGATATAGGAACCTAGAGGAGGCGAAATGGGATTCGCATTGGCCAACATTGGCGGCCGGGCCGCATTGGTTGAAGGGCAGCACTTCTTCGACCTTGAACGGGCAAGCGCCGGGGCCTTCGGCTCCGACCCGATGGAAGCAATCGGTCGGTTCGAAGAACTTTCCGACGCTGGCCCAAGGCTGACGTCGGGAACGCCAAGCGGTGTCGTCGCCGATGTGGAACTCGACGCACCCGTGCCCCGACCGCAGAAGTGCTTCGCCATCGGTCTCAACTATCAGACGCATGCTGACGAGGCCGGTCTTGATGTTCCCGCTGTACCGCTGGTGTTCACGAAGTTCCCGTCCTGTCTCGTGGGACCAAACGCCGATGTCGAACTGCGCAGCGATGGCGTTGACTACGAGGGCGAACTCGTCGTCGTGATTGGAACGGGAGGCAAGGACATTGCCAAGGCCGGTGCATGGAGTCACGTCGCGGGACTCACCATCGGCCAGGACATTTCCGACCGCCCCGCACAGTTCGCTGCCTCGCCACCGCATTTCGACCTCGCGAAATCCTTTGACACGTTTGGACCGATAGGGCCGTTCATCGTTTCGGTCGATCAGTTTGCGACTCCCGATGATCTTCGACTCGTCACCAAAATCAACGGTGAGGAACGTCAGAACGACACCACGGCACGAATGATTTTCGATGTGCCGACGCTGATCAGTTATCTCTCTCGATTCACGACCCTCGTTCCCGGTGACGTGATCTTTACCGGCACACCTGATGGCATCGGCCTGGCTCAGGGGAAGCTCCTCATCGACGGCGATGTCATCACCACGAGCATCGAAGGCATCGGGGTCATGAACAACCGCTGCGTGCGCGTTAGCAACCACATCGAAGTAGGAAACTGATGGGACTCAACGGACTTCTCGATATCGAACTCAGCGTCCCGAATCCGCAGGAATTAAACGACTTTTGGCTGCGCCGAGGAATGGTGCAGACCGCTGATGGCGTACTTGGCACCGTCGATCGGGCCGTGCAACTGCGTCTCGCTGAAGGCACCTACCGTCACATGTCAGAGCTGCATCTGAGTTGTGATGCCGAACAGGATCTTGCTGCGATCGCCACTCGGATTGGCGATTTAGGAGTTACGTCGACGGTTACGGGAACGCGCCTCACCTGCATCGATCCGGTGTTTGGTCACCGGGTCGTGATCGATGTTGGTGCGCAGCATCCCCTCTCACCCTCCCAACAACGCGCCTGGAACCACGCCGGCGACACGCAACGAAACAACAATCGAGCTCCGGCCGTTACCGAAGAATCGCTTCGGGTGCCTCGTCGCCTCGGCCACGTCGTTCTTGCCACCCCCCACCTCGACGACGCGAATGCGTTCATCTTCGACGGGCTTGGCTTCCGAATCTCCGATCAGATCCTCGGTGGTCTCGCCACAATGGGTCGCGCCGAACAGGACCATCACAACCTGTTCATTCAGCCGGGAACCACGAGTTACCTCAATCACTATGCGCTAGAGATGGACGACCTCGACGCGATCGGCAAAGCCGGGCAAGCCGTCATCGACGAGAACCCCGACGCTCACGTTGTCGGCATCGGCCGCCACTATCTCGGTTCGAATGTGTTCTGGTACCTGCGTGATCCTGCAGGAAACATGTTCGAACTCTTCACCGATATGGATCAGATCATCGATGACGAGGCGTGGGATCGTGAGGTTGGCCGACGCGACTGGGAAGGCGCCGATGGTCATGCCCCATTCGCCGTGTGGGGCCCGAAAGAACCGGAATCGTTCTTCTTTCCCGCAGATGCCGACGAAATTGCCGCAGCGCGTGCGGCCCTCGGACTGAAGTGAGAACCTGACATGGACCTTGGAATTGTTGGTCGTTCCGCCATTCTCGTGGCATCAAGTCGTGGACTTGGTCGTGCATGTGCCGAGAGCTTGGCTCGCGAAGGTGTGAATCTCGTTCTCAACGGACGCACTGCCGCTGACGTCGAACAGGCGGTGGTCGAACTTCGTGAGGCGTACGGGGTTGACGTCCGTGGCGTTGTTGGCGATGCCACGACAACCGAAATCCAGGACGCTCTTCTTGCGGCATGCCCGCAACCCGACATCGTGCTTCTCAATGGGGAAGGGCCGACCCCAGCGTTGTTCGATTCGATCACCCAAGAGAAGTGGGCGGAAACCGC
>Ga0194061_1002194_pt1 | contig 10799 bp, 10 predicted proteins | sample SepL2221m_MetaG_FD_163423 | JGI IMG/M metagenome (GOLD analysis project Ga0194061, IMG submission 163423) | Anoxic zone freshwater microbial communities from boreal shield lake in IISD Experimental Lakes Area, Ontario, Canada - Sep2016-L224-21m | ecosystem: Environmental > Aquatic > Freshwater >...
GCTTCACCCAGCAGTGCTTCGGCCTCGCCGTAAGTTGGGGCAGTGTCGAACAGATTGATGCCTGCTTCCACCGCTTCGTGGATGACGCGCATGGCGTCGCGTCGTTCAGGGCGGCCGAATTCTCCCGGTGCGGGTAGGCCGTAATCCGCACCGAGCGAAACAGTGCCGAGGGAAATTTCCGAAACCCGCAAACCGGTGCGGCCAAGGATTCGGTAGTTCATGTCAGTGGGGTTCCGGGTTTGAAGTCCCGCCTTCGGGCGGGCACGCGCGGGAAGCGCCGGAAGGTGGAAGGTCTGACAAAAGTATCGTCACCCAGCTTCATTCTTTCGTTAGCCGGAAAAAGCCGGCGTGATGCGGCGGTGTCTGGAGCAGGCTGGCCGGATCCCGTTTGGCCAAGTCACCGAAAACGACATCCACCGCCTGGGCGTAGCGCGCGATGTCTGCGAGCGTGTGCGACAGGGAGGGCTTGAACTGACGGAAGCCGAGAAAGCCATGATCCAGTAGGGCGATGGTGAAGAAAGTGTTCATCTCGCGGCCATGTTTGGAATCAAAGGCGAAGGCTGCCAGTGATGGCAGGCCGGATACTTTTATCGCGAGCCCGTGTTTGGCCGCCGCTGTCGCCCAGACTCTTTTTACCTCGTTGCCAATGGCGATGATGTGTTCGGCCGTGTTTTCACGCTGATACTTTTTGATCGTGGCCAACGCGGCAGTCGGGCCGACGCGCTCCGTCCAGTTGGTGCTGGAGATGAAAGTGGATTGCGCGGCCTGCATCACTTGTTCGCATCCCAGCACGGCGGACATTGCGTATCCGTTGGCCATGGATTTGGCGAAGACTGCGATGTCCGGATTGACGCCGTAGCGCAGGTGAATGCCGCCCGCGCACATGCGGAAGCCGCTTGTGATTTCGTCGAAGATGAGCACCGCGCCGATCTCCGAGGCCAGTTCGCGCAAGGCTTGCAAATAACCGGGCGGAGCATCTTCGCCGCGGGCGGGTTCGATGATGATGGCGGCGATTTCCTTTTCGCGCCCGCGAATTTGGGTCCGCAGTTTCTCAATGTCACCGGCGGGGAAGGGGATGGCCGAACCACGCAGTCCGCGCGGAACGCCGGCGGGTTCCAGCCCTGGCATCAGGTGGCCGTCCAGCGCGGCGGCTTCGCCGAGGTTGGCCGCGAGATACCAGTCGGTCCAGCCGTGGTAGCCGCTGAAGAAAACCAGATCGCGCTTGTTGGAGGCGCGTGCGATGCGCACGGAGACGGACATGGCCTCACCACCGCCGCGCGCAAAGCGAACCATCTGCGCCCAGGGGTGCAGTTGGGTGAGGGTTTCGGCGAGCCGCACTTCTTCCACGCAGTTCAAGGTGCAGTTCACCCCGGCGCGAATCCCTTCGATGACGGCGTTGTCCACTTCGTCATCCGCATAGCCGAGGATGCACGCGCCGACGGCCATGATGCTCATGTCGGTGTATTCTCGGTCGTCGAGATCCCAGACGCGGGAACCCTTGGCGCGTTTGAAATAGGACGGCCAGACTTCTGGCGCGAACATTTCCGGACGCTTCGACAGCAGTTGCGTGCCGCCGGGAATCAGATCCTTGGCGGATTTATAGAGCGTGGGGCCTTTCATGTTTTTGAAATGGACTGGGAGACATTGAATCAGGACTGCCACAGCTTTTCGTAGCCTTCGTGTCCGATGCCAGATTCGTTCAAGGCTTTCAATTTTGGATTTTGGTCAAGGAAAGTAAGCACATCCCTTAAAACGAAATGGCGGTCCGGGCGATAAAGTGCCGCGTAAATTTGCGCGATCACTTCAAAGTCTTCCGGGCGATCGACGGTGAGTCGCAGTTGCGAGAGATCGGTTTCGGCAAACAACTTGCCAAGCTTGAAGAGGCTGGCGTTCCGCCAGAGGTAGGGTGTGACGTGTTCACGGTCGGGTTGCTTGGTCGCCTCCCGCCAGGCACGCTCCAGCGCGGTGAAGGGAAATACTTCGCAATCGAGGCCGTCGGGAAAGCGAGGCTGCGTTTCATGGATTGACCCCGCCCCGGTGGCCACACTCATGTGGTCGAAATTTCCCGCGCGATAGGCTGTCACCAAACGGCCAATCAAATCCGGATCGGCCAGCGGGCAGTCCCCGGTCAGGCGCAGGACGGTCGCTGCGTTCGCGCCTTTGGCGGCCAGGTAAAAGCGGTCGAGCACGTCGTTTTCGCTGCCGGAGTAGCAGGGGATTTCTTCGTTGGCGCAAAATTCCCGGATCACGTCGTTATCCGGGCGGACGGAAGTGGCGATCATCACGGAATTCACGCCTGGGCTGGCTTGCACGCGTTTCACAATATGCCACAGCATTGGGTGCTCGGCGAGCGGTTTGAGAACCTTGCCCGGCAGGCGTGTGGAACCCATGCGGGCTTGAATGATAGCGACGGTGGACATGTCAGTTGTGGTTTTTCGGCGGAACCCAATTACCTCGAACCGGTTTGAACGGGCGCAATCCATCAGCGGGCATGGGAACTCTCACGCTATCACCATCACCGGTTTGTCCGACGCGGATCATCTTGATGAACTCACCAATTTGCGCGGGCAGTCGCTTATGACTTCCACGGATTCATCGGCCAGGCTGTAGCGACGGATTTGGCGAGCAAGGTGGTGGCAACCCGGTTGTCTGGGCTGAAAGAGCCGGCACGCCCGTGGGTTTCCACGCGCTTTTCACGAAGCTGGTAGTGCGGATGGGCAAGAAAAAGCTGGCTGAAGTCCATCTTGAAGGAGAACAAACCCGGCCGGTGCGCATAGGGGTTTCGATACGGCACCGGCGGATCGAAATCTAAGATCACCAAGTGCCCCTCGTCCGCAAGCATCCGGTCAGCCTCGGCAGCAATGCGGAAATGATCCGCCGGGTCGCAGAGATAGAGGCAGAAACCAAACACGACCAGATCGAAGGCATGATCCGGAAACGCAGGCGCATCGGCTGTGCCGACCGTGAGGCGCAGGGCCGGATATGTGCGGGTGCCTTCCTCAATCGCCTCGTGCGAAGGGTCTATGCCGTGGCACTCCACGGCACCGAGCGCCATCATGCGGTTCAGGCGCCAGCCGTTGGCGCAACCGATTTCAAGCACCCTTCGCGGGAAGGGCTTGATGCCAGCAAGCACCGACAGCACCGGATCGTGCGAGGCCATGACCTCATCCTTGGCGAACACTGATTTGTTCCGCGCAAAGTAAGCGTCGGCCTCCTGACTGAGGAACGCCTCTTTCTGGGTCGGGTTCATAAAGTCGGTTCAGCCGCGTATGCGGACGACGGGTTGCTGTTACTCATTCTCGTGCGGGTGAATCATATCCAAGGTGAAAGGCATGCCGAGTTTTAAATCGCGCGCCGCACGTTTCCCCAGTATTTCGGGCAGATACCGTGTGTGCATCCCATCGGCGGGCCGTACGCTGCGGACGTTCCGCTCGGTGATGAGATCGCCAGCAGCGATGTCCTGTGCGACGAACAACGATCGCCGATGACTGCGACTGACAAGTTCCCTGGCGCTAGGTTCATAATTCACCCGGCCAATCGCTTTCTCAACTTGGCGGATCGAGCTGACCATCTCGGCAAATTCCGCCGGCTCCATGGAAAAGCTGCTGTCGGGGCCCGATTCGGAACGTGAGAGGCAGAAATGTTTTTCCACAATGCGCCCGCCCAGTGCCACGGCAGCCACCGCAACGGCGCTGCCCAGCGTGTGATCACTCAGGCCCGATACCACTTGGAAAGCATCGGCGAGATGCGGGATAGTGCGCAAGTTCGCCTCTTCCGGAGGTGCAGGATACGCGCTCGTGCATTTTAGCAATGCCAGCTCCGTGCATCCGCCGCCCCGCAACGCGCGCACGGCTTCATCAATCTCGGCGAGCGAAGCCATGCCGGTGGACATGATGACGGGCCTGCCGGTCGAGGCGACCTTGCGGAGCAACGGGATATCCACCACTTCAAAACTGGCCACCTTGCAGACCACCGGCTGGAAGCTTTCGAGAAAATCCACGGCCGTCGAATCGAACGGTGTGGAGAAGCAATCAACACCGCACGATTTAGCCTCGGCGAAGATCGCTTCATGCCACGCCCACGGGGTGTGCGCCTCCTGATAGAGATCATAAAGCCTGCGGCCATCCCAGATGGAGCCTTTAATGATAAATGGGCTGGCGTCGCTGTCCAAAGTGATCGTGTCCGCCGTGTAAGTCTGGATCTTTACCGCGTCCGCGCCTGCCTTTGCCGCCAGGCGGACGAGTTCGAGCGCCTTGTCGAGGCTTCCGTTATGGTTGGCGGAAAGCTCGGCAATCACATAGGTCGGATGATCAGCGGAGATGACCCGGTGTGGAAGGGTAAGGCGCGGTGAATTCATCGTATAATTATGGACGGTAATCCGAGTTGCGCCAGCAACTTGTGAGTCAGCTCGTTCAATGATGAAATCGTGATGTCCGCGTGCGCGCCGGGTTTGGCGCGTACCGCGGCATGACGGCCGGTCAGCACGCGGATCGTGCGGAAGCCAAGCGGGCGGATTCCGAGGAAGTCCTTTGTCGGATCGTCGGCAACATAAACGATCTGCTCCGATGGCACCTGCTCCAGCGCCTGAATTTTCTGGAAACAATAGGGAGAGGGCTTTGCGTGCTGCAGGCCGTGGCGATGCGTAATGAAGACCCTGCGCACCAGCTTTTCCAGGCCGAGCGCACGCGCTTTCGCTGCCTGTGCATTCTTGTTTCCATCGGTCACGACATACAGTGGGACATCGCCAAAGCGGAGCAAGCACGCGCGGCCTGCCGCATGGAGGCGAATCCTGGGCCGATGCATGCGATAGCAATGCACGCAGTCGCGCACCCGCCGCGTCGAATGCCTACCGTGGTTCCGCAAGAGCATGTCGAATACGCGACCGCGACCGTGCTCTTTGAGCAGCGCGAGCATTTGTCCGTAAAGTTTGAGAGCTGATGCTTTCAAGATCGGTGATAATTCCGCGGCAACGGCTTTGAAGCCGCTCTGAACGTAAGACGCCTCCTCATACAGCGTGTCGTCCATGTCGAAGACCAGAACCATGTCAGGCGAAAGCTAAAGCACTTCGATCCGATCCTGCGCGTGGCGAATCTGCCGCAGGCGACGCTGTGGATCATAAAGGAATCGATAGTCCCCGAGGTCTGCTCCTTGTGCCTCCAGCAAAAACCAGTAGAAGCTATCCAGCCCGGCCTCAATGCTCAGGCTGGACGCGCCACCGAAGCGCGGGTTGCACTCGATTAGATGGACCGAACCAGCCTCATCCACAAATGCTTGGATGATGATGTGCCCGTAGAACGGCAGACTTTCAACCAGTCGCTCACACATGGCGACGAGAGCCGGGCAATCTTCAGTGGTGGTGACTTGTGATTCGCCGTTTTCGATCACATCGCGCGAGCGGACGACACATCCCTTCATGCGACCTTGGCGATCCACATACACGTCGGCGCTGAATTCGCGGAAACCCCCAAGATACTCCTGGAAAACCGGGTGCCTGAGACCCTGCGCGTGCGCACGCGCCTGAACAGAGTCCAAGTTCAGCCCCATTCGCTGCGATCCAGCCCCGTGGCGCTCCTTTACGACCCACGTTCCCGTGGCGTCCGACGGCAGTTGGACCATCGTCGGGATTGCGGGCAATCCGAAACGGGCACAGTGTTCGGCGAACTCCAGCTTATCCAGACACGTCTGAACGGCTTGCGGAGCGGACACCATCACCGCGATGCCGCCGGCAGCGAGTGCTTCACGATGTTCGGCAAAGAACGGCAACTCACCGTCGCGGGTCGGCACGATGCCCGTCACGCCGCGATCCCGGCACGCGCGCATCAGGCTCCCGGCATCGAGATTGGACAGCAGCGGCATGTGCCAAAACGTGTTGGCGAAGTGCCGCGACAACGCTCCGTCCGATGCATCAGCCGCGATCAGCCCAATCTCAGGATGCAGCTTCGCCGCCGCCTGGCGCACCCGTTGCAGCAAGGGGACCTTCTTCGCCGCTGAACTAATCATCACATTCCCGTGCCGTTTGGCGCCGGCATCATCCAGATGCTGGCGCTCGTCCGCAATGATCAGCGGAATAGCGTCTTCAAGCTGGCGCTGAGGTATCCAGCCTGTGACAGCCCGGAAACGGTCCATGTTTGCCTCCGAAGCTTCGAACAGGATGTCGGAATCGCATGTCGTCGCAACCATCGAGGGGAAGTGCCGGCGCAGCACCTCAACCAACTCCGACACGCGCCGCGCGCGACCATTTCCGAGGTTGATGATGCCTTGCACCTCGGGGCGCTCAATTAGCTTCATCAGCCCAAGCGCCGTCTCACCAGCGTAGATGTAGTCGAAGAGTCCCTCGGGCCGGTACACCTGAATTGCCTCGCCGCGCAGCAGTGCGCGAATCCAGCGCGATACCACGCAATTCGACCCGCGTCCATAACCGCGGTAGATGCGCGCGATAATCGTCGTGAACCGATCTTTCCGAAAACCGCCCAGGAACCGTAACTCGATCTCGTGAGCCACCTTTGCCATGCCGATAAGATTGCGCGGAAATATGGCATCATCCTCGGATAACCTGCGCACCTGCAGTTGCGGCGCATCGAAGCTGTACAATCCTGGATCGTAAATGAGATAGCTCGAGGCGAAGACCACGCGCCGGAGGCCCGGCAGGTCCTTGTGCAGCGTCATCAGATGATGGCTTAGCTGCACGTTGTGCCGGAAGTTCTCCTCCCAGAATCCATAGGTTTCTGTCGAACGCTCAAAGGTCGCCGCCAGATGGATGAAAATTTCCGGGGCAAAGGCTTGTAGTTCTCCCGCGGACATTTCGTTCAGGTCGCCTTGCCGATAACGAATGCCGCCGGGCCATGCACCGGGGCGCGGCTTCAAATCGCCAACCAGAATTTCACATCCCGCTTCAAATAACAAGGGCACCAACTCGGAACCAATGACACCGGCACCACCGCTGATGAAGACCCGTTTTCCAGAAAGAGTTTGCATAAGGAAAATCAAACGAGGGGATTCAGGCAGCCGTGCATGAGTGAGTCCACCGCCCTGCCGTCGATCCACACATTCGCGCGCAGCCGCCCCTCCATCTCGAAGCCGGACGCTTCGAGAACCTGCACGTGCAATGGCCGGACATCATACGTCTCGGTAAACAGTCGCATCAATTGCAAGTGCTGGAATGCGACGACTTTGATCAAACGGAGGAACTCGGCGAAGTCGTCGCGGTAAATATCCGGCAATGCCACGCGATCCGGGTTGAGCAAGAACGACAGCTCCGCACGCCGATCCTCCCACGCCATATGGACGAGGCCTCCGTATCCGAGCATCGTTTCGCCCAGCAAGTAACTGAAAAGGATCTGCCTTGGGTGCGGCTCCGCATAGGAGGGCAAGATGACGGTCTGATAGTAACGCTCCTGTTGTTCCGGCGTGAGCGGCTCCCGTTGGCGCAGCACTTTGAGCTGCGAGTTGCGCCAGTGCGTGATCACGGGCATGTCTGCATGGCGGATTGCCACGAGCCGTCGGTCACCATGGCGCACCTCATCCACCGGCATGCAAGCGTAGCGCTCCATCATGGGGTCAAGCGATTACCATCCACGAGCACAGCGGATTGTTGGGATCACGTCGCAGCGCGTACTTGGAGAGGCCGATGGTTTCCAGGACGGCCAGTGTCTCGCCCGGGAATTCTGGACAATTCAATTCATCGAAGGCGAGCACGCTGCCGCGGGTCAGACGCGGAAGAATGGCCTCAAGACATGCGACTGTCGGCCGGTAGATATCGAAATCGAAATAAGCCAGCGCGACCACCGTCTCGGGTTGTCGCGCGAGGTATTCGGAGATCGTCTTTGTGGCATCGCCGACCACGAGTTCGAACTTGTTTTTGTGCGGAATGGGACTGTCGTCCTGATGCTGCTGCAGGATTGCGGCCAGATATTCTGCATAGTTCGAGACGACTGCGTAGTCGCCATCGGCAACATCGCCACCGTCCTTTGCATCCACCGAGGGGAAGCCGGAAAAAGTATCAAACCCGATCAGCTTACGGTTGTAGTTATAGGGCTCGTACATCCCGCGGAAGTTGCTCCAAAGCGCCAGATTTTGCCCCCAGCGTACCCCGAACTCCATGATCACGCCATGCACGGGGAGGATCATCTGATAGAGTTGCTGCATCAGGAGCAAACGGCTGAGTTGCATCCGGCCCATGTAAAGCCCCAGATTCATGCCAAATTCGGCCGAAGGAATCGGGCTTTCGCGGATCAAGTCTGCCAGAACCGCCCGGCGGGTTGTCTCGGCGGGCGTTGCACCGCTTAGTACTCGGATATCACTCATGGTTTGGGAAGTTTGAATACGGAGATGATCGAACGCCCGACGCCCATGTTTGCCATGGCTTCATAAAAATCCAGGGTTTTCGCAGTGGAGATTCCGGCGAGCAATTGTTCCAGCGCCTGCCGTTGCTGATGAGCCGCACTGCCACGCTTGCGATCCTCCACGTAGTTGGCCAGAGGATGGAAGAGATTGAAGTCAATCGGGAAGTCCGAGACGGTGCGGCAATGCTCCCACCCGGCGGCGACTGCGAGGGCGCGCAGGCCGTCCGCATTGAAATAGGAGAGGTGGTCCGGCAGCGCCACCCAGAATTCATGATCGATCCTCCCGGACTCCAGCGCCGCCATTTGCAATACGGAGAAATCATTCGGCACATCGATCAGCATCAGGCCCCCCGGCCGCGCCACTTGTGCGCAACCTTGCAGTAAGGCAAGCGGATCGCGCACGTGTTCGAGCACATTGCCGAGCCAGATCACGCTGAAGTGCTCGCCCCGTTGCTGGAGCCCTGTCAGCACTTCGCCAAAGCTTCCTTGCACGAAATGATCCGCATATCCGGGGTGATGTTGGCGGAGCGCGAAGTCACTGTGATCGGCGCCGAGCACGCGCCAGCCGCGGTTCGCAAAAAAAGGCAACGTGAACCCCTCGCCGCAACCGACATCGAGCAGCGAGGGTGCCGGATCCTGCGGCAGAAAGGGAGCGATCAAATCATACCTGAGTCGCAACTGCGTTTCGCGGTACCGCAATTCGGTTTCGTCGTATGTTTGGCTATACGCCCGCTCCTGCTGAAAATAGGTCTGGCCGTAGTAAGCCGAGAGTTCGGCTTCAGACGGTGGATTGGCAACCTGATGGAAGCCGAAGGAATTTTTTTGAATGCCCGGATTCATGGTCGTCGTTCTTGATCCTCGCCGATGAAAAAGCAAGGGTTCCAAAAATAGTCGCCGTGCGGCGCGGCATCGAATGGGGGGACATCGAAACCGTGACTTCGACCACAGCCGGCACGTCCGGATAACCCGCATCTGGAGGGCGATTCATTCGTCAGCATCGCGGGAGAATAAAGCTTGGTGTGCCAATGGATCCCGGATCGCGGCGGCTTCGGTTTTCTGTCGCGTAATGTCATCGTGCTGGCTCCTTTCGGCTACACACCGAGTGCAATCACCAGCGCGTCACGCACGCGCGCGACGTCCGTGTCACTCATCGCAGGGAACATCGGCAGGGTGATCGCTTCTTCATAGTAGCGCTCGGCCTCGGGGAACATGCCCGCGGTGAAACCCAGCCGCGCATAGTCGGGCTGCAAATGTACGGGAATGTAGTGGACGTTCACACCGATGCCCTGCGCCCGCAGGCTGTCGAATACTTCCCGGCGCGTCTTGCGGATGCCCTGCAAATCAAGACGGATCATGTAAAGATGCCACGCACTCACCGCGCGGGAATCCCGCCCAAGCGGCCGAAGCGGCAGGCCGGCGAGCGCTTGATCGTATAGAGCGGCCAATGCCCGGCGGCGTGCCGCGAATGCAGCCAGTTTCCGAAGCTGGCTCGCGCCGAGCGCGGCCTGGATATCTGTAATCCGATAGTTATACCCGAGTTCTATCTGCTGGTAGTACCAAGGACCGTGCGATTCGCCATTCATCTGGACGGGATCGCGTGTGATGCCGTGCGAGCGCAGTGCAGCCAGCCGTTGCGCGAGTTCACCGCTGTTGGTCGTTATCATGCCGCCTTCTCCGCTCGTGATGATCTTTACGGGATGAAAGCTGTGCGCCACCATGTCAGACCACCGGCAATTGCCGATGGGGTCACCCGCATAGCTGGCACCGAGAGCATGTGCCGCATCTTCGACGATGCGGAAGCCATACTGCCGCCCGAGCGCGTGGATGCGATCCATCGCGCAGGGTTGGCCGGCGAAATGCACGGGCACCACGACCTTGGGCAGCCTGCCCTCTTTCTCCGCGGCGATCAGCTTCGCTTCGAGGCGATCGGGGCACATGTTGACTGTGCTGCTGTCAACATCGACAAAATCAACGCGGGCGCCGCAATAGCGTCCGCAATTCGCCGAGGCAACGAACGTGATCGGCGATGTCCACAACCAGTCGCCAACGCCAACATCAAGCGCGCGCATGGCGAGATGCAACGCCGCCGTGCCACTCGACACCGCGATGCCGTGCTCCGCCCCGCACACACTGGCGAGCACCTTTTCAAAATGCCCGACTACCGGTCCCTGCGTAAGGAAGTCCGACCGTAGCACGGCGACGACGGCGGCGACGTCTTCCTCATCCAGCGACTGGCGACCGTAGGGCAGGCTGTTCATTCGGATCCGTGCCTTGCGGCCAGTTCACCCAGTTTGCTGGCAATGATACCGGCAGCGCTGCGCAGGCAGGGAATTCCACCGATGATTGGGTACGCGCGCATTGATTGCGGGCTGTAGAAGCAATCCGCCATCCGTGTCATCGGCGTTCCAAAGGCAGGACAGGCGAACTTGGGGACGGCCGGTGGCGCCTGGGGATCCT
>Ga0194061_1002195_pt1 | contig 10791 bp, 8 predicted proteins | sample SepL2221m_MetaG_FD_163423 | JGI IMG/M metagenome (GOLD analysis project Ga0194061, IMG submission 163423) | Anoxic zone freshwater microbial communities from boreal shield lake in IISD Experimental Lakes Area, Ontario, Canada - Sep2016-L224-21m | ecosystem: Environmental > Aquatic > Freshwater >...
GCTGAGTTGTCGCCTTCAGGAGGAGGAGGCGGGGGCGGGGGCAGTTCGGTGCTCATCTAAGGGAAGGTAATGAAGTCTTAGAAAAGAGGTGAGTCAATCAGCCAGTGTAGTTTTTAAGAGTCAAGACCCCGGGTTATGCTTGCGCAAAAGCTCGGCGATTTCTTCCGGATGGGCTTCGGTGATTGTTCGGCCGCGGCGGCCCAGATCTTCGACCGTTTTAATCACCGTCTCGGTCATTTTTTCGTGGGTCTCGGACGATCCGCCGACGAGATTGAAACCCTCACCTTGCGTGATTCGTTTGTGGGTATCTTTACTGTCTAGGCCTATGCCTAAGAGGTGGTTAGCAGTTCGCTTAATCTTAGCCATGGCTGGTAGGTTGGCGGCTTGGATTCAATTTCAAGTCCAGAGCTTATTCGGCGGGTGCAGTCGAGTTATCGAATTCTGAGCCACCCTCGAGGGCTTCGCCCGCATGAGGCGCGGCGGCCGGTTGGGCCTTGCTACAGTTAATCTCTGCAAAAGATGCGTCTTGTTCCAGTCTCAACGATCCCAGTCGGGCTAATTCGAGGCAGGCTAAAAAGGTCGCAACCAAGAAGCCCACGGTCGGTCGTTCGGGTAGTAAGCTGGTAAAAGCGAACGTGGTCTCGGTCTCGAGCCGCTTTAGGATATTTTCCATCCGGTCAGAAACCGTGACGATTTCGAGCGCGATATTTCCAGGCTGAATCCGTTCCGCTAGCCGACGGAGGACCAAATTAAAGGTATTCCAAAGCTCAATCCGGTCAGCCGGCGCCACGGGGCGGACGACGGCGTCTTCACCTTGAGGTTGGGTGACGTAACGGGCAAGCAGGCCTTGGCGTTCATCCGCCAAGCCGCGGATGATGGCCGCCGTTTCTTTGACGCGTTTATACTGGATGAGTTGTTGAACCAGAGCCCAGCGCGGATCCTGGCCTTCGTCGCTGGGCGAGATCTCTTCTTCCGGGCGACTTTCCACCGGCAAAAGCATCCGGCTCTTGATATACATCAGCGTGGCGGCCATGACGAAGAAATCTCCCGCCAACTCCAGGTTATCCTTTTCCTGGGTACGTAAGATTTCTAGATATTGCCGGGTGACTTTCTCGATCGGAATATCGTAAATATCGATTTCGTTTTTTCGGATTAAGAATAGCAGTAAATCGAGAGGGCCTTCGAAGACATCGAGGCGGATGGGTAAGTCCGCTGGCGGTAAGATACCGTCCTCCGGGATGACAGGGGCTTCGCCAGTGTTTTCCATGGGCTTAGAATTTGAACAAGCGAGCCCGCAGGAGGAAGCCCAATGCGCTGTCGCCTCGGTCGGAAACTCTCTTTTGGAAGCCATATTCGAGCTCCCATGAATTGCCGATTTTCTGAATCAGGCCGATGCTTTGGTAAATCGAGCGCTTGGTAATCGCGTCGTAATTGGACGTGACGAAGGCCGAATAAACCGAGTTAAGGCTGATCTGACCCGTGAACACCAACTGGCGTGTCGGGGTTACTTCGCTGAGTTCGACCCAGCTCACGGATGTTCGCCAGAAATCTCCGGAATTAAAGGCGATGCTTTGGTTGGATTCCAGGGGGGTGCTGCGCCCGTTGGGTAGACGCATGAACGAATCAATGGTCACCCACGATGCCGGAGTCAGGGTGATGTGCGTGAGGAAATCGCTACGTCCAGTCTCGGCCTCAGTTGCCCCCTTGTGCCAATCGGTGTAAAAGTCTGCCCGCAATAGGTCGCGGGTTCCGAGCTGGGTGTCGCGGGTTGCCAGGGTGTTGCGGAGCCCAAAGCGGACCACTTCGGTGTCGGTCGTCGAGGCGGCATCCGCTCGATCTGCCAAGTCGACTTCATTCAAGACCGAAATGGCCGTGGCTCGCTCCGCGATGGGGAGTTGCCCGATACCGCGGTCCGCACCTGGCAGGGCGCGGAATTGGATGATGGGTCGGAGAGTGTGCCTCATTCCGTTGATACCCCACTTGTCGGCGACTAAATCCCAAGAGCCCGTAACCAATCCTTCGAGATCGAAGCCAGCCTGTCCGATGACTTTTGAAGCGTTGCCCGAATGGTCTAAGCTCGAAGACCATCCAGTGGTGCGGACGCCGGCGACGGGCTTGAAGGTCAGCCAGTCCTGGAGGGTGATGGGATAAGTTACTCCGTAGTAAGCGTCGATACGACCCGTCGACCAGTTCGTCTGATTTACCGGCTGGGGGATGATCGCCGAAGGGCGTTCGGAAAGATAGCCAGCGGTCACGAAGCTTCGCTGCGTCAGGCCGGAGTCGCCCAAGGAATTTTGCGGCAAGTCGAATCTGACTTCCGGATACTTCTGAACGATATCCTGGTAGTTATCGACTTTGGCGACGACTTTGGCCGAAAGGTAGCCACTGGCGAGCGGGGCGCAGATCTCGAAATTAGCCTGAGGTAGGCCCGTGCGATCTAAAAGATTAGGCCGAAAGTCGCGAATGAAGTCCGGGTCGCTTTGCGCGAAAAGTTGACCGGCGATTTCAATTCCACCCGAAGTGCGACCGTTAATTTCTCCCATAATAAAGTCGCGATTTCGTTCCGGTAATCGCCCAAAGGTATCCAGGAGCAGCTCGCTGCGATCATTAATGAAGCCAGCCTGAAAACGGCCTTTCCAGACGGTATCTCCGTTGGCCACCTTGGCGTTATCGTAACGTAACGCCGGTCCGTAAAGGAAGCCGGATTTGGTATAGTAATCAAATAAGCCACCGACCCAGAGCGAAGGGGTTTGGCGCGCGAGGGCCGTCGTGCGGACGAAGAAGCCTTTGTTATCCTCGTTACCCATGCTCAGGTAGATATCATACGGGATGTCTTTATAGCCTTCTTGACCGTAGTAAGGCAGCACGAAGAACGGCATGCCGGCGAGGTGCGGCTTCACGTTACGCATTGTCAGCCAATTGTCTTTTTCGGAATAGTTAGCTTCACTGATATTCAAGTGCATCCCCCATTCCGAAGGTTCGTTATTCCACATCCGGACGCCCTTCATGGACTTATCGCCTTTGACGATTTTTAATTCCTCTGCGGTAAAGTAGATCGGACTCTTTCCGAAGCGAACGTTAGTGGCGATGGTGGTGTCGGTCTTCGGGTCGATGACAACTTTCTCTCCGATGACGCGCAGTGCCTTGGTCGCGTAGATGACATCCCCTTCGGCCGTGATGACGCCCGTTCGATAATCAATGCGAATCTTATTTGCCCACAGCACAGTATCGCGGCTTTCGAGGCGCGCATGGGTTGCCACGAAGACTTTGCCGTTTTCCTCAAATCCCAAGTCGTCGCCTACGATATTAGGCATCTGGTTGATGGCCTTCTGGGCGGCCGACGTTTCCTCGACGGCATACGTAGTCAGTGCGAGCCCAAGGCTTGCGGCAAGAATCCAGAAACGACGGCCAGGCATCCTTCGGAGACTTGTCGCTCTGGGGCTTCCCTCAAGTATTTTCGGGCAATGAGCGCTTGCCGACCTTGGTGGAGCGTAGATTGTCCTCCTATGCGCATCAGTCCAGCCGAGTTGACCGCCCTGGCGGATGCCACCGAGACCTCGCCGCACCGATTTTTAGGCCTCCATGCCACGGCCGGTGGGGGTTGCGTCGTCCGGGCGCTCTTTCCTGGGGCAGTGCGGTGCGAGCTTTTTAAGGTCCAGAGTAAGCAGGGTGTCGCCATGGTGCGACTACACGAGGCAGGGATTTTTGAGTTAGAACTGATCGGAGCCGCCGATTTTCACTACCATTTCCAGGTCGCCTACGTGGATGGCACCTTACTCGACGCCGAAGACCCTTACCGTTTTTTACCGACAATCTCCGAGCAAGATCTCTTCCTCATCGGTAAGGGAGATGATCATGGGGCCCACTATAAGTTCGGTTCTCATGTGCGGACAATCGACGGTGTCGTCGGGGTCTCGTTTTTAGTTTGGGCCCCCTCCGCTCGCCGGGTTTCGGTGGTCGGCGATCATAACCTCTGGAACGGACGTTCCCATCCAATGCGGGCCCTGGGGGCATCCGGAATCTGGGAGCTTTTTCTTCCCGGCCTCGCGGCCGGCGCCCGCTACAAATATGAAATCGTGGGTCCGTATGATGCGACGCCTTTCCTTAAAACGGATCCCTACGGCTTACATTTTGAGCCTTCGCCCAATCATGCGGCGATCGTGTGCGACCTCTCCGCCTATGTCTGGCATGATGCCGAATGGATGGAGGCCCGGAAGCGGGCCGACCTGCGCCGCCAGCCGATGTCCGTCTATGAAGTCCACTTGGCGTCTTGGCGGCGCGTACCCGAAGAGGGCGGACGAGTCCTAAACTACCGCGAACTCGGGGTTCAATTGGCCGAATATTGTAATCAGCTCGGTTTCACCCACGTGGAGCTAATGCCCCCGTCCGAGCACCCTTTCGACGGCTCCTGGGGCTATCAGGTGACGGGCTTTTTTGCACCCACGCACCGTTTCGGCTCCCCGTTGGATTTCATGCTGATGGTCGACACGCTCCACCAAGCCGGCGTCGGTGTAATCGTCGATTGGGTGCCCGCTCATTTCCCCCGCGATTTTTTCGCCTTGGCCCGCTTCGATGGTACGCATCTTTATGAGCACGCTGATCCGCGCCTCGGTGAACATCAGGACTGGGGCACGCTCATCTTTAATTACGGCCGACACGAAGTCCGTGGCTTCCTGACTTCCTCCGCTCTTTCCTGGTTGGAACGTTTTCACGTCGACGGCTTGCGCGTCGATGCGGTGGCTTCGATGTTGTACCTCGATTATTCCCGCAAAGCCGGCGAGTGGATTCCAAACCGTCACGGCGGTCGCGAAAATATCGAGGCCATCGAGTTTCTGCGTCACGTAAATTCTCTCATTCATCTTTATCAACCTGGCGTGGTGTTGATTGCGGAGGAGTCGACGTCGTTCCCCGGAGTCACCAAGGCCGTGGCAGACGGTGGTCTGGGCTTCGACTTCAAATGGAACATGGGCTGGATGCACGACACGCTTTCTTATTTCCGCCAAGACCCTTTATTCCGCAAGTTCAACCACGATAAGCTGACGTTCGGGATGCTCTACCAATGGTCCGAATCGTTTATGCAGGCTTTTTCGCACGACGAAGTCGTCCACGGCAAGGGCTCGCTGATCAATAAGATGGGTGCCGGCGACCATGAGGCCAAGGCCGCCAATCTCCGCTGTCTGCTGGCTTTGCAGTGGGCTTGGCCTGGCAAGAAGACCCTTTTCATGGGCTGCGAATTCGGCCAGTTCGCAGAATGGAAATATGACCAATCCCTCGATTGGCATCTGCTCGCATACCCCTTACACGCCGGCTTACAAAGCCTCGTCCGTGACCTTAATCACCTCTATGTCGGTGACGTCGCTTTGGCGGAGAACGAGTTGAATCCGGATAGTTTTGCTTGGATTAATGCGGAAGATGGCGCCCAGAGCGTCTTGGTTTTCGAACGCAAGAGCTCGGCCTGCCACTGGGTCGTGGTGGGTAACTTCACCCCAGTCGAGCGGACGTATCGTTTCGGCGTGCCTAAGGCTGGGCGATGGGAAGAGGCCTTGAATACGGACTCCAAACACTATGCTGGTAAAGGCCTTGGTAATCTCGGCGGCGTGGATTCCGAAAAGATTCCGTGCCACGGACGTGAGCACTCCCTCGAAGTCCGTCTGCCAGGTTTATCCCTGGTGATTTTCCGACAGGCCGATCATCCGCTTCTGCGCCCATCGGTCAAGAAAGCGAAGCGATAAAAGATGGCTTCCCGCTCTGATACTTTTCGGGTGCATGTGGCAGCCGATTCCGCCAACCCGCTCTTTCGTTTTTCACTCGGTCAAGCTTTGCTGAACGAAGGAGATCATAGGGGTGCACTGGAGCACCTGCGTATCGCTGCGAATTCAAAGTCGGATTGGATGATGCCGCGCATTCTCCTTGGAAAATGCTACCTCGCTTCCGACCTTCGAGCCGAAGCCAAAGCCGTTTTAGACGAAGCCCTTGCGCTCGCCGTTGCCCAAGGACACGAGGAGCCCGAGGAAGAACTTCGTGCGCTGCTGGCTAGCCTTTGACGATTCACTCCGTCTCAGGATAAGGCAGGAAGGCCGCGAGGCTGATCGTCTTGACTGCGGGCTGTTTCATAAAGGCGCTGCGCATTGGGCCGGGCTGGTCGATGCGTTCGAGGATAACGCGGCGTAGGTCCATAATCGCGGACTTTGCTTTCTTAAGCGGACGAATCGTCAAGGTGTTGTCGCCGGCCGTCAATTCGACCTGGCCGATTTCACGTGGTACGAAGCGCTGGAAGTGGCCCGTCTCCTCGACCGTGAACTCGCATTTGCTGGCGCCTGTTTCGACCGAGACAGTTGAGCCACCGTTGCCCTTGCCACAGCCTTGCAGGACCGTGACGCGATACTTGCCGGCCAGCGGGGCCACGAATTTCCACGAAGCGGTATCTTCAACATTCACCCAGAAGCCCAGGGTATCCTTCTGCGGTAGGTCTTCGTAATGCATCTTTGTTGCCTTCACCTGGGCGTCTTTGGCTTCCAAGTAGATGAGCGCATTACCCCCTTCAGTGCTGGCATCGTTCATGACCTTACGCCAATCGGCTTGGAGCGGGCGCATTGCCTCGGAAGTGGCGGCCGCTTTGATCAGCGTTGGATCGAGTTTGACGAAGCACTCATCCCAGAGACTTCGATTGAATTGAGGATTAGCGACCATCGGCTTCGCTCCGACACTCCGGCGCCAGGCTTCCAGCTTGCCGCGCATCGCGGCCACGCGGGCTGGCTCTTCGGCGGCCAGATCCAAGGTTTCGCTGGGGTCTTTGGCTAGATTAAATAATTCCATGCGTCCCGTCTCGTAGAACTCGATCAGTTTCCAGTCGCCTTCCCGAATCACGCCTCCTGGTTGGCTGCCTTGATTCATGTAGTGAGGCTGATGCCAGCAAAAGACGCGCGTATCCGTCTGCGGTTTGCTGTTGAAAAGGACCGGCGAAAGATCTTGGAAATCCTGGATGGAGGGAGGCGTGATTTTCGCGAGAGCGCAGAATGTGGACGTGAGATCGCCCAGCACTACTGGCTCCGCAATTACTTTGGACGCGAGATGTCCAGGGTAGCGGATGATTAGGGGTGTGCGGAGGCCTCCTTCGTAAAGAAAGCCTTTACCGGCGCGCGACGGCGCGTTGAAGGTAGGCGGGCTTTCCTTTAGTTCGGAGACGTGGACGCCGCCATTATCGGAAGCAAAGACGACAAAGGTGTTCTTCGAAAGGCCGTTATCTTCGAGGGCCTTCAGGACGCGACCGCAGGCGACGTCGAGTGACTCCACCAGCGCGGCGTAGGTCGGATGAAAGGCCTTCGCATTCGCTTCGATGCCTTTGGCGGGAGCGGCCAGCGGGATATGCGGATTGTCGAAGGCTAGGTAGAGAAAGAAAGGTTTGGCTTTATTGCGCTCGATGAATTTCACCGCGTAGTCCGCATGCCCGAGCTCACCTTTTCCACCCATCGGCGATTCTGCGCCCGGATTGGCTTTGCCAGCAAAATATTCATCGAAGCCATGGTCCGTGGGCTGGTGACCTTTGCCGCCGAGGTGCCATTTGCCGACGGCGCCCGTCGCGTACCCTTTGGCTTTAAGTAGCTCGGCGATGGTCTGCACACCGACAGGAAGATTATTATTAAGAATCGGTGCCATCAGGCGGTGCGAAGCGCGATCTGAACGGCCAGGCAGGAAGGTGGTGATGTTCAGGCGCGCAGGGCTCTGGCCTGTGAGGAGGGCGGCCCGGGAAGCGGAGCAGACCGAGGCGGCTGCATAGGCCGAAGTGAAACGGGCTCCGCCAGCGGCGAGTTTGTCGAGGTTAGGGGTGTTCTGATCCTTTCGGCCAAAACAGCCCAGGTCATTGATGCCGAGGTCATCGGCGAGGAGAATGACAAAGTTGGGCGGAGTCTCCTGCGCGGCGACCGGGACGAGCGCGAGCAAGGCGCCAAGGAACAGGCTGATGAAGAGGCGGGGCATGACTTGGGTTTAACGTCTCGCCGAGTTGTGCAAAGGGAAAAACCCACTTCGGTACCCTCATGGACCTTCGTTTAATCCAATCCGGTGTGGCGTGCATCGATGTCGCTATGGCCGCGGTCTCGTGGCTGATCCTGCTCTGTACTTATCCCGACTTCGCTCGCTGGCGGGCCGAAGGCTTCGCCGAGGCGCATGAGGCTTATACCCGTCGGGTCGGCTGGGTCGTCGGGCCTCTGTTGCTCGCCCAACTGGCCGGGCATGTCTGGCTGACTATCGTCGCCGGAGGTGGCTTTGGCCTCGGCCTCGTGCTCGTGTGTTGGGTGCTGACGGCCGCTTGGTCCGTGCCGTGCCATGGGCGGCTTCAAAATGAAGGGCCTTCGTCGCCAGCTCTCGCCGAGCTGATCCGCTCGCATGTCTGGCGGACGGTGGGATGGTCGGTCTTGGCCGGCGTTTCCTTCGCGAAGGCGGCGGGTTGACAGGGTGAGGGGGTCGGCGATGCTCAATGGTGATGAAGACAGATGAACTGACCCAAGCCCGCCAAGCGTCCCGCTTCTCAGCTTTTCGTCGTTTTCTTGCATTTGTGGGGCCGGGGTTTTTGGTCGCCGTGGGCTATATGGACCCAGGGAATTGGGCGACGGATCTGGCCGGCGGTTCTCGCTACGGTTACTCGCTCCTCTGGGTCATCTTGCTTTCCAATTTAATGGCGGTGCTTTTCCAGCATCTGTGCGTCCGTTTGAATGTCGCGACGGGGCTCGACCTCGCACAGGCCTGCCGCCAGCGCTACTCTCCCTTCGTCGGTAAATTCCTCTGGGCCTCAGCTCAACTTGGCATCATTGCGTGCGACCTAGCCGAACTGCTTGGCTCCGCCATCGCGCTGCAGATCCTTTTCGGTATCCCGCTTTTTTTCGGAGCAATCATTACGGCCCTTGATGTCTTGATTTTGCTGGCCTTGACGCGGTTGGGCTATCGATGGTTAGAGGCTTTTGTCGCCGTTCTTGTTTTTACCACTGCCGCCTGCATCGGAGTGGAACTCTTTCTAGCCCAACCCGTGGTGGCGGAGTTACTGCAGGGTTTTATTCCGACGACGGAAGTGTTTGCGCGCCCGGGCATGCTCTTTATCGCCCTTGGCATTATCGGCGCCACCGTGATGCCGCATAATCTCTATCTGCATTCCTCAATCGTCGGGACGAGGTCTTTCGGGCTGACGGAGGCGTCGAAAAAGGAGGCCATTCGGTTCGCAACTTTAGATTCCACCATCGCCCTGACTTTTGCCTTCTTCGTTAACGCTGGTTTGCTCGTGCTCAGTGCCTCCGCTTTCCACGGTCGACCCGAAGTAGTGACGGATATCCGTGAAGCGCATCGCTTGCTAGATGGTGTGCTTGGTTCGACGATCGCGGGCACGCTGTTCGCCTTGGCCCTTTTGTCCTCTGGTCAAAGCGCGACCATTACCGGTACTTTGGCCGGTCAAATCGTGCTCGAAGGTTTCCTTAAGATCAAAACCGTCGGCTGGGTCGTCCGCATTGCTACCCGTCTGGCTGCGCTGCTGCCCGCTTTAGTAGTGTTAGGATTATCCGGAGAGGGCAGGGTGGAATCCCTCTTATTGTGGAGTCAGGTGATTCTTAGTTTGCAGCTCGGCTTTGCCTGCTGGCCTTTGGTTAGAATGACCGGTGACTCCGCCTTTATGGGTAATTATGTTTCCCCCCGGTGGATTAACCTTTTGGGATGGTTTGCCACTGTGGTGGTCGTTTCCACCAGCCTCTGGTTTGTGGCCGATTTTTTCATTAATTAATATAAATATCTGCTCATGAATGGGTTAGGTACACTATCTAGATTTGTATTTCCTTTTTGGCATAATCATTTAATCATAAGTAATAATATCAACTTATAGATTGATGCGATTTTTCTGCCTTATCCTCTTACTTTTGGCTCCGCTCCTGACGGCCGCGGCTCAAGAGGCCGTGACTTTGAAGGTCGGCTACTTTCCTAATTTGACGCATGCCCCGGCATTGGTCGCACGCCAGTGGGAGCGCGAAAAATCTGACTGGTTTCAAACTCACTTGCCGCCGGGTATAAAAATCGAATGGCGATCCTTTAACGCCGGGCCTTCGGCGATGGAGGCTTTACTGGTCGGATCGGTCGATGTGGCTTTTGTCGGGCCATCCCCAGTCCTGAACGCTCATATCCGAACCAAGGGGGCGGAGATTCGTGTCCTGGCTTCCGTCGCCCGGGGTGGCAGCGCCCTGGTGGTGCGTAAAGGTCTTGGATTAAAGACCGCGGAGAATTTTCGCGGTCTTCGGCTGGTGACACCGCAACTCGGCAACACCCAGGACATTGAAGCCCGCGCTTGGCTTCGTGGGGCAGGGCTTAAAGTGATGCTGAGCGGCGGGGATGTGCAGATCATTCCTGCTAGTAGCGCGGACATGGCCATGCTTTTTTCCCAAGGTAAAATTGCGGGCGCCTGGACGGTCGAGCCTTGGGTCACGCGCCTGACGACGGAGTTCGGGGGCGAAATCCTCCTCGAGCGGCCCGATGCGGTCGTGACCGTGTTGGCAACTTCCCGGAAAGTCTTGGAACAGCGCGGTCCGGCGGTCCGTGCTTTTGTGCAGTCCTATTATTTATTGCGAGACGAGCTCCTTACTGACCCGGTCCGCTACGCCCAAGCCGTGCGCTTAGGGCTGGGGGCGGAAACCCATTCCGCGCCCCCTTCGGAAAGTCTAATGGCTGCTTCTTTGGGTCGAGTCCGCTTAGAGGCTCGCGAAGAAAGTTCGGCCCGAGTCGTCCGTCTCAAGGATTTTTTTACCCGTTCCCTTAAAGATT
>Ga0194061_1002201_pt1 | contig 10771 bp, 11 predicted proteins | sample SepL2221m_MetaG_FD_163423 | JGI IMG/M metagenome (GOLD analysis project Ga0194061, IMG submission 163423) | Anoxic zone freshwater microbial communities from boreal shield lake in IISD Experimental Lakes Area, Ontario, Canada - Sep2016-L224-21m | ecosystem: Environmental > Aquatic > Freshwater >...
CTGATGCTCCAAATGCATAGCCACGGTAACAAGTACCATCCGCCAAGACTAAAATTGCTGCTTGCTTTGTTGCCATATCTTCAAATACTCGTTCGTTGCTGTCACATGCCAATTTTGACACATACTTATTTTGGACAATAGGTGACATTCTAAACGTTATCTAGGTAACAAGATCAAAAAAGAGAGAATGAAGTCAGCACTGCTAGGATCAAGAATTTAATAAAATCCAAAACTGTTTCGGGTTTTATCAGAATAGGCTTAATACGAAGATGAAAACCGACACCCTATTTTATCAATTATTCCAATCCTTCCATACTCTCCTCTTTGAGCTAATTGATCGCCCGATCGCAGATGCAGAAGGCTATCAATTCACCACTGCCGAAATCAAAGAGAAAGCATTTCGGTTTGATGGCATCTTCATACCCACAACCGATGACAAACCAATCTTTTTCATCGAAGTCCAATTTCAACCGAAAAATGACTTTTATTGGGAGTATTTGTCAGAAATATTTCTGTATCTTAACAAATATCGCCCAATCAACAAATAGCAAGCCGTAGCCATATTTGCCAAACGCAATTGTGAGCCAGAAATTGTCGATCATGTTCAGGAGATGATCACCTCTAATCGGATTATCCGTGTGTATTTAGAAGATTGGTTAAATCAAGAGACGAATTCCCTGACTATCGCCATAATTCAACTAATATTAGCCCCAGAAAACAAAGCGCCAAAACTTGCGAGACAAATCAACGAAAAAGTCCAGCAAGAAACAGACTCAGATTTGCAAGAGCAGGTAGTAAAATTTATAGAGACCGTACTTGTATACAAATTCCCCAAGTTAAGTCGTCAGGAGATCGAAGCTATGTTTACATTCAACGATTTAAAAAACACTCGTGTTTATCAAGACGCGAAGCAAGAGGGCAAGCAAGAGGGCTTGCAGCTAGGCAAGCAAGAGGGTTTGCAGAGACAAGTCGCGATGTTGGTAAGGATGCTAACCCGCAAGTTTGGGAAATTAAGCCCTAGAACCAAAAATCGAATCACGAAATTATCGGTGACGCAGTTAGAAAACCTTGCCGAAGTTATCTTCGATTTACAAACTGTTGCGGATTTAAATACTTGGTTGCGTAACAACGGATAAAAACAAAATCTAGCGCTTTAGTAATCGAGAGCAGTAAATTATGTCAAATGATAGCGATCGCCCAAAGCTAGTCTAAAGCTATTAGATGATGTGGCATAATCGCTCTGGGGGGAATTTACAGGTTTCATGGATTTAAGCGCACAGAAAGAGAAATTTAGCGAGGCTTATGTCCTAGCTATAGCCGCAACCGCAGGTTATGGCACTTATAAACCCAGTCCCGACGACGATAGCGTTGATTTTGGGATCGCGGCGCGGACTACTTCTCTGGCTAATGGTGTTGTGACCATGCGATCGCCAAGATTAGAACTGCAACTCAAATGCACGTCTGCGCCAACGCCGCTTGTGGATAGTCTTTCATTTCCACTTAAGCTTAAAAATTACGAAGAGCTGCGAGCCGATAATTTTGTCATTCCGCGCATTCTCGTCGTCGTTCTCGTCCCCGATCTTGCTAACGACTGGCTGGAGCATTCTGAAACTGAGCTTTGTATGCGGCGTTGCGGTTACTGGGTATCATTGCGGGGCAAACCTGTGACAAGCAACACAAAAAGCATTAAAATATCCATACCTCGTCACAATCAGTTTACCGTTTTCGCTTTACAGGCGATAATGCAGAGACTCGCGAAGGGAGAATTGCCGTGATCCTACAAACTCCAAAAGCCAATACATTAGAAGCTATCCGTCCTGAAACCCTCAGCCAATATCTCAGGGCTAGAGGTTGGCAAGAATCTGGGGACTTTTTGGGCAATGCTTCCGTGTGGCATCGCGGTGAAGAATTGGAAGTTCTGCTGCCAAAGAGCGATCGCCTTCGCGATTACAAAACGAGAGTTCGTGAAATTATTGATGTTTTAGAAATTTCCGAACATCGCGATCGCCAACAAATTTTAAACGATTTACTCTTACAACCCACCGACCTGATTAAAATCCGCATCGACAGTCCCGATATTATTGGCGGCACGATTCCGATTGATGAAGCCGTGCGACTATATGAGGCAACTTCTAAAATCATGAAGTTTGTCGCTTCTGCAACTATCGAACCGCGTTCCGTTTATCGCGGTGGTATGTTTGCGGAAGTAAGAGAATATCTGCACGAACTCCGCGTCGGCGAAACGGAACAGGGAAGTTACATCATCAACGTTCTATCGCCAATCATGCAGGAGCATGAGAACTTCGGGCGCAAGGTCAATCTCTTTTTGAATAGAGCCTTAACAGCAATTAATTCGACTACCAAAGATGTCTTGGCGGGAAGCAATATCGATATTTTCGAGCAGTCCGTCGAATCTGGGGTTAGTTCCAATTTGTGCGACGCTCTTTTGGAGGTTGGCAATTACACGGATCTGCAAGATCTCAGCTTTCGCTGGCAATGGTCGCCAATGTGGGATGCGCCTGCGATCGCTAAGGAAAATTTAGCTCTCTCTAAACAAACTTTTCCTGTTCTCAAGGAGGCTAGCAAGCTTCTCAAAAGCAAAGATATCATTCGCAAACGTTCCGAAACGAAGATTCAGTCACAAAGTAGCGATCGCCTTACTTCGATATCAGGTAAGGTGATTGGTTTGACGCGCCGTGATGATGCGGCGGTGGCTAGCGTGACCATCTTGGCAAAGATCGAAGGTAGCGATCGCGAGTTGCAATTGGAACTAAGCGAAAGTTTTTATGCAAAAGCTGTTCACGCCCATTTGGCAAGGCGCAAAATCTCTTGCTATGGTGAAGTTGTTAAAAATGGAGGGGCGATCGCAGTTCGTAATGTTCGAGATTTGCGCGTAGTGTAGCTACTTACATTTGTATAAGTATGGTCTAATCTTTATAGTGTCTAAACCTAGCGCTTTAGCAATCGAGGGCATACATTAAATCCTAATTCAGTAAAAGCTTTGGACACAGTAGATGTACCACAACCAGGAAACCAAATATTGCGAACATTCTTTCTATCGATTACAGCTTCTATTAATGTAATCAAGAAACTGTAATTTACCCAATTTTCCTTATAGTGTTCAGCATGAAAGGTGTCCCATCCTTCAACATCCTCCCAGTTTTTCATCCAGTTTTTCATATTTTTTTACACTTTTCAGGTATGCGTGAATATTAGTTGCTACGAATTCATATCTGTTTATATTGCTAATCAAGTTGCAAACACTATCTATACCTTTCAGCCAAAGCTAACATTGCATCTAACTGAGAATCCATCAACAGACATTGCTCCAAATGCTCAATATCCAGATCGGGCAAATATAAACTATGGGAACTCTGCACATAATCCCCAGACCGTAAGCAAAAAATACTAATCTTCCGTTCTTCCCAAAACCAAACTTCAGGAACCTCTAGCAATTGATATTTTCTGAGCTTGGCGACATTACCACTCGTCACCACCACCTCAATACACAAATCCGAAATCTCTTTCTCCGTATCAAAGTTATAGGACAAATCCGCTTGAAACTTGGTACGTCCTTGCAAAGACTGCGTATAAGCGCCAGTAGATACAAACCGAATGCGCTTGAGCATAAAATATTGACCTAACAATGCACCAAGCAAAGTACGGATCATTTCATCAGGTCGTTTGATACCTAAAATTTCTAAAACCCCCTCACAATAAATCAGTCGCACACCATCAATATCCGCAAAAGCAGACTCTAACGCTTGGAATTGCTCCCACGTTACAAACTGCCTAACAATATGTTCTTGATCAGACTTAGCTAACGCTTGGATCATGGCTTTGAGACTCACCGCTTAATATGATGATTTTAACGGTAAATTAGTAGCTAGAACTAAAATCAAAAGCAAAACTAGATATGTTTGATGAAATCGCCGATAAATTTGAGGCGGCTTGGAAAAAGTTACGTGGACAGGACAAAATCTCTGACTCCAATATACAGGGCGCGATTCGTGAAGTACGCAGGGCGCTCTTAGAAGCAGATGTCAACTTACAGGTTGTCAAAGAATTTGTCGAAGAAATCTCCAAACAGGCTCAAGGCGCTGATGTAATCGCAGGTGTGCGCCCCGATCAGCAGTTTATCAAGATCGTCTATGACGAATTGGTAAAGACAATGGGCGAGGCAAATGTGCCACTCGCTGAGGCTGCCAATGCGCCCACGGTAATCTTGATGGCAGGTTTACAGGGTACGGGTAAAACGACTGCTACCGCCAAATTAGCTTTACATTTACGCAAACTAGAGCGCACGGCTTTACTGGTGGCTACTGACGTATATCGTCCTGCGGCGATTGACCAGTTAATCACCCTCGGTAAGCAAATCAACGTGCCAGTCTTTGACATGGGAGCCGATGCTGACCCTGTGGAGATTGCCCGTCAAGGCTTGGCAAAGGCGAAGGAACTAGGCGTGAATACCGTGATTGTCGATACGGCGGGACGCTTGCAGATCGATCGCGACATGATGGATGAACTCAAGCGCGTCAAGGATGCCATTAATCCCGATGAGGTGCTGCTGGTTGTCGATGCGATGACAGGGCAAGAGGCGGCGACATTGACCCGTACTTTCCATGATGAGATTGGCGTTACAGGCGCAATCCTCACCAAGATGGATGGCGATACTCGTGGTGGTGCGGCGCTATCGGTGCGGCAGATTTCAGGACAACCGATTAAATTTATCGGTGTTGGCGAAAAGGTGGAGGCACTGCAGCCTTTCTATCCTGAACGCATGGCTTCACGGATCTTGGGTATGGGTGATGTACTGACGCTGGTGGAGAAAGCGCAAGAAGAAATCGATCTCACCGATGCGGCGCAGCTTCAAGAAAAAATCATGAGCGCCAAGTTTGATTTTGACGACTTCCTGAAAAATACCCGTATGATGAAAAATATGGGTTCCTTTGGTGGGATGTTGAAAATGTTGCCAGGCATGAAAATCAATGATGCACAAATTCAAGAGGCGGAGAAGCAACTCAAGCGTTGTGAGTCGATGATTAGCTCCATGACTAAACAGGAACGCAAAGATCCCGATCTGATTTCTAAGAGTCCGAGTCGTAAACAACGGATTGCCAGTGGTTCAGGACATAAATTGCAAGATGTGACTAAATTAGTCGCGGATTTCCAGAAGATGCGATCGCTAATGCAGCAAATGGGACAGGGCAAAATGCCCAACTTCCCAGGAATGCCAAATATGGGCGGCGGCGGTTTCCCTGGTATGGGCGGCAATCAAGCACCATCGGGTAATCCTGCCTATGGAAAGAAGAAGAAAAAGAAAAAGGGTTTTGGAGAACTGTAAGATTAAAGTATGGGCTTAATGTGGGGGCAATTTATGAATTGCCTCTATTTTAAAACTTTGAATGAAGGAGAAGTAAATGACTCAAGCGATCGCTCCACCATCAATTCCACCATTAACACTCTATGATCGCGATCTTGACCTGTGGTTAGAGACAGCGATCGCCCAGTTGAAGGCGGGTGACTTCCAGAATCTTGATGTTGAAAATTTAATAGAGGAGTTAGAAGGTTTGTCAGGTAGTAACAAACGTGAAGTGGAAACTAGACTCAAAAGGTTGATCGAACACATTCTGAAACGCCGCTATGTCAAGCTGCCTAACTGTTTTAGAGGTTGGGAAGTCACGATCATTAACCAACGTGATGAACTCAAAAAATTACTAAGACAGTCACCCAGCCTCAAGCGTCACTTCTTGAGAATGTTTGATGATTCCTTTGATACAGCCTTAGAGATAGTCAAAACTGAATATGCTGATCTAAATTTCCCTGACACATGGGAGTTTAGCCGTGATATTGACACGATGTTGAATGCTAAGTTTTGGGAATCAGAACAGTCTTAAACAAATAAGTAAAGGTGAAAACTATGCCACTATTGCAAACCAAACCATTACTAGATACATGGATATCAGCCCCTTGGCAGGAATTTATCAATATTGCCGATGCTCCAGATTCCAGTAAGCTCAAAAGCTACTATTACAACGGCAAGATGAGGTTTGAAACCATGTCCACAGGCTCCGATCATTCCAAAGACCACATGACCATCATTATGAGTGTTGGGTTGTTTGCAACTCTGCAAGGTCTACCAATCAATGGACATAATGACTGCTCCTTTCGCAAAAAAGGATATACGGAATTTCAACCCGATGCGTCATATTACGTTGGAGCAAATGCCGATGTTATCCCTTGGGGAACGAGAATAATTGACTTAGATCACTATCCATTACCCGATCTAGTCATTGAAATATCGGATACTTCTCTTGCTGACGATTTGGGCGCTAAGCGTTTGCAATATGAGGATTTAGGAATCTCAGAATATTGGATTGTGAATGTGCAAACCATGCAAATTTTTGCGTTCACTCATGGACATGACGGAAGCATCAGACGCATTCGCGAATCACTGGTTTTAACTGGATTAAAATTAGAGATTCTAGAAGAAGCACTGCAACGCAGCCGTCTAGAAAATCAAAGCGCGACAACTGCATGGCTAATGGAAAAGTTTCGCGCTTAAATAAATTACGAATTACGAATTATCAATTATCAAATTTAGGAATTATCAAATCAAATGCAACCAAAAATTATCATTCATGGCGGCGCTGGTAGCACTGTCGAAAGCAAAGGCGGTTACGAACCTGTTCGTAAATCATTATTTGCAGTTTTAGAAACCGTTTATCCGATGTTACTCGATGGTGCTAAGGCGATCGAGGCGGTTGTTAAGGCTTGTCAAATGCTCGAAGATGATCCGCGATTTAATGCAGGTACTGGCTCCGTATTGCAGTCCGATGGTCAAATTCGCATGAGTGCTTCGATCATGGACGGCGATCTCCAAAGTTTTAGTGGCGTAATCAATACGGTAAGAGTCAAGAATCCTATTGAACTTGCTAAACATTTACAAACTAGCGACGATCGCGTTCTTTCTGACTACGGCTCGGCGGAACTCACTCGCGAACTCGGCATACCGATTTACAATCCCCTCACCGATGAACGACTTGCCGAATGGGTAGAGGAGCGCAAAACCAACTTCACTCGTAAAATGGCAGACGTTGCCATGGGAACGATCGGGGTCGTTGTTCTCGATCAATATGGCAGTATTTGCGCGGGAACTTCCACGGGTGGACGCGGCTTTGAGCGGATTGGTCGTGTGAGCGATTCAGCAACGCCTGCGGGTAACTATGCCACTAAGTTGGCAGGGGTTAGCTGTACGGGTGTCGGTGAAGATATTCTTGATGAGGGTTTTGCGACTAGAGTTGTTGTCCGTGTCACCGATGGGATGACGCTCCAGCAAGCTGTCGAGAAATCAATTGATGAAGCGAAAAGCCGCGATCGCGATTTTGGCGCAATTTGTCTTGATGCTACGGGCGCGATCGCATGGGGCAAAACTTGTCCTGTATTGTTCGCAGCCTATCATGACGGTGAGAAAATGCAAGATACTCTGTAAATTGAAGGTGGGCTAAGCCCACCTTCAATTTAAAATAGCGATCTCAATCAACATGAGCTAAGCTCTTCAACAGGTATGAACTGAAACTTTATGAAAGATGTAATCGTGATCGGTGCAGGAATGGCAGGGCTAACCTGCGCCCAACAACTAAAACAATCAGGGCTAGATGTCACCATTGTTGAAAAATCAGCAGGTGTGGGCGGAAGGATGGCAACTAGGCGTTTGCAGGGGACTTGGGTCGATCATGGCGCACAATTGCTATCTACTAAAAGTGATGAATTTAGCGCTTTCATACGAAAGCTTCAGGATAAGGGGATTGTGAAAGAATGGACACGCGATGTCTATCAACTATCTGCTACAGGGCTATTTCCCCCCGATGCCGATAAACGTCACACCCGCTATTGCTGTCCTCTCGGTATGACCGCGATCGCCAAATATCTTGCTCATGAAATGTCGATTGTGAACAATGCCCGTATAGTCAGTGTCAGTCACGACGAAAATCGATGGCAGCTAATGACCGATCGCCAAGAGGTTCTTGAAGCCAAAGCGATCGTCTCGACCATGCCCGCGCCCCAATTTTTACCTGTATTTGAAGAAGTCCTTGCCCCAGCCCCCAGTTTTTTACAAGCCGTTCAATCAGTTAAGTTTGCGCCTAGTGTAACGATCATGGCTGGTTACAATGCTAATAATTCTGTTCCTGAAGAATGGCAAGCAATTCGATGTGTAAATGATCCCATCCTTAGCTGGATCAGCTATGACAGCAGTAAGCATTCTGACAAAGCCGTACAGCCCGTTTTTGTTTTGCAGAGTACTGGTGATTTTGCTAAGCAATCGATGGAAGAGCCAGATCTAGAAATTGCTGGCAAACCCTTGCTTAATCAAGCAGGACGATTATTAGCAAAATGGTTAGCTAATCCTGAATGGTGGCAAGTCCACCGTTGGCGCTATGCTTTAGCCGAAGAAAGTTTAGGCGTTTCTTGTTTGTCTACGTCCATACCTTTACCTCTAGTCTGTGCAGGTGACTGGTGCGCTGGCAAAAATATTGAAGCCGCATATCATTCAGGTATCGCGGCGGCGGAATCAGTGATCGAGTTACTTGAATCTTAAATTACATGAGCAAAGAATTTGAATCTATCAGCGATCGCTTACCGCCCCAAAATATTGAGGCTGAGGAGGCGGTCTTGGGGGGGATCTTGATCGATCCAGAGGCAGTGTCGCGAGTGCTAGATACTTTGCGGGCGGAAATGTTTTATGTGGCGGCGCATCAGGAGATTTTTCGGGCTTGCTTGATTTTGCATAACCAGTCCAATCCCACGGACATGATGAGCTTGACTACATGGCTAAGCGATCGCGATATGCTTGAAAAAATTGGCGGTCAAACCAAAATTGCTCAACTTTGCGATCGCACCGTCAGCGCTGTCAATATTGATTTTTATGCTCAATTAGTTGCCGATAAATATGCGCGGCGCAAGCTCGCTGAAGCGGCGCGGGGCGTGGTTGAAATTAGTTATAGCAATGAGCTTGAACTAGCACAATTACTTGATCAATCGGAGCAGAAGATCTTTGCCGTGACACAATCACGCGCACAGCAAGGTTTAGTCCCTGCCAGTGATATTCTCACCAAAACCTTTAGTGAACTAGAAAGCAGATTTAATTCCCTCGGTACAGGCAATAACACGGCCACGGGACTGATTACAGGATTTTATGATTTCGATGCCATGACCAATGGCTTGCAGCGATCGGATCTAATTATCCTCGCAGGGAGACCGTCAATGGGTAAAACGGCTTTCGGTTTAGAAATAGCGCGAAAAATGGCGGAAATCCATCGATTACCTGTGGCAATTTTTAGTTTGGAAATGTCCAAAGAACAGTTGGTTTATCGTCTATTGGCGAGTCAGTCAAAGGTGCGTTCTAGCGATATGGGCATTGATAGTAATCGCCTCCGTACTGGACAAATTAGCGAAAACGAATGGGGAACTGTGGCGATGGCAATTAGTGGATTGTCGGATTTGCCACTATTTATCGATGACACGCCTAATCCACCGATTACAGAATTACGTTCCAAAGCAAGACGTTTACAATCCGAAAAAGGCGGTGTGCTTGGGCTAATTTTGATTGATTATTTACAATTAATGGAAGGTTCAGGTTCCGATAATCGTGTTCAAGAAATATCGAGAATTACGCGATCGCTAAAAGCTCTAGCGCGTGAATTGAATGTTCCTGTAATTGCTCTATCCCAGTTAAGTCGAGGCGTAGAAGCCAGAACCAATAAGCGTCCGATGCTTTCTGACTTGAGAGAGTCTGGCTGTCTGAGTGGTGATTCTTTGATCACAATGGCAGATACAGGAGCCGAAGTTCCCATTTGTGATCTCGTTGGCAAATCCAATTTTGCAATCTGGGCGGTCAATTCTCAAACTTTCAAAATGGAACGGGCAATAGTGAGCAATGCTTTTTGTACTGGCTCTAAACCTGTTTATCAACTAAAAACTCAATTAGGACGATCGCTCAAAGCCACAGCCAATCATAAATTTCTGACAATTCATGGATGGAAAAGGCTTGATGAATTACAAATCGGCGATCGCATTGCTATGCCACGTCAAATTCCCAGTCCAAACCTACAAACAATGGGAGATGCTGAATTGGCACTGCTAGGACACTTGATCGGTGATGGTTGCACATTGCCGCGCCACGCAATTCAATACACCACTAGAGAAATTGATTTAGCGGAAGTGGTATCAAGTTTAGCAACTGAAGTATTTCGCGAGCAAATTGCACCAAGGATCAAAAAAGAAAGAGATTGGTATCAAGTTTATTTAACATCTACAATCAACCTAACTCATGGTGTGAAAAATCCTATTACTAAATGGTTAGAGAACTTAGGTGTATTTGGTTTGCGATCGCACGAAAAGTTTATTCCAAATCAAGTTTTTGAACAACCTCAAAATGCGATCGCCATCTTTCTACGTCATTTATGGGCTACAGATGGCTGTATTGTCGCAAGCAAAAAATCTTACTATCCCGCAGTTTACTATGCATCTAGTAGTGAAAAATTATCGAGAGGTGTACAGTCTCTCTTACTGAGATTAGGAATCAATGCCACTCTAAGAACTGTCTCGCAAGGCACAAAAGGTCGCGATCAATATCACGTTGTATTAGGAGGCAAGCCAGATTTAGAGAGATTTATTAATCTTGTGGGTGCTGTTGGTAAATATAAACAAGAAGGATTACAAGCAGTCCGTTTATATATAAATAACTCTGGCAAAGCGAACACCAATAGGG
>Ga0194061_1002203_pt1 | contig 10759 bp, 14 predicted proteins | sample SepL2221m_MetaG_FD_163423 | JGI IMG/M metagenome (GOLD analysis project Ga0194061, IMG submission 163423) | Anoxic zone freshwater microbial communities from boreal shield lake in IISD Experimental Lakes Area, Ontario, Canada - Sep2016-L224-21m | ecosystem: Environmental > Aquatic > Freshwater >...
ACCTACAGGAAAATCTGGACTACGATCACTCCTTTACCCGCACGATGACTGCGGACACCTTGTGCAGGTCAATCACTGCATCAAAATAATCCCTCCCTGCCAGCTCACCAAGATGAAGCAGCTCTTTGGTGACGACCCTTACCTTGCCGGTCATTTCGTCGTTACCCTGCAGCCTGACGGTAACTCGTTTGCCTTTCTGCTCCTCCAGAAGTTTCTGGATGCTGTCCCCGCTCTTGACCGAAATCTCGGCCGCCCCAGCCGCCTGCAGGCCAAACACTCCAACAGCCGCCATCACAACAATCATCGATTTGAATCCCATAGTTTCACCTCCGTTGATTAGTGCCGAGTCAGCTCGTCGGCGTTATGAGTGAGCAGCTATTCGACGGCTCACGATTTTTTCGCATTCCAGCGTTACGAACACCAGCGCCCCCGGGAGCAGCACCCACGCCAGGGATGAAAGTTCAATCGGTGTTGTCGCAAAAAAGCCCTGCAGCGACGGCAGATACAGTACCAGTCCCTGCAGAAGCATGACGGCGCATACCATTCCCAGCAGCAGGGGATTGCTGAAATATCCGATGGAGAAAAACGAGTGTTTGAACGAACGAAGAGCCAGTGCCTGGCCGATCTGAGCGAAGGCCAGCGAAGTGAACAGCACGGTCTGCCAGGTTCCGGGGTGATTGAGCCAGTGATGCCAGGTTATCATGATTGCCGAACCGCCGATGACACCGCCGGTCAGCAGGGTGTGGGTGATCATCCGGCGGTTGAAGATCTGTGAACCGGGGAGGACCGGGCCGCGCTTCATGACATCGGGCTCGGCACGCTCAACTCCCATCCCCAGTCCGAGCAGGCCATCGGTGAGGAGGTTGAGCCAGAGCAGTTGCAGCGGCGTCAGCGGACTGGCCAGCCCCATGAACGGCAGTAGCAGGACAGCAAGAATTTTACCCAGGTTTCCAGCGACAGAGAATTCGATGAAGCGGATAATGTTGTCGTAAATCGTACGCCCCTCTTCGACAGCCGCTACAATGGTGGCGAAGTTGTCGTCCAGCAGTACCATATCGGCGGCGTCTTTGGCCACGTCGGTGCCGGTGATTCCCATGGCAACGCCGATGTCGGCTTTTTTGAGGGCCGGGGCATCGTTGACGCCGTCGCCGGTCATGGCTACCACATCACCACGCTGCCTGAGTGCGTCGATAATCATCAGCTTATGCTCCGGTGACACCCTGGCATAAACGGAAACATCCCCGGCAATCCGCATAAGGCCGTCAGCGCCGAGTGCATCCAGTTCAGTTCCGGTAACTGCTGTCGAACTGTCGGTAATCCCCAGCGAACGAGCAATTGCCGACGCAGTCAACGGATGATCCCCGGTAATCATGACCGGCCGTATGCCGGCTGCACGACACCGCCCGACCGCAGTCCTGGCCTCGGCTCGCGGCGGATCCATCATTGCGATCAGTCCCAGAAAATCAAGCTGTCCCGGCAGTATGTCAAGATCGTGCGGTTCATTATCACCCAGTCTGCGGCCGCAGCAGGCCAGCACCCGTCTCCCCTGTGATGCCAGATGCGCCGCATCACTTTCGAGCGACTGGTGGGCTGCCTCCTTTCGGCAGAACGGCAGCAGCACATCGACAGCCCCCTTGGCGATGATGAAACGCTCTCCCTCGCGCTGCCCCTTCCAGACGGCCCGTTGCGGGGCTGAACCGTCCACAGATACCTCGTGCATGGTAATCATCCGTTTGGTGGCAGAATTGAAGGGGAGTTCGGCCAGGCGCGGAAACAGCAGATCAAGATCCGGCTTGAACAGCCCCTTTCCATCCGCCGCCACCAGCAGGCAACTCTCGGTCGGATCTCCAACAGGTATCAACACGCCCTCTTCCCTTTTCAGACTGGCATCGTTGCAGAGTGAGACAGCACTCAGCAGGTTCATTTCAGTGAATCCTGGAGCGCAGATGATTTCGGTGACCGTCATGCGGTTTTCGGTCAGCGTGCCGGTTTTGTCGGAACAGATGACCGTCACCGAACCGAGAGTCTCGACGGCCGGCAGTTTGCGAATCAGCGCCTTCAGTTTGAGCATCCGCTGCGAACCGATGGCAAGCGTGATGGTCACAACCGCCGGTAGACCTTCCGGAATGGCCGCCACCGCCAGGCTGACAGCCGTTATCAGCAGCAGACGCACATCTTCACCCCGCAGGATACCGAAAACGAAATAAAGCACCGATATCACAACGGCGACCACTGCAAGCACGTTGCCGAGGCGGTCGAGGCGTTTCTGCAACGGGGTGAATTCCTCTCCCACTCCCTGCAGCAGGGTGGCAATTCTACCAAGTTCAGTAGCCATGCCGGTTTCAACCACTACGACGACCCCGCGCCCGTAGGTGACGGTTGTTCCCATATACGCCATATTGCGCCGGTCGCCGATGGCCGGGACATCCTCTGCAGGGGTGGCGGCATCTTTTTCGACCGCTTCGGCCTCGCCGGTAAGGATCGATTCCTGAATCTGCAGATTGTAGGACTCAATGATGCGGCAGTCCGCCGGTGCCAGATTGCCGGCCTCCAGCAGAACGATATCACCCGGTACGAGTTCAACGGACGGAATTTCGCTGATCTCACCGTCACGCCTGACCCGTACCAACGGAACAGCCAGCCGCTTGAGCGAACGCATGGTGCGCTCGGCACGGTACTCCTGAAAAAAGCCGAGCAGGGCAAACAGAACGACGATTGCGAGAATGGTGACGCTGTCCTTCAAAGAGCCGATCAGCCCCGAAACAAGCGCCGCGGCGGTCAGAATCAGCGCCATTGTGGAGGTGAACTGCTCCCACAGGATGCGACAGGGAGATTTTCCACCGTTATCGATCAGTTCGTTAGGCCCGTATCTGGCTTTTCGGGTTCCCGCTTCACCCGTTGTCAGGCCGGCGGCTGAATCTGATTCAAGCTGCGTCAGAATTCCGGCCGTATCGAGTCGGTGCCATTCCATTAGTACACCACCGGATCGGGATGGGAAATCATCGGGTTGAGCCGCACCGCCAGCGAAAAGAGGTAGGGATAATCCTGCTTCAGGTGCAACATATAGGTTACCCATTGACGGGACAGATGCCCGAACACCCGTTTGATATCGCCATGAATATGGTCGATATCACTTTGCGGCATGTCGGCAAAACTCTGGCGGGCTTCCAGTTCCTCGACGAGGTGAAAGACCGCCCACAACAAGTCGGTGAATTCCTCATGCTCCAGCAGATTCTGGTTTTCAAGCAGGCCGACCAGGAAATTCCGCTTCTCGATCAGAAACTGCTTCAGCCGTTGCTTGTCACACTGCCCGGATTCGATCGTCACTTCGTTTGTGTGAAGATAGGCAAGAGCCTCACGATACTGCTGCTCCTTCCAGGCTCCTGTCACCAGCAGGTGCTGTTTCAGCTCTTCGGCAGAAACGACGTAGGCGGAAAGCTCCTTCAGCAACCGGTTGCCGACTTCGCTGAAAAACACGCCGATGACCATGTTGAGCTTGCGCATCACCGCCTGCTGCTCCCGCTCCCGCAGAATCTGCTCGATCAGCATGGTGACAATAATGACGTACACCGGCAGAAAGGCAAGATTGCCGAGAAACCAGATCGAAAGCTCCTTGACGCTGCCCAGCAGCAGGTAGTCGACGGCGTAGAGAATAACCGAAAGCACCGCCAGTGCCAGCAGCGTCAGTTTTTTATTGAGAATGATGGTTCGGAGCATGATGCGTATCCTGCCTCTCGTTTTTTATCTGTCGATTGCACCGGTCTGCCGCAGCGCCTCGTAGAGCACGATCCCGACTGAGGTGGAGAGATTGAGGCTGCGAACGTTGCCGGACGGCATCGGGATGGTTATGCAGCTGTCGGGGTTGGCTGAGAGGAGTTCCTCCGGCAGCCCTCTGGTTTCCTTGCCGAATACGATGAAATCACCCGGCCTGAAATCGGTACACAGGTAACTGTAGCTGACTTTGGTGCTGAGGAAGAAAAAACGGCCATCAGGATGTTCAGCCCGCAGGGTATCCAGGTCGGGCCAGGTTTTCAGCGTGACAAATTCCCAGTAATCAAGCCCGGCACGCTTGAGATACCGGTCATCCAGCGAGAAACCGAGCCGGCCGACAAGGTGCAGCACCGTCCCGGTGGCCGCGCACAGACGGGCAATATTGCCGGTGTTGGGAGGAATTTCCGGTTCAATCAGAACGATGTTAAAGGGTTTCATGGGGCTGATCCGGTGATTTTATGAAGATTCATAACCGCTTGATCCGCCTCATGTACTATCACACAACATTCAGGCGGTGCAATCCACATTTGAAGTGAGCACAAACTCGGAGCCGCAGGGCACCCATGACTGCGATTCAATGTGGCTGCGTCTTGCGCACTGTTTATATGCGTAAGTTCTTCAAGCCGGAACTATCCGTGAATTTGCACTACGTTCCGACTCTTTTTACTTGCCATAAAATGCACACATACTATATAGTGCTTCGATTACAGAGTGATACATACAAATCCGTAAATCCCGATTCCAATTATAATTTGCCGTCTTGGATGCCTGACTGCGCTCCACAGGTACAGTCAGTAAAATTACACCACGTAAAGGATGTTACCATGCAGGTTCATGTCGAAGAGATCAGCCCGGTTCAAAAAAAGATCAACATCGAAATTTCTGCCGAAAAGGTCAACGAGGAGATTGAGAAGGCATACGCCGCCATCCAGAAGAAGGCCAAAATCCAGGGATTTCGACCCGGCAAGGCTCCGATGAATCTGATCAGGCGCACCTACAGCGACGCTATGCGCGACGATGTCATGCGGCGCCTGTACCAGCAGACCCTGTACGATGCTCTCGATACCCATAAAATTGAGCCGGTCGATTCGCCGGTGATTGAAAGCGATACTCTTGAAAGCGGCGCTCCGTTCAAATACAGCGCTCTCGTCGAGGTAATGCCGGTAATCCTGATGAAAGAGTACGCCGGCCTCGGTGTAAAGAAGGAGCGTTACGCGGCAAAACCGGAGGATGTGGAAGGCGAACTGGAGCGGATGCGCGAGAATATGGCCCACCTTGTGCCGCTTGACGATTCAGTTGCGGTTGAAAACGGACACACCGTTACCATCGACTATTCCCTCGAAGTAGCTGAATCTCCTGAGGAATCATCAGTAGCGGATGATGCGGTGGTAGAGGTCGGGAGCGGTCGCCTGATTCCCGGATTTGAGGAGAAACTGATCGGACTTAAAGTCGGTGAAACCAGTCAGTTCGTTCTCGATCTCCCCCAGCGCCCCGGCGAGACTGAGCCGGCTGCAAGGCAGGGAAATTTCAGCGTTACCGTCAAGGAGATCAAGCAGAAGGAACTGCCTGAACTTGACGATGAGTTTGCTCAGCAGTTCGGTGAATATGAGACAATTGGAGAACTGAGGACCAAGCTTTCGGAATATCACGAAAAGCACGAACTGGACCGGATTGAAAATGAGTTCAATGATCGCCTCATTCAGGCGCTTATTGAGAAAAATCCGCTCGAAGTTCCGGAGGCAATGGTCAAACGCCAGCTGGATTTCATGCTGGAGAATCTCAAGAACAGGCTCAAAGGACAGCGCATGTCTCTTGAGATGATGGGACTCGATGATGAGCTATTCCGTGTCCGCTTCCATGATGATGCTGCCAACAAGGTCAGGGGCGGACTGCTTCTGATGGCATTGGTCGAGAAGGAGAATATTTCTGTCTCTGACGATGATATGGCGCAGCATTTCGAAAAGATCGCTGCAGGAAATCCCGAGATGCTTGAGAGAATCAAGAGTTACTACTCTACCAATCAGAATGCAAAGGGCTCAATCATTTCTGAAATAAAAGAGGCCAAGGGGCTCCGCTTCCTGGCTGAAAAAGCGGTTGTCACTGACGTCGATGCCGACGAACTGAAAGCAGCCTGAAGGAGTAATGATGTATATTCCGATGGTGGTGGAACAAAGTGGACGCGGTGAACGTGCATACGATATTTATTCTCGCCTGCTTAAAGAGCGGATCATTTTTCTTGGAGGCGGCATCGACGATACTGTCGCCAATCTGGTGATTGCCCAATTGCTTTTTCTTGAAGCGGAAGACCCTGACAAGGACATCCACCTCTACATCAACTCGCCGGGCGGAGTGGTAACCTCCGGCATGGCGATTTTTGACACCATGCGGTATATCAAGGCGCCCGTCTCGACAATCTGTGTCGGTCAGGCTGCATCCATGGGTGCCGTGTTACTGGCTGCTGGAGAAAAGGGGAAGCGCTTCAGCCTGGAGCATTCCCGTATCATGATTCATCAGCCACTCGGAGGGTTTCAGGGGCAGGCTTCCGACATCAGCATCCATGCCAAGGAAATTCTGCGTATGAAAGATGAACTGAACGGCATTCTCGCTGACCTGACCGGCCAGTCAAAGGAAAAGGTTGAAACGGATACGGAACGGGATTATTTTATGTCTGCAGCTGATGCTAAGGAGTATGGCCTGATCGATGCGATCGTAACCAGAAACCCTTTGACGGGAGGCAACCATGAGCCGGCGTGATACTCACCAGGAACATCTGATATGCTCCTTTTGCGGTAAAAATCAGGAAGATGTCAAAAAACTGATTGCAGGACCTGCAGTATATATCTGCGATGAATGCATCGAACTTTGCAACGACATCATTGCAGAAGAGATGAAGATGGACGAAACTCTCGGGCCGGATGTAAAAAAATTACCCAAGCCCCGTGAAATTAAGGAAATTCTTGACGAGTACGTAATCGGTCAAGAAATGGCCAAGAAGGTACTCTCTGTAGCGGTCTACAACCACTACAAACGTATCGACAGCGGCGGCAAGCAGGGTGATGTGGAAATGCAGAAGAGTAATATTCTTCTGCTTGGCCCCACCGGATCCGGCAAAACCCTGCTTGCGCAGACCCTGGCACGGATACTTAAAGTCCCGTTTGCAATGGCTGACGCGACCAACCTTACCGAAGCGGGCTACGTCGGTGAAGATGTCGAGAACATTATTCTCAGCCTACTGCAAGCTGCTGATTATGACGTAGAACGTGCCCAGAAAGGTATCGTCTATATCGATGAAATCGATAAAATTGCCCGCAAAAGTGATTCTCCTTCACTCACCCGCGACGTCTCCGGCGAAGGGGTTCAACAGGCGCTCCTCAAAATCATCGAGGGGACAGTGGCAAGCATCCCTCCCAAAGGCGGGCGTAAGCACCCACAACAGGAGTTCATGAAGGTTGATACGACCAACATACTCTTCATCTGCGGGGGGGCCTTTGCCGGTCTTGAAAAGGTCATTCAGCAGCGAATCGGCAAGAAAAGCCTCGGCTTCGGCGCTGACATCAAAAAGCGCGACGAGAAGAAACTTGGTGAACTGCTTACCAGCCTGACGCCGGAAGACCTCCTCAAATACGGCTATATTCCTGAGTTCATCGGGCGACTACCGATGATGGCAACCCTCACAGAGCTGGATGAGGAGGCCATGGTACAGATACTTAAAGAGCCGAAAAACTCTCTGATTAAACAGTATCAGAAGCTCTTTGATCTGGAGAACGTTCGCCTGCGGTTTACTGATGGCTCTCTGGTAGCAGTTGCCAAAGAGGCACTCAAGCGTAACACCGGTGCCAGGGGTCTGAGGGCTATTCTCGAAAGCTCCATGCTTGACATCATGTACGATGTGCCGTCTCAGCCGAATGTACAGGAAGTTGTCATCAACGAGGATGTCATCTACATGAAGGAAAAGCCGATTGTTGTTTATGAGCAGGAATTTAAAGAAGCCGCTTAATAACTGACTTGCCGTAATTAATGACAGAAAAATTACAACGAGCTGAACAGCCCGAAAAATGGCGGTTCACACAAAAATATGCTTGACAGTCGCAAAGGTAATCTGATAGAAAGTGACTCGATTTTGATTTAACACAATTCTAAAAACTGTTCAGGAGGTGTAACGTGACAAAGGCAGAGTTGATCAATTCAGTTGCGGAGCAGGCAGGTCTCAAAAAGGTTGAAGCAGAGAAGGCTGTTTCTGCTTTTATCGCCAGCGTAACTGCTGCTCTTAAGAGCGGCGACAAGCTCAGCCTTGTTGGCTTCGGCACCTTTTCAACAGCAAAACGCGCGGCCCGCAAAGGTCAGAATCCGCAGACCGGCAAGAAGATCGATATTCCTGCGGCCACCATTCCCAAATTCCGTCCGGGCAAGACCCTTAAGGAAGCTGTAAACGTAGCGCCCAAGAAGAAGAAGTAACACAACCTCAGGGGGTTGTAGCTCAGTCGGTTAGAGTGCCAGCCTGTCACGCTGGAAGTCGCGGGTTCGAGCCCCGTCAACCCCGCCATAAATTTAGATCGGGCGAATAGCTCAGCTGGGAGAGCGCCAGCCTTACAAGCTGGATGTCACAGGTTCGATCCCTGTTTCGCCCACCAAAGATAACAGCCACTTACATTGATTTGTAGGTGGCTGTTTTGATTTTAAATCATTACATTCATACTTTATTCATACTTTTATTTTGTCTGTCGTGTAATAAAATGACCGCCCCCGATATTATCAAGAGCGGCCTTCCCATTACCGGTGCAGGTTTGGTGAGTATGACGCTGCTGGAATGGAACGGAGGGGATACCCGGCATGTGCAGCCTTATCGCACATCTCCGGGAGGGTGTTCGAGGAAGAGCGGAAGAAGGTCTTTATGGTACGTGCAATGGATATGGTCAACGACAGGTTCGGCGACTTTACCGTGACATATGGCAGTCTGCTTGGAAATGATGATGAGAAAGGGAGTCATGTCATCTCCCCGGCTTGGAAGCCAGAGGGGATCAGGAACGTAGCGGTTCAGTAAGCTTTGGTGGTAACCACACGAATTTCTATACGGTCTGCCATCCGCCCGCTCTCTTTTCCATACCAAACATTTTTACTGCACGTAACACCACTCCGCGACATGTGTCGCGGAGTGGATGCCTTACACGAGCAGATGCTTTAGATAATTTTTGAAATAGCATGGCGTGATTCACCCAAATTGTTTGTAGAAAGTTTTTTATCCATGACGTTGTTCCCCATCTCAGAGAAAAACCCTGTAATCAACATTTAACACTTCCGCCAGTTTCTTAGCCACCTTGCCTACAGGGCGTTTGCCGTTCTCCATCTCGCTGATATGATGCTGTGCTACGCCGATCCGCTCGGCAAGCTGCTTTTGCGTCAGCCCTTCCTTGCCACGTCCGCCACGGATACATACATCGGCACGATTAGTAACGAGTTCCGGCGAAAGCTCTTCTGGTGTGTAGAGTGAATCAGTCATAGTTACGCTGCCAGTTTTAACGTCGTTTCTATCTCGTTCCACGGCACACACACTCGTTTTAAATCGTCTCGCTCAATCAATCCAACTAGCTCAAGGGTCTTTACATCCTCATGGACATTTGCATAGCTGCGTTGTAGTAGTTTCGCAAGGGCATTCACACTCATAGCACCGGAACTATGGAGCGTTTCAAGGAGAACAAGCCGCTTTGGGGTAATGTAACGCAATAGAGTTTTGAAATCGTGGAAGTACACCCTTTCTATCGGCTGCTCCGGGAAAACGCCCTCGTCGATCTGCTGCGCAAACTCTATTGATTCTTTCATCGACTCATCTAAGCTTTTTATAGCAACCTTAAAGTCTCTCATTTTGTCACTCCTTCTTCATCAAGTGCCTGCGTAACATCCCGAGCAAAATCAATCATCAACGTCTTGACGCTTTGGAAGAGATACGAACAGGTTTGCTCTCTAAAATGCTTGTGATCACCTTTGCCGCGCTCATTGTCGTAACGGACAAGGCACACACCATCATCACGACCAAAATACAATCGATATTTGAAAAGGTGGCGGCAACCGATAACTGGATTGTTAAGTCGCCAAATAATTATTTCACGGATATATCCGTCAACATTAGCCTTTTGTTTGAATATCAGCTCAGCTTTCATGCACTGCCGTCCTTATAGTGTAAAATACTATAATACGATATTAAGGTCAATGTGATTTATGCCGCTTTACGGGTAATCGACACAACATTATCTTTCTTCTGGGACTCAGTGACAATGGATAGTAGTTTGCGCTCCCATGCTTCACCCGCTCAATTTTTGTACTCATATTGTGCCCCCTATGCCACGCCAGCAAGAAATGAATCATTCATTTTGGAGAGTACGCCCTTAACGTGCTGCTCTGACAAGTGGCTGTACCGTTGAACCATGCTCAATGTTTTGTGTCCTAACACCTCTGCAATCTCTGCCAGTGTCGCGCCGTTCATCGCCAAATATGATGCGCATGTATGCCGCAGGTCGTGGAAGTGGAAGTTTTCAAGACCGGCTTTATGAACAGCACTTTCCCACGCTTCGCGGATAATAAGTGGTTTAGCATCTTTCCCGGATTTACTGGCGCCGGGAAACACAAGCGGTGTGTCGATGCGCCTTACCTTTGAGTGTTCTTTCAATAATTCATACGCCCTGTCGACAAGTGGTACTGCTCTGGTTTCACCGTTCTTGGTATCGCGCAGAACAACCCGTTTCCGTTGTGGATCAAGTTCAACGTCGCGCCATTCAAGCCCCATTATCTCACCCTGTCGGGCGCCGGTGGATAACGCCAGCAGGACAATCAAATACAGATGCTTGTTCTTGGTAGTTTTGCATGCAGCAAGCAACCTGTTCCGCTCATCCTCTGAAAGATAGCGAGTCCGCCCCCTCGGTTCCTTCATCTTGTGGACTTTGGCGAGCGGGTTATCATCGCACCAACCGAGGTCGGTAACAGCATAGGAATACAT
>Ga0194061_1002204_pt1 | contig 10758 bp, 13 predicted proteins | sample SepL2221m_MetaG_FD_163423 | JGI IMG/M metagenome (GOLD analysis project Ga0194061, IMG submission 163423) | Anoxic zone freshwater microbial communities from boreal shield lake in IISD Experimental Lakes Area, Ontario, Canada - Sep2016-L224-21m | ecosystem: Environmental > Aquatic > Freshwater >...
TCGCTGAATTCCGTGGCGTGCCCAATCCAGCCGGTGGCAAAAGGGAGGACCAGCCATTCCTGGCGGTAGTTCGGCAGGCCAAAGCAGCCGCTCGGATGGCGAGGACGACAACCTTGACCGTCACTCTTGGGCGCGAAACCACTTTTGCACCTTGCTCCAAGTGTAGTTTCTATGCTGGTGACTGTGATTTAGGCGGTGGTACTTGGGTCTGGGCAGCCAACTGAGAAGCCGACACATCATGACGACAGTGGCCGCACCAATGATTGGCGCAACAGCGTAGGGCCATTGACCATTTAGTTGCTGCGCGACTACGGCTGCGCCATAAGCACGAGCAGGATTGAAACTGGCCCCCGTGATCGTTGCCAGTGCGCATGTCACTGCAACCAAATAGACAGCAAGCGCCAGTGGCGCATAGCGGGTCATATTCTTGTGACTGAGTGTATAGAACAGGACGGCAATCAAGCCCGCCGTGGCAGCGCCTTCCAGCACAACGATGTTGACCGCATTCTCGGCAGCCACTGGACTGAGTACGCCAAATCCTACCGTCTGAAAGGGTCCAGGAAGAAGAAATGTCAACAATCCACACGCGACCATAGCGCCACCAAACTGCCCCAGTGCGTAGACCAGAAATTCGGTAAAGTGCATTCGTCCTTGTAGCCAAAAGGCCAGTGACACAGCCGGATTCATATGGGCTCCGGAAAGCTTGCCAAGGGGTGAGCTCGCAATCAGGGCGATAGTTGCTCCGACCAGCAACGCCAACTGAATCGACGGAATCCATCCTTGTCCTGCCGGGGCAATGAAAGCGGCGTAGCCTCCCATGACTGTCAGCAACAGCAGCAGTGTTGACAGGAATTCGCTTACGCCATGCGCCACCAGGCAAACCAATGCCTCATTTGGGTCAATTAGAGCTGGAGACGACTCGTGATTCATATGCTCATCGCAGTCGGGTCAGGTGTAGTTCGCGGAGTTGTCGCAAGGCTTGAAGTCCAAAGCGATCTGTGTCTGTGCGAGATCGAAAACTTTCGCGTCGTTGTCGCTTATTGCAAACCCGGTCAAGAATTTCGCATCCGTCAACAGTGCGCGCTCAAAGCAATGAACCAAGTCACGTTTACTGCAAAACATGGCCCGCATGTAGGGGCTATCGTAGGGGACGGGGGAGTCCTCGGGGACGCTCCAACCAATGCGCAGTGCGACAAAGCGCATTCCGAGACAAGCGTAGTGAAACCCTAGGTTCTCGCCGAACACTTTGGATTCCCCATAGGTGCAATCTGGGGTTGCAACGCTGTCCAGACCAATACGTATCTTGCCGCCGCTCCTCAACGCGGTGGTGATGTCACGCTGGTGGTAGAAATTTGAACTGGCAAAGACGATTTTCTTGACTCCGTCCTTCTTGGCCTGTTCGAAGGTCAGGCTGGTGGCCAGGAAATTGTTGCGCATTGTGTCCGCTTTACGCGCCGCGGGACTTGGGTTGCCTGCCAGGTGGATGAGTGCATCGAGGCCAACAAATGCCTCTGACATCTGCTCGGGCACGGCAAGATCGATGATCTTGCACGGGTGGTCACTTCTGTTTGACGGTTTCCTGATGTCAAAAAGCTCCAAGTCAAAATTCGATTGAAGGCCCCTGAACAGGGTCGACCCCAAATTTCCACCGGCGCCGGTGACGCCGACGCGCAGTTTTCTTTCCATCGTAGAAGCTCCAGATTCGATTGCGTTGATGTGCCAGCGCACATTCTGGCGCATTCGGGTTTGTCGCACCGGCAGACCCCGATACAAGGGCGATGACCACGCACAGCATGAAAGGCACGGCGATGGAGGGCTACAACTTGTGGACGGTGGTGGATGACTTCACATTCTCCCTCTGCCAGGCGGCCTACAATTCACCTGCAAGTCGAAACTCACTGGCACTTAGCCCGCCAATGTGATCAACCTACAGGAGACACAGCAATGTTCAGCCACGTCATGCTGGGAGTGAATGATATTGAACGGTCAAAGCGGTTCTATGACGCCGTTCTCGGTGTTCTTGGCGCTGGACAGCCGATGCGGAATCAGAACAGTACCGGACAGACTCGCCTGTTCTACCGTCATGATGGGAGTACGTTTTGCGTCAGCGAACCTATCGACGGGGAACCAGCATCTTCCGCCAATGGCAGCACGATCGGGTTCAAATGTCAATCGCCTGAGCAAGTTCAGCAGTTTCATGACGTCGCTGTTGCGCAAGGCGGTATTTCGATTGAACAGCCACCAGGTCTGCGAGAAGGCCAACTGGGCGCGTTGTACCTGGCGTACGTGCGTGACCCGGAAGGAAACAAGCTGTGCGCCCTTTACCGCCCAAAGTAGGTATCAGCTCGTTTCAACGTTAATCACGCCGCCTTCAGGCGACAGCCATTTCTGATTTTTCCTAAAGCCAGTACTCAGAATCGCTCGATTGAACGGCAGGGATGTCGCGAGCAGATTGGCAAATCTGTAGACCCTCTCCCTGTCCTCTACCGCCAGACAAAATTCTCGGAAGCGGGCATTGGAAACTGAATGTCGGTATGGAGCTGAACGTTCAACCAGCAGTGCAGCGACAAGCCGACCACCGCGAACGGCGGGTTCCTGGAGGTCAGATTGCAATTGGCGGGCAATGACTCTAAATGCTTTGTGAAACATCGCTCAGGAATGGATTCCAACGGACTCGTTGTAGGGCGAGCGAGCGGCGCATATGCAGTTTGATGTGACGTTGGCGACAACTAGCCCTCTGATATCACCCACCGTGTTGTCCCAACGTACTCAATCTATATGCTGATCGGCCTAGCTTTTTTTCAGCTCTACCCGCCGATTCTTGACCCTGCCATCTTCACTGCGATTGTCGGCGATGGGCACGGTCTGACCATAGCCCTTGGCCTGCAAACGCGAGGCGGCGATGCCACGTTGGATGAGCGCTGCCACAACGCTCTTGGCGCGCGCTTCCGAGAGCGTTTGGTTGGCAGCCGCAGCGCCGATATTGTCGGTGTGCCCGCCGACCTCAAGAGTCAGGTTGCCTGCGCCTTTTAGCATGGCAGCAACCTCATCGATGATCTTCATCGACTCGGGTTGGATGGTGGCCTTGGCGGTATCAAAGTTGATGTAAAGAGCGACTACGCCATCCCTGTTGATCTTGTCGAGCAAGTCTTTGGCCACGATCTCCTGCTTCATCGCTTCTTTCTCGATGATCACAATATCGTAAGGGCCTTGGTTTTCGGCACGGATCAGAGTCCAAACCTCCTTGCCGTTCTTGCTCATTTTCAGCGTGGTGGCCCGGTGTCCTCCACCGATGGACGAGAGGTCTGATGGCCCATGCTCGTATTCGCCCTCCACCGTGCCGCCTGCGGCTTTGACTGCGTTTTGAAAGTTCCGCATCACCTGCAAAGCGCTGGCTGGTACTACGCCCTCTTGGGCGTAATACTGCAGCGTCGTCTTGGCGCCTTCGACAGAAACCATCCTGGCCGGTGAACCATCGTTTTGAACCACCGCAGGACCGACGGGAAACTGCGACGCATCAAAGCCGCTTTGCTCGCAGGTCGACAGTACGTACCCCTTCATTCGATTGAACAAGGGATGATCCTTGCAGCCTTGGGCATCTTGAGCCAATGCGGGCAGCGCAATTGCAAACCCGAGTGCCGTGGAAGTCAGCCACTTCGTGCAGTTCGTCATAACATCTCCAATGTGTTTCGCCATTCGAGGCACTTTCCGTGGCGGCGCCATTGCGTGCCCATCGTTCGCGGATAGATCGTTCAAGCGCACGAGCCACAGTATCGCGCCCTAGGACAGGCTTCGAACCCCATGCAAACCCTAGATTTTCTGCCCGCGTGACAGGTTGATCATGAAAAAGCGCCGTCCAGAAGGACAATGACCGGTGGCAGGAATGTGCTCGGCATTGATTCACCCGACAGCGGGCGTGAATCGCCGCCTCGACCTGTCACTAATTGACACTCTGATCCACCTCGTAGTCCGGTGCCGGTTGTGCCGCGAGACCCCAGCCCGGCTCGATGTGCACCTCGTCATCCATCTGCGCACCGCAGTCCGCCCACTACGGTGGCCCCTGTGCCGACACGAGCGCGTGTCAAAGTCAGCTATGGAGCGACCATTTCGAGAATCTCTACGCCCACCGCCTATATCGGCAACTGACTTCAGTCATCAACGCCGGCCCTTCACCAACTCGATATATGCATATAGTTGATGAAAGCCCGCCTACTGCTTGACTAACGCCAACATGTCGTGTTGCGCCAGCGTGGCCATGCTAAGCACCTCGGTCTTATAGGCCGGTGCATCAGAAACGGAAGCAACGTAAATGAATTGCACATCCGCACCGCCAAAGCTTCCGCCCATCAGGCCGCTCAGCAGTGAGGGCTTTTTAACGTCAGGTTCGGTTACGGCGAAGAAGTCGGTGCCACCCATCAGCGGCTCACCCAGGCTCACCACCACATTGCCGTCTTTGGCGGGCGACGCATTGTTGCCGAAATTGGCGACATAGCCGCCCGGAGACGATTCGCCCTTGGGGTTGGCCGATGGCGTGCGAAAAGCGATGCGCGTTTGGACTGCACGCAGTCCCACCTGGGCAAATGCGGTACCGGTATATCTGTTGTGGCTGGTGCTGGAAAACCGGTCGAGCTCAGACTTTGCCGAACCCAGCGTCACCACATAAGTGGCTTTGACGAGGTTGGCATTCAGCTCCTTGGCCAGATCCACTTCCAATCCGGGCAGGCCGTATGTTTCCCCGATACTGATGCCGGAGGGGCCACCTTCGGTAGAGCTCTTTTGCCCGAAGCCACTAATCCAGCCTTTGATCTGGCTTTTCATTTGCGCATTGAACTTGCCAGTTTCTAGGTTGTACGGCAGGTAAGGCTTTAAGCCGGATGCGCCCACCAGCATGGTGTCTCCATCCAGATTTGCAAACTTGGAGAAGTTGCTGATGCCTGCCATCTTGGCAATTTTCTGGTAACCCGCGCTGGCAACCACGCTAGCTTCGGGCACCACTTCAAAGCCGTTTGCCGCCAGGTCGTCTTGCAGTTGCTTGTAAATTCCGTCGGCAATTTCGGTCAGGAGTTTGGTGTCCATCTCCGGCATCTGTAGGGTTGCCGAAGTGTCACTCTTGGCTGCAAACAGACCGCTGGTATTGGTCGTTTCGCCACCGGCGGAGGCCTGGAATGACACCATGACGCTTGTGATCGCTACGCGCTTGGTTGCGGCCAGAGCCGAAGCGGAGCTGTCGATCATTACCGCTTTGGCTGACGTAGGTGGCGCAGCGTGCACCAATCCAACTGACAGCACTAAAGACAATCGAACCAGCCAGGCACGCTTCAATGCAAACATGTCCATCCCCCCTTTGTTAAATTGGTACTCGCGGGCAAATCATATGCGAGATGGATAGTGATGACTATCGACTTCCATCGAAAGTACCTATATTTGTGCGATGGACTTCAGTGCTTGTCTGATTTGCTTTAGGGTAAGCCCTCAAATGGGGTGAGCCTCAGTCGACATCAGTTAATCGGAGTTGCCTTCAATGCGAAAGACCGCTCCGGTGCAGATTTTGACGTTACCCAACGATTCGGAATCTGCGCTCAAATTGCAATACGGAATGCCCCGATGCGGACGCCCATAAGGGACGGTACTGGACCATATTCTGACTTCGTCGCGCCGGTAAGGTATGTCCGCAATCGCCCCAAAAGCGGGTGCTCCCGCCATAAGAGAACAGACATTCGATTCGAGCAGAAGGTTCAAAGACTAACCCCGGAATTCCCTCATAGTTCATACGGCGGCGATAGACCTTACTTTCAAAGAAAAGTCCCCCAACTGTCTGTCAGAAATCATGAACCCTACCTGACGAACGAGGACAGGATCCAGGCTGAGCGCGTTAGGAACAGGGCGGCCACGGAAAGTTGCATTGAACTGTGATACCGGCAAATGCAGAGAGGTCCAAGCACCAGCGGGTGCTACAAAGGGGGCCTGATAGATGACGCCATCAAAGCCGTCGTCCATTCGCAGATTGAATTTGTAGCGCTTGCCGTCCCCGTTTACCTTCAACACATAGGCCCTCGCACCTTTGACACCCAGGTCCATTGCATGCGTCCGGATCGACGCAAAGCCGCCATTGTTGTCGGTCTTGACCGTGCCTTCAAAGACTGCGTATCCAGTCGGGTCATACCGTAGACAGCTTGTCGAACATCCGCCCATTACCCGGTCATCGACAGATGACCATGCAGCTACTGAGTTCGCAGTGGTAAAGAGAAAAAGGTCCGTGAGCATGACCTAATTGTTTGCAACGCCCGCTACAAACGCGATGAGGACACCACAGGATTTCAGCATACCGTCTAAATATTGCAGATTTGCTATGGATAAAGGTGCAATCACTTAACGCTAAGTATCGGGCCGTGGTTTGGCATTGCGCGGCCATTCCAGGTACAGCATCACCGCGCCGCCTGCAAACGCTGCCAGAGCAAGCAGAAGTTTGCCGATCATTCCCGGAACTAGACCGGGAAGAACTGCGCTGGCGGCATGGTCAGCAGGGTCATAACTGACGAGAGCGGGGCCCCCAGAGGTCCAATGCGACGCCAGCCGATCAACCTCGCTTCCTGACATGCCCGAGAGTGTGCCTGGCGGCCACAGGTTGTGGCTCGAGTACCTGACGCCATTGACCTCATACGCGCAATGAACTGCAAGCCATTTGCCTGGCGTCGACCTGGGGCCGTTGGCATTCGCGTTCACCGTCTGGAAGACACCCTTGACCACTGGCCATGACGCTGAGGCATGGGCACGCTGCAGGACGTGCAACTCGTTCACTACAACAAGTCCTCCGAGCAGCAGTGCCGCGAGCGCACAGATGAGAAAAGGTGCCTGCTTCATGGCGTCAATGAGGTGCAGACAGCACGGAGTACTTGGTCACGGGTTCAGGTACCAAACTAAGTGGTAGACCCCCGGGAGATGTGTACTTCAGGTGCGGTGCTGGCCTGAAACTTCCGTTGATAGCGCTCTAGGCTGTTGACCGAACCGCAGACAAATAGCGTGTCATCAGCGCGTACCTCAAAGCCGCTGCTGAATTCCACCAGCACCTCACCCTCGCGCTCCACCGCTACTACCTTGGCGCCAGTGCGCTCCATTGCATCGCAATGCCAAGGGTGCTCTCCTACAAGATTGGCTGCGTTCAAACGGATGAACTTGACTTGGTTCTCGACATGGGTAGTTTGCTCACCAAGGAGGTGATACGCCAGGATCTGCCCTGCCACTTGACCGACTGAAATGGCGAAATCTGCACCGGATCGGTATAACCTTGCCGTGTTGTGTGAGCGCAGCACCCGCACTATCAGTGGCACCTCAGGTGCATAGTCTCGCACCACGGCAGTGGCAAATACGGACTCGCTGTCGTCGCTTAACGCCAGCACCACCGCGCTGGCCTCGCGCACCCTGGCGTTGTCCAGGCTTGCCCTTTGCAGCACGCTGCCCACCACATCCACACCCGGCGCAGCAACACTGTCAATCACCGTGCAGGTTTCGCCTGCATCCTGCAGCATTTCAATGACCTTTTGTCCTACTGCCCCGTATCCGGCCACCACAATCGGTCCAACTCGGCGGATGGGCATAGCCATACGCTCCACTTTCTCCAGATTGGCGTGGAGACCTACAACGACAAGAATGGCACCAGCTTCTACTTGGGTGTCGGGCCCCTTAGTGGTGGTGAAGATCCCACTCAACCACTGACCAATGACGCAGACCCCATGTTGTTCACGCAGATGAAGATCTCCGAGCCGCTTGCCTGCCAACGAGCTGCCTGCACGTACCCGGAACTCAGCCATGCCCACGTGCGTGCCGAGCAGGTGCATGCCCTCTGCCGGCGGGCTGATCCGGGTGCTCGCGCGTGAGGCTAGCGCCGCACCCAGCACATGAGCCGGAGTGAACACATCAGTGGCTCCGATTTGCACCATGGGTGCCCGGTACACCGGGTCGTCGGCCAGCGCAAAGAGCGGGCCTGTATAGCCATGCTCGCGCACCAGGAACGTGCAGGTTGCATTTGCATGGTCGCCTGCATTGGTAACTACCGCACGCGCCTGGTTTACCCGTGAAATAGCGCTGGGATCTTCGGCCAGTTTGCCAAACACTACGGTGTATCCACGGTCATGTAGGCTTCGCGCCAACTGCAAGTCTTCTTCGAATATGACAAAGGGACTGTTCGCGCTATCGAACTCTACTAACAGGGACTCAATGGCCGGGCCATAGCGGTAGAACAGCACTTTTCCGGCCATAGACGGCAACTCATGCGGTAGGCGGACCTCAAACTTCTCCTCAAAATAGGGAAGCACTAGGATGGGAAAGATAAGAAAGACAAGAAACTGACCAATGAAGGGCGTGACAATAACGAACATGGCCATGACTGGATGGCTCCAGTGGTTGTCCGCACCGTATCCGGTATTGGTTATTGTTTCCGAGGCCCATTGAAGCCCCTGCAAAAGCGAGCGTGGGCTTCCCTCTAGATGAGTCATGCCCAACATATAGAGCGTGCCCAAGAGAAGCACCGCTAGGGGCAACAAGGCCAGCAGTGCCAGAAGTCGGTGGGGCGCCCCTTTTGTCTTTGGTCGCATCGGTTGGAACTCGATAAATCAACACAACATCACACAGGATGACAGTAAGCATAAACGACTATCGGAGCCTGGCCTTGGCACTGGGACGGTGAAATGCCCAGGGCGCGCAAATCGTTCAATATCAACTCCACGGCCTCGTCGCCGTAGCGCCCGTCGAGGGTGTCGCCGACACGCGAAGGGCTGCACTGGGGCAGCAAGAAATGCGACATGGCCCCCACGCGCTCAATGAAGTACTACAGAGTGATAGACGCGTAGGAGCCCAGCCGCCAGGCAATTCAGGAACACATTGCCCCGGGTCGCTGTGAGGTAACGACTGTCGGCTACGCGAAATCTCAAGTCACTTCAGGACTGCAGTCGGTCGTGTCGGCCCGCACGGCGCCCATTCCTGACGACCAAGATTTTGAGGACCTGACATTCGCGGCAACAGTCAGGGAAACGGTCCTTCCGATTACCGAAACGTCTTCCTTGTCGTTGCTGGCTCTAGGGCAGTGCATAGAGTCGTTCGTCCGAGTCGGGTTTCTAGAATCTCAATTTCGTGTCAGAACTGCTACCGTTCGCGTTAACCGGCAATAGACTGACATGCATCAGTCGACTCACGACAATAAGTGACGCCAGGTCAAAGACACGTAATAGAGCACGTTCCCCTTTCCCCTCAATGTTGTCCTGCAATCTCCTTAAAGAACATTTCGCTGGAAGGCACATGGCCCAGAAAGTCATGTACGAGGTCAAGCTCTTCTTTTTGAGCGCCTTGTGACAGGACATATTTGCGAAAACGCGCGCCTACCGCAGGGTCGAGCATGTTGGACGTAAACGGCGACAACATTTCAAGCGCAAGTGCACCCGCCCATAGGTAGCTGTAATAGCCCGCTGCCATCCCCCCCGCAATGTGGCTGAAAGAGGCCGGGAACATAGTCCCTGGGGTGTGGCCGAGAGAAGTTGCGCCTTCGAGTTTCTTCCAGAGCTCCAGGGGTGGCTCCGGCTTGGTCGAGAGGGCCATGTCAAACACGGAGCGAAGCCATTCGGCCTCAATGCCAATCCCTTCGCCAAACCATCGCGCGGCATGAAGTCGTTCTATCTCATCGTGGGTGAGATGCGGACACTCGGGGCAGACCTGCTTGAAGAGATCAAGCGACTGCTCTCGCCGTGTCCATTCTTCGAACATGCCAGACGGTGCCTCCACGAAATCAGTCTTCACGTTCAAACCCGCCTGCGGGTTGTAATCGACGTTCGACAGAGCGCAGTGAAGCGTGTGGCCGAACTCGTGTATCAGTACCGTGAGTTGGCTCTGGGTCAAGCCGTCACGACCTAAATTGACAACGAGGGCGCAGAGCGCTTTTCGATTGGCAATGCGGCTCTCTCCGCGGACAGGAAATGCCACGCCCCCACCGTACTTGCCTTCCCGAGGATAAAGATCCAAATAGATGCCGGCTATGAACTGATCAGTCCTGGCGTCAAGCACGTCCAGATAACGTACATCAGGGCTCCACGTGGGCACCTTCACTTCTCGGAACTTCAATCCGTAGAGCTTCTGTGCAACAAGCAGCGCGAAATCGACCGATTTGTCGGTCGGAAAGTACTTGCGCAGTTTCTCTTGGTCAATGTCGAAGCGCTCACGGCGCAACACCTCCTGGTAATAGTCAACATCCCACGCTTCAGCTTTGGTTTCTGACAGCAAGCCTCCAGTGTCTCTTGCTTTCGCTTCTCGCAGCTTCCCGACCTCCTTGGTTGCGACGGTGGCAACGACCTCCTTCACTTTCGCAAGAAAATTGATCACCGTCTCAGAACTACCGACCATCTTTCGACGCAGTGAGAACTGTGCATACGTGGGATATCCATGCAATTCAGCCAGTTCCTGGCGAAGCTTGAACATATTGAAGAGGATGTCAAGGTTGGCCTCACCACCCCTGTTTTGCCTGGCAATATAGAAGCGCCGCCTTGCCGATTCTTCCCTGGCGCTTCTCATGAAGGTTGAATATGACGGAGGTTTTGGCGCCAGTACATAGTTGCCATCCTTGTCGCGGCTAGCGGCGTGGGCCTGCAAGTATGCTTGTGGCAGTCCTGCCATTTCCTCGGGCTTGAAGATTACGCTGATCGAGTCATCGCGGACGTTACGCCGGAACAATTGGTCCAACTCTGTCAGCTTGTCAAAAATCTCCTTTGCCCTCTC
>Ga0194061_1002205_pt1 | contig 10754 bp, 9 predicted proteins | sample SepL2221m_MetaG_FD_163423 | JGI IMG/M metagenome (GOLD analysis project Ga0194061, IMG submission 163423) | Anoxic zone freshwater microbial communities from boreal shield lake in IISD Experimental Lakes Area, Ontario, Canada - Sep2016-L224-21m | ecosystem: Environmental > Aquatic > Freshwater >...
GCATAGAATCGCGCCATGCAGATCACGATGATCAGTTTCGCCAGTTCGGAAGGCTGGATCCGGATGCCAGCAACATCAAGCCAGCGCTGCGCCCCCGCCACGAACGTGCCTAGGATGAGCACGAACACCAGCGTCACCAACATGAAGATGTAGAGGATGGGCGCAATCTGGCCAATGGCACGGTAATCGACGAACGAAAGACCGATCATCACGATGACCCCGACACCCCCGATCACCGCCTGACGAATCAGGGCAGGGCTCGTGGTGACATCCGTGACGCGCGTTGCACTGGCGATGACCAGCAATCCGTACCCGACCAGCAAGATCGAGACGGCTAGGAGAATCGGATCGAAGTTTCGCCAAGATGGTCGTTGCATTTCGTGCCAGACGCACGCCCCTGAGACGTGCAAGCGCATCGGCGATCATGTCCGGAACCCCGGGAACGCCGGCGATCAGGCCGTTCCCTCACGCATGACGCCTTGCCGGGAGTCTACCGGCACCGGCGGCGATGCCCCGGAAACGCTGGCGCCCGAACGAACTCGATGCTCGCAACCAAGCCCGTTACGACTACCTGTCAACGGACATTGACGGGGCAACCCCATAAAGGTAGGCGCGGATCACCTCGCCCACAATTGGTGCGGCAATTTCCGATCCCTCGCCACCACCGTACACAAAGACTGCGACCGCGATTTTAGGATCTGAAGCCGGCGCATAGCCGACAAACAGTGCATGTGTGGGAAGTCTCCCCTTCGAATCTCGGGGACCCTCGAACTCAGCGGTCCCGGTCTTTCCAGCCATATCGAGACCGTAGGTTCGCAACGGGGCGAACGCCGTCCCCGCGAACCCCGGAACGATCAAGGGAGAGTTCGTCACATCGCGCATGCCCGCCCGGATAGCCGCCACATACTCTGCATTCACCGGCAGGGTCCGAACCGCCTCTGGAAGATAGGTCGTCCGGGTTGCCCCACCGGTCTCCCGTAGCTCCCGGACAATTCGGGGCCGGTAGACAGTGCCACCATTCGCCAGCGTCGCTGTCATCGATGCGAGCTGCAACGGGGTCGCCAAAAGGTCTCCCTGGCCAATACCGATGTTGTACTCGTCACCGACGTACCACGGCTCACCCTTCGCTTGGCGCTTCCATTCCGGCGACGGAAAAAGACCGGCGGATTCCCCGGGAAGTCGAACACCAGTCTTCTCGCCAAACCCGAACGCCCGGGCATAGGTCGCCAAGCGTGCAATTCCAAGTCCCTGAAGACCTGAGTAGGGATTCCCCCCGGCGACGGAATAGAAATAGATGTCGCACGACACTCCGAGCGCCTGCCTCGCGTTGACTGGCCCGTGACCTTGAAGCGTCCAGTCGCGGAATTGGAGGCCGTTTCGCGTAATCGACCCGGTACACGCGACATTCGTGGTCGGCGTGACAATCCGTTCCTGCAATGCGGCCGCGGCCGTGACCATCTTGAACGTTGACCCGGGTGGCACCTGGCCACCGATGGCATGCGTAAAGAGCGGTCGCCAGACATCATTCGCCAGCCGACTGTATTCGGCCTGGCTGATGCCGGTCGCAAACAGGTTGTTGTCATAACCGGGCAAACTGACCATCGACAGGATCTCGCCAGTCGAGGGATCCATGGCAACCAGAGAACCCTGCTGGCTCTTGGCGCGGTTCATTCCCCGTGAAAGCGATGCAGACGCCAGTTCCTGCAGCGAACCATCGATGGTGAGGACAACATTCGCACCAGGAATTGTCGGCGCCAACGTCTCGATGACGTTTGTCACCCGCCCCATCGCATCCACTTCCACCTGTTGCCGACCAGCAGTGCCACGGAGTTCATCCTCGAAACTCGACTCAACACCCGAAAGACCGATGAACTCATCCGGGCCGTATCCGGACGCCACGCGTGCATCCACCTGGCTCGGCGGGATAGGCCCGGTGTAGCCGAGCAACTGGCCGAACAACAGTCCCACCGGATACTCACGGACGGGAGTGAACTGAACCACGACACCCGGAAGCCGCGTGTGTTGTTCCTCCAGAATCAGTGCCCGTTCACGCGTGATCGGAGACTTGATCCGGGTGAGAAGGAACGGGTCAACCCGGCCCGGTTCGACAAGCTTGCCGATCTCATCGGGCGACATCTCAATGATCGACCCAAGGCGGGCGAAGACGTCAGTCCGGGCGGTCCGGTCGCGGGGAAGGTCGGTCGGTCGGATACTCGCGGTGAAACTCGAGACATTGCGCGCCACCACCACGCCATTGCGATCGTAGATCACCCCGCGGAGTGGCTTCTCGGTTTCGACCCGCAGCCGGTTCGTGTCGGCACGTTCCAGGTATTGCGCGCCAGTGGCGACTTGCAGGTACCAGAGTTGCGCGATCAGGACGAGCCCGAGCGCAACCATCAGGGTCACGAACAGGATCGTCCGGTCAATCGAAAGCGACCGGCGTGGCGGGAATGCAGGGGGCGCCGTCGTCATCGTCAGAGCCTGCCAAACCGCATCTGGATACGAGACCGGTCATTGTCCGTGAACTTGCGCACCACCCAATAGACCAGCGGTGTCGTCACGACATTCACGACCGCCGTCGGCGCAGTGACCGTGCGCAAGGTATCCAGCCACCAGTCGTTCGGGATTCCGAGCGAACGCAGCACGATCAGCAGGATGATCGCGTGCACGAAGGTCGCCACGAACACTGTGACCATCGGGAGCCACAGGGCATTCGGAAAGAGGTTGATATCCCCTGCACTTGACAGGAACGCGACAATGACCAGCACCAGCGACAAGGTGCCAAACGGAGTTCCGGAAACAAGGTCGAGCATCAGCCCGCCCATCAGGCCCCAAGGCAGCGCCTCACGCGCGCCACGAGTCACCGCCCAGATCACCACGGTATCCAGAACCAGATCGGGACGCACCAGCCGGAAGCCGACTGCGGGGATGAGAGAGGACTGAATGATCGCGCATGCGAACAGCCAAAGGGGCGGAATCCACCAGCGAGTACCCATCTCCGTCCCTGCCTTCAGTTCTTGATCGGAACGAAGCCGCGCGCCACAAGGACGGTGAGCAGGCGCCGGATATCCACCAATGGTTCAACAATCGCCTGCTGGAACATGTCCACTTCGCGGGACTCCACCTGCACCACACGCCCGATCGGCAAGTTCCGGGGAAACGCCCCGCCGAGTCCAGACGTCACTACCACACTTCCGGGAGTCACCCGTTCCGATGGTGGGAGGTAGCGAAGCAGCAACCGCCCGTCTGGCATGCCGTTGACCACTCCTGTCGCCCCCACCATTCCGAGGATATACGCGTTCACCGAACTTGACGGATGCGTGATCAGCAGGACCGAACTTGTCCGTCGCGTGTGCGACACCACCCTGCCAGCCAATCCTGCCGTCGCGAGCACAGGCATCCCGTCTTCGATGCCGGCATCACCACCTCGGTCGATGGTTGCATACCCAGTGATTGCCGACTGGTCGAACCCGATGATCTGTGCTCCCACGAGCGAGAACCCGGGGTTTGCCTCTGCGTAGTGCAATTGTTCACGGAGTTCCCGGTTCTCAAGATCCGAGGCCCGCAGCCTGATGTTTTCCCGGACGAGGTCATCAACCTGGTCCCGCAGGCGTGCGTTCTCATCACGAAGCGGGCGAACATCGGTCCATCCACCGGTCACACCAGACATGGCCTCGCCAACCTGGCTAGCCCTACCCTGCATGGGTGCGACCACATTGGAGATGAGGTCGCGAGGTGTGTCAAGCCATCCCCGTTGCCCGGCGTACAACGTCAACGCCGCGACCGTGAGTGTGAGCGCCAGCCAGACAACGAGCTGACGCAACGACGAGGACACCTAACCCCCCCCACCCGGTTCATGAACCCTTCGCTGCCCGCGTGTCTCCTGGCGATCCCGGGCCAAGCGAAGTGTCTTGCAATCAGGCTGGGCGACGGGGCGGGGTGCCCCGCCGGTACGGAAACCCTCACGTCGATGGTTCACCAGTAGCGCGTCCGGTCCGCGGGCATCCCTGCCCAGCGCCTCGCGCCGTTCCGATGTCGACGTGGCCGAGCGAAGCGCGTCCGGTCCGCGGGCATCCCTGCCCGCATCTCCATCAGGCGGGGTGTCTGTGTGGGTACGCGCGATCGCCGGGCGTGCAAGTGGAACCGGTGAAGGAATTGTGGGCACGCATGCCCGCGGACAAGTCCGGCCCCCCAATCCACCCGCTTCCCACTGCCGGGAACGCCTGCCCGTGTCCGGTGGGGAGAGGGTGGGGTAGGCGAGGTCGCAGGGCGTGCAGGCGAATACCCTACTGACGATCCCGGTGGTCACGTGCGCAGCCGGGCGTACGGATCCGCCACGAAGACCTTTCGGTAAACCTCAAGGTTCTCCAGACACGCACCGGTCCCTCGCACCACGCACAAGAGCGGGTCTTCGGCAATGTGGACGGGAATCTTCGTCTCCTCAAAGAGACGCACGTCCAGACCCCTCAGCATTGCGCCGCCACCGGCAAGAATGATCCCTGTGTCCATGATGTCAGCCAGAAGTTCCGGCGGGCATTCCTCGATTGATCGCTTCACCGCATCGACAATCAGACCAACCGGCCCGGCGATTGCTTCGCGGATTGCCCCGTCGGTGACCTCGATCTCCTTGGGCAGACCGGTCGCGAGGTCTCGACCCCGCATGAGGGATCGCAGGACCGTCGAGAGACTGTGGGCAGACCCCACCGTCATCTTCGTCTCTTCCGCGGTTCGCTCCCCGATGAGCAGGTCGAACTCCCGCCGGGCGAACTGGGTGATCTGCTCATCAATCTCGTCACCACCGATGCGGATCGAATGGGAGAGCACTACTCCACCCAAGGAAATGATCGCAACCTCGGTGGTGCCACCTCCGATGTCAACAATCATGCTCCCAGCCGGTTCGTGAACCGGCAAGCCCGCACCAATCGCGGCGGCCATCGGTTCTTCAATGAGGTACGCCTCGCGGGCACCAGCATTCACCGCGGCATCCTGTACCGCGCGCTTCTCGACTTCTGTTACGCCCGAAGGCACACCGATGATGACCCGGGGACGCGGAGTGATCGGGAAACGGTCATGGACCTTGCCGATGAAATACCGAAGCATGTGTTCGACGGTTTCGAAGTCCGCAATGACCCCGTCACGCAGCGGACGGATAGCCACGATGTTCGCCGGCGTGCGTCCGACCATTCGCTTGGCTTCGGTGCCAACCGTCAGGACGCGGCCGGTTCGCTTGTCCATCGCCACAACCGAGGGTTCGGAGATCACCACACCCTTGTTGCGGACATACACCAAGGTGTTTGCGGTCCCGAGATCAATGCCAATGTCCTTGGAAAACAAACCAAGGAACGCGCTCAACGGACCGGACATCATTCTGCTCGTCGTGAACGCTCAGGCAAGCGCATGTACATCAAGGGTGGGCCAAGCGAAGCGTATTTTCATCAGGGGCGATGGGGTGGTGAGGCATTCCCTCTCCAGCGGCCGCAGGTGAGGAGCAATGCGTGGGGACTTGCCGACCGCACCATCGACCGGGACGGGCGTGTTGTCACCCGCTCCGAACGTTCGCGCGGAAGCGATGCCCGTCCGGCAAGTGTACCTCTCACGGTCCCGCAGTCCCGCGGCCAAACCCTCCGCCCCACCTCTTGCTACAGCGAAGCGTATTTTCATCAGGGGCGCTGGGGTGTGCCAAGCGAAGCGCATTTTCATCAGGGGCGATGGCGTGTGCCAAGCGAAGCGCATTTTCATCAGGGGCGATGGCGTGTGCCAAGCGAAGCGCATTTTCATCAGGGGCGATGGGGTGTGCCAAGCGAAGCGTATTTTCATCAGGGGCGCTGGTGGTCTGGGGGAACGTCGCGTCCGGTGGGATCAATTGCCGGTACGCCCGTGAAGTTCATACGCCGCACCGTACTGTTCCGGCGTGTTGAGGTTCAGCAGCGCCATCTCATCACCAGTGTCAAAGGTGTGAACCATGGCCTCGTGTCGCACAATCACCGCTCGCAAGCCAAGCGTGGCTTCTTCAATGCCGAATAGCTCGTCGCGCAACAACGGGGAAAAGATCGTCGGATGACCACGGCGCCCCAGGGCACCGGCAATCGTCACCAAGCGGCCATCATTCCGGGCAGTGCCCTCCATGTGATTGGCAACGACCGCCTGGATTACCGACGCCGGACGAGGTTGGTCAACGCCGGTCACGAGCGTGTGCCGACCCACGGGAACACCACTCAATCCCGCCACCACCGATCCCGACTTCCCAGCTTCCCAGTCACGATTGACCACTGTCGTGACCCGCGGGTCGGCCGGGACCGACGCCATGACCTCATCCGCACGATGACCAACAACCACCACAATACGTTCCAAGCGAAGCACATATCCGTCGTGGCCATGATGGGCTTGATCCGGCGGGACGCGCAGGAGTTCCGAGACCACATATGACGCGAGTGGTTGACCCTGCCACGGCAGGAGTGCCTTGGGCGCCCCCATCCGTGTCGATGCCCCCGCCGCCAAGACCACGGCCACTACCGGCCACACGCCGCTCTGGTGAGGAACGAACCCATGCATCGAGGGTCGATGGGGTGTGGGGTGTGGCGGCTGATTGTCAGGGGCGCCTGAGGTGTTATCCATCGTTCCGCATGGTACTCGGGAAATCCGGTAATGCCTGACCAAGCCGGCGCCGTTGGCTCCACATCGGCCACCAGTCCCGATGAAGCGAAGCGTCTTGCAATCAGGGGCGAAGGGGCGGTTGGGTCAACCGTCGACGTCACTGTCGTCGTCGTCAGTTACAACTCCCGCAACTGGTTGGAGCGGTGCCTCTCCCCCGTGGTCCACCAATCGGGCGACGTTCTCGGACTTGAAGTGATCGTCGTTGACAACGCATCCACCGATGGGTCCGCCACGTTCGTCCGGGAACGTTTTCCGGGTGTCACCGTCATCGAGAGCAATGTCAACCTCGGTTTCGGCGCCGGGTGTAACCGTGCTTTCGCCGTTGCAAAAGGCCGAACCATCATCCTCGTCAATCCGGACTGCGAACTCCAACCAGGCGCAATTGGCGCCCTGCACAGGTTCCTCCGGGACCACCCCCGGATCGGCGCCGTCGGCGGCCGGCTTGCGTACGGTGACGGGTCCTTCCAGCATGCCGCGTTCCGGTTCCCGAGCCTGGCGCAGGTCTTCCTCGACTTCTTCCCATTGAATTGGCGGCTGACTGAATCACGATTGAACGGTCGGTATCCACGCGCAATCGACACCACGGCATTTGAGTGTGATGCGGTGCTCGGCGCGCTCATGGCCATTCGTCGAACCGCTATCGCGGGCACCGGAGGTTTCGACGAACGCTACTTCATGTACGTTGAAGAGATTGATTGGTGCAAGCGTCTCCGCGCGTTCGGATGGGAAGTCTGGCACTGCCCCGACGCCATGGGGGTCCATCATTCTGGCCAAAGCACGCGTACCGTCGCGGCCCGCATGTTCGTGGAGTTGCACCGGAGCCGCCTACACTACTTCCGCCGCTACTGGCCACCGGCGACCGTTGCCATCGCCCGAGTGATCACATGGATCGGGTGTGCCCGGGAAATCATGCGCCTGAGACGTCGTGCCCCGGATGACGCGTCGCGTGAACGGATCCGCGGGTGCCGTGAGGTGATGCGCCTTGTCGCCTGATACCCAACCAGCCTCGGTCGATGACCGGTACGCGCACGGCAGTGACGCTGCAAACGATAGCCGCATCATCGCCTGCATCCTGACCCGCAACGAGTCGAGGCACATCGAGGCGTGCCTCAATTCCGTGTCGTGGACCCACGCCCAGATGGTTGTCGACTGTGGCAGTACCGATGCCACAGTCGACCTCGCCCGCGCCCGCGGGGCAATCGTGTTGCATCGAGACTGGGATGGGTGGGCCGGGCAACGGACCTTCGCGATCAATGAAGCCTTCCGCCGGGGCTACCGGTGGATCTTTTTTGTCGACGCCGATGAACGCGTTCCACCAGAGTTGTCCACCGAAGCGACACGCGTCGTCGAGGCAAGTGACGCAGCGCACGCCGCCGGTGACACGACCGCGCCAGTCGGGTTCTGGGTGCCCCGACGAAACATCATCGCCGGCAAATGGGTGCGCCATGCGGGTTGGGATCCCGACTACCAGCTGCGCCTGTTCCGCACGGACCGCGGGCGCTACGACCCGGCGCGACCAGTTCATGAACTCGTCCTGCTTGACGGACCAGACGCCCACCTCGAGGCGCGCCTCGTTCACTACAACTACGACGACTGGCAGCACTTCTGGATCAAGCAACAACGGTATGCGCGCATCGAGGCCGCCGCCCGCGTATCCCGTGGACACCGTGTCCGACCCCACAACTTCATCCTGCAACCCTGGCGCGAGTTCTGGCGACGTTACGTCACTCTGGAGGGATGGAGATCCGGCACACACGGCATCATCCTTGCCATCCTGCTGGCAATCGCCGAATTCCAGACCCTTCGCCTTGCCTGGGCCAGCGAAGCGTCCGCAAACCAGGGGCGCGGCGGTGAGGGCTCACGCTTCCACACCCCACGCTCTCACGTCCCCGACCCAGTGCCGTCCGACCTGCCCGATTTCGGGAACGATCCGCCGGACACCGTCGCCGTAATCGTCAGTTACAACGTCGCTCCCCTCCTGCACGAATGTCTGGCGTCGATAGCCGAAGCGGCCGAAGCGGGAGGCATCACCGTCCATGTCGTGGTCATTGATAATGCCTCCAGTGACCACAGCGTCGAAGTCGCCCGGGCCAACCGAAATACCACGGTAGTCGCCAACACCCGAAATGTCGGATTCGGGCTAGCCTGCAACCAAGGGATTGCCATTGCCCGGGCGATCGGAAGCGAACACGTTCTGTTCCTGAACCCGGATGCACGCCTCGCACCCGACGCTCTAGCTGCGCTCCGTAATGCTCTTGAAACCAGTCCAAGACACGCCATTGCCGGTCCGGACCTGCGGTTTCCCGACGGGCGACCGCAGCCTTCTCGTAGACGCTTCCCAAACCTTGCGACCCTCCTGGTGGAAAGCACTCCCCTCCAATGGCGCGGAGGTGGCATAGATGGATCAGCTGGATGGCCCCTTATCGAACCAGTCATTCGCCGGTACCAGTGCGCTGACCTCGCCGATGTCTCCGGGACCGTCGACTGGATCTCCGGTGCGTGCCTGCTCACCCGGGTAACTGCGCTCGCCGCCGTCGGGGGTTTTGATCCAGCATTCTTCCTCTACTTCGAGGAAACCGACCTCGCGCACCGATTGCGAAAGTCCGGGTGGACCTGCACCTACACACCCGAGGCCCGGGTGTTTCACCATAGATCCCAAAGTGCAGACCAGAACATCGGTGCGCGCGACCGTCATTACTACGCCAGCAAGATGACGTATGCGGCACGCACTCTGGGAACCCCACTGGCCACCCTCGTGCGCGCCGAACACGTGGTCCTGTTCGGTGTGGAGGCACTCTGGCAGTCATTCCGGGGAAACCGTGCCGGCGCCCGCCGGTACGTGGCCCTTGTTCGGAACCTTCTCGCGTAGACCGTTCGCGTCACTGGGATCACCCAAGCGTGAACACCTCGGAGATGGCGGCAATCACCTCGTCGACCTTCGGCCAAATCACGTCCTCAGGAGCAACGGGGCCTGTGTTGGGAAGCGCATCTAACTCAGGCGATGGTGAGGATTGGGCCGAGCGCAGCGTATGTAAATCAGGCGAAGGGGCGGGGTGGTGAGGCCATGAAGCGCCGGGTGTACCGCCGCACACCCGCACGTTGGGACCACGTGGCCGCCAGACCGCGGGATCTGTCGGTCCGAAGATTGCGACCGTGGGCACCCCAAGCCCTGCAGCGAGGTGCGCAATGCCCGAGTCGTTCGCAATCACTCCACACGCATTGGCAAACAGGCGAGCAACATCCGCGAGCGAGCGACCACGGATCACCCGGATCGTCTGGGGTGACATCGCCGAGGTAATGGCCTCGACCGCCGCGCCATCCGCCTCTCCCTCGAGGACCATCACCTTGTACCCCTGCCCCACCAAATCGCGGATCAGTACGTGCCAACTCAGGGCCGGCCAACACTTCCTCGCACTTCCGCTTCCGGGATGCACCACAACAAAACGACCGCCGGCAAAGGCTTCGGTGCGAGACCACTGATCATCAATAGGCGAACCCAGACCGGGTGGCATGATCCAGGCTGAGGCATCCCATCCTTCTGGCAAGGCACCGCCGAGCGGTTCGATAGTGCTTGCCAGCCACTCGGAAACATGCGTCCGAATACCCGCCGGAGGAAACGGAGGTGCAACGACCACGCATCCCACACCCCGCGCCTTTAGACGGTCAGCGATAGCAAGGCCTGTTTGGGTCCACACCACTGCGTGCGTCACCGACGCCCAATCAATCCCTTGCACTTCGGCAGAACGGTAATTGCCGTCGTTCTGGGCGGGGACATCACCGCCGAGATAGAGATCGGCGATTGATTGGCTGTCAGGACGGATGATCCTGAGAGGTCCAGGCACCGATGATGCGATGAATTGGGCCGGGCCAGATGGCGCAGCCACGACAATTGAAGCGGCGGGGTTGGCTCGCCGGATGGCCTGCCAGGAAGGGATGCCCAGCAGTACATCGCCAAGGGCACCGGACCTGACCCCAAGGATGGTCGCAGTCACCAGGCGCGTCCCATCATCGGCAACTGCTATGAACGGAAGCAGATTTTCTAGAAGACGACCTACGCCGGGTGGACGACTGCAACGACGAGGCCGTAGTCGACCGCCTGA
>Ga0194061_1002206_pt1 | contig 10752 bp, 3 predicted proteins | sample SepL2221m_MetaG_FD_163423 | JGI IMG/M metagenome (GOLD analysis project Ga0194061, IMG submission 163423) | Anoxic zone freshwater microbial communities from boreal shield lake in IISD Experimental Lakes Area, Ontario, Canada - Sep2016-L224-21m | ecosystem: Environmental > Aquatic > Freshwater >...
GATTACACAGGCTCCTTAAATATATACGCTTCTTTGTAATCTATTTCATATAGCTTAAGAAACTTCCTATATTCATCTAGAAACGATGTTTTCTTGTGATGCTCCTTTTGGTTCTCAATATATTTCACTACAGCTGGTATTTGTGATTTCGAATATGTAAAACCCCCAAATCCTTCCTGCCATTCAAACCTACCCAACGTAAATTTACTTTCATTAATCCATTTTGACGTATTACTTTTAATAATTTGCATTAATTCACTTAAAGATTGGTTTGGAGTCATACTAATTAAAGAATGTAAGTGATCATTCGTACCATTTATTGCAAACAATCTATGCCCGTTCTTTTTAACTATACCGGTTATGTATTTATATAATTCGATTTCCCAATCCATACCAATTAATGAATGCTTTCGCTTTGGCGCAAAAACTGCTTGTACATATAACTGGGTATATGTGTTGGCCATAATATTTTAATAATTTTTATGTTAATAAATATTATTAATATGTCGTCCCTACGGGACTAAGAAAAATATCATTCCTTCGCTATTGATATACCATCCCTACGGGACTTAGAGAAATATCATTCCCTCGCTATTGATATGCCGTCCCTACGGGACTTAGAGAAATATCATTCCCTCGCTATTGATATACCGTCCCTACGGGACTTAAAGAAACTGCTTTCCTATTGCTATTGTTATGCCGTCCCTACGGGACTTAGAGAAATATCATTCCCTCGCTATTGATATACCGTCCCTACGGGACTTAAAGAAACTGCTTTCCTATTGCAATTGTTACGTTGTCCCTACGGGACTTACCAATAATTATCTCTCTATCCCCTTCACCCGTTTATCAACTCTATCGCCTTCTCCATCACATCCGTCTCCGTCAGCAGACTTATCACTGCAAACCCCTCTGTAAAGAAATCATAATAATAACCGGGATGTATAAGCACATTTTTCTTATCAAGAAGCTTCAGCACAAATTCATCCTCAGGAACGAGTAAATTTTCAAAATTCAATATTGCATTCCAGCCGCCTTCACAGTTCAACACCTTAATATCAGGGTTCAGAAGAAATTCCTTCTTCAGCAGATTGTAATTTTTATTTATCCTTCCTGATATTTCTTCCTGTATTTTTTCACGCGTCTCAAACAATCTTTTCACTGCAAACTGTACAGGTGTGGCTACTGATAAATACGTATCGGCAATGACTTCAAGTCTTTGTACAGCTTCATCTTTTAATTTTTTCCCGCCCTGAATCAATATCCAGCCAAACTTCATCTGCGGCAATGCAAGCATCTTCGAAAAACCATTCAGCACAAACGTCAGATTGCTGTTAAATCCCGCGACTGTCTTCAATGCCTTATCTCCTGCTTCTATTTCATAATCAGAAAACACTTCATCAACAATCAGCGCTAAATTATATTTCTCCGATAAATTGTTGAAAGCCTCATAATCACTTTCCCTGATGTATGAACCTGTGGGGTTATTCGGATTGATTATCACTATAGCTTTTGTCTTCGGACTTATCTTCTTCTCGAGCAGTGCAAAGTCAGGTACCCATCCGTCCCTGTAATCATAAACCAGCGGATAGTAAACTACATTACCCAGGTCGAGTCTTGTAAGATACTCGAAAAGCGGATAACTCGGCTGCGGCATTAACACTTCATCCTCTGCGTCGAGCAGTAACTTGAATAAATATGAATATGCTTCACTCGTACTCGGTACAAGGAATAAATCGTCAGCGGATACTGTTTTACCAACCCCTGAATAGTACTTAGCAACTTCTTCCCTTGCAGATATCATTCCCTTCGGGTCGGGCTCGTACACCAGCGACCTGTCATCTATAAAATGCTTTAGAATATGTTTCGCATCATACTTGAAATTCAACTTCGTCGGATTCGATGATGTTAAATCCAGTATCCTTTCTCCGTGCTTCGTCTTTAAATTGTACAGCAAAGAAAGTTCATTTGCCTCATACTCAATATTTAGTCTCTTTGAGAACATACGTATAATGTAAACAATATTTTGTAATAAGAAAATTGAAATTATTACCTACAATGTTTTTGAATGAAAATATAACAGACGGCAAATGAACCTATCTTGAGCGCAAGGTTGACCATATTATGACGGAAAACATACGGGAAGCATACGAGAAGATGCCTGAAAGCGTTCTGTTTTCAGGTATCAAAGGCCGAAATGAACGAGGGAATAAATAGTAATATTTGTGATTTAGCCGTCATTTTGCCCCAACACATAAACCATTTCGCATTTTAGTTTATATTCATTACTAAACAAAAGAGGTGCAGTAAATTAATACTGCACCTCTTACTTAATCTCTTTTTTGCCTACCAACTTACAACGAACAACGCTCAACTATTTCAGCATCACCATCTTAATAATATGCTTGTAACTTCCTGCTTCTATCTTCGCGAAGTACATTCCACTGGCATAATTTGCTCCGTTGAAAGTTGCTTCGTACCTGCCTGCCTGCATATTATCGTTCACTAAGGTTTCCACTTCTTTTCCAGTTACATCATAAACTGTGAGTTTTACGAATGAGTTATTCGCAATGTCATACTTTATAGATGTTGTAGGGTTGAACGGGTTCGGATAGTTTTCGTAAAGTTTAAATTCTTTCGGCAATTCCGATACGTTGTTTCCTGTACCTGTGATTGTCGGGTTTATTATAGTGAAATTTGTCGGGTACACAAGTGCTACAGTTGAATCATTTACTGTCGTTAATGCAGATGTAAACGGTGGATTTACCCTGAACTTGATTGAGTCTGTTACGAATGAACCTACTACGTCAAACCTTACTTTTCCAAGTGTGTACGTTCCCGGGTTAAACCTGTAGAATCCGCTCGTATTAAAAGTTAATATGTTGAAACTCATAATCGTCGGGGATGCAGCAAGTGTTTTTAACGGCTGGTATCCGCCTGAACTTATGTTCGGGTTCTGGTTTATTACAGGATTATCAGGATGTATTGTAAGTCCTGTCGAAGGATTAGGACTGATATTCAGTCTTATCGTTGCAGCACCTACTGCCCAGTATTGTCCACTCGGGACTGTTGCTATTAAATCGTATGAAAGTATTCCCGCTGCTATCGACCTGTTACCAAGCGAAAATGTAACCTTCTGTGCAGGTGATACGTTCACCATCACGATTAAGAGCAGTAATATTGTTATTATCTTTTTCATAATCTGTGTTTTATGTTTAATTAATATAATCTTTATACTCATTTATTTCAATTACAACCATTCCCCTTCCGGGGAATGGTTGAATTGTTAATGTTTATTTACCTGATTTCTTATCCGTTGAATTACTCTTACTATTCTTTCCCGTAAGGTCCTTCAGCGTCTTATTCTTAATTGCATTATCAAGCTGTATCTTCATGCCCTTAATCGTTTCAGGTGCTAATGGTTCTCCTCCAGGTACAATCTTTATCAGACCGAAGTTATTAGAGATTATTAGTACGTCTGATGCATTCACGTCCTGGTCACCGTTGAAGTCACTTCTCAGGTATCCGAGACTACCGAATTCTGTTATAAAGATTCCGATATCGTTTGCATCGATGGAACCGTCTCTGTTTGCATCACCGCCGAACAGTACCCAGACACTTCCGACCAGTTTCATGTTGCCGCCGAATGCCTGTGTTGCTGCTGTTGTGAAGTCATAACTTAATGGAGTTCCGCCAACGAAGGCCTGTGCTGTTGCACTCCATGTTTCAAGATGGTTTCTGTGACTTACTACGATGTAATAACTTCCTGTAGTAACTCTGTTAAAGTTCATGCTTGCTGTTCCTGTTGTTGAGAGAACTACCTTTGCAGTGTCTACATAAGCATAAGGTGTCGTTCCGTTCGCAAGATATACCATTACAGTATCCGTTATCTGCGTCGTTCCGTTCCAGAATCCTTCAAGATAAACCTTAAGGTTTAGTGATAGCGTAGGTATAAGAGTTGTAAACTTAAACCTCGTACTGAATGTACCCCATCCAATCTGATTCTTTGCTTTCACTCTCCAGTAGTAATTCGTTCCTGTACTCAGACCTGCCACCGATTTCGTTGTATCTGTTAACAATGAATCTCTTGTTACTCCGGTTGCAAAAGTTGAATCTGTTGAAAGTTCAAACCAGTAATTTGATACTGCCGTCGGACCATCAACGTTTTCTTTGTTACCTTTATTTATTTTCTTTATTTCTGTCAGGTCAACTGCTTTTAACCATTTAAAGGTTAATGTAGTCGGCTGTCCTGTTGCATTGTTTATTGGTAATGACAATACAACCTGCGATGCGGAACCTACTGTTTTGAAATTAAATGCAGCACTGAATGCACTCCAGCCGCCTGCGTTCTTTGCTCTTACTTTCCAGTAGTATGTTGTTAATGGACTTAAGTTAGTAAGTGCCTTAACTGAATCAGTTAATGTTGAGTCGTTTAATATTATTGTTGTAAACCCTGCATCTGTTGCGAGTACAACGTTGTAACCTGTTGACAAAGCAGGTTTAGTCCATACTAAGTTCAGACTTAATGGATTTCCTGTTGAACTGTTAGCAGGTGATAATAACACCGGTACGTTTGGTGCATTCGGAATAGTTGTAAATTTATACGCTGCTCCGAACGGTGCCGTTCCTGTTGTCGTCGTTCCTGCAACTCTCCACCAGTAACTCTGATTGTTTAACAATCCTGATACCGGTAATGAAGTTGCTGTTAATCCTGTTGAATCCTTTACTATTGCAGTGAAAGCTGAATCTGTTGCTAACTGTACTCTGTATGAACTGGCATAAGTTACAGTGTTCCAGGTGAGTGTAAGAGTTACTGCCTGGTTTATAGCATTGTTTGCTGGTGATACTAATGTTGCATAGTCGAGCAATGGAGCATCGTTCAGCAGTAATCCCAGCGGAGTTAAACCGCCTGTCGGGTTTACTGTGTTAACGCCCGTTGGCCATAAACCTGCAGCTGATGAGTTGAAAGTCATCAGATTGCCTGTTACTTTATCCCTCTGATCAACTCTTCTTACTCCGTTCGCATTAACGTTTGGTATAACAGTTCCCCATCTACCGTTCTGTGCATTTACAAAAGTATTATAGAATGGTACAACAGTTGCTACTGTGACACCTTCATCTTCAAGATAAGTTTGTGTTAATGGTTTTCCTGTGCCGCCTGCATTATCAAAAAGAGAAACAATGTTCTTCGGGAATGCTACAGATGTTCCGTAGATGCCTGTTCCGCATGTATCAGCAGTGTTAGACGAAATATTAACAACTTTAATTGAGTCGTTAAGTGCATACCTCGCTATAACTGCACCGAGTGAATCTCCGACAACTACAGAAGGAATCACGTACTTCCCTGCTACAAATCTGGTGGCATTACCTGTTCCGATAAAGCTGAACCATTTTGTACAGTTTCCGCTTCCGTCTGCCCTGAAGACATCATAACCGCCTAAAGTAGTTAAACTGACAGATGTTGTGTATCTGTTGTTGGTGGAATCAGGGTTTATAAACATTGAATTACCTGCACCATATGCACCTGTTCCTAAATCTGAATATATAGCACCGCCGTTATAGAATCGGTATAGTTTATTCGGTGTAAGATTACTTATTGTTGCCCTGATAACTATCGGCAGTCTTGTTGTATTACCGCCGCCGCTCATTACCTGAGGTGTCAGTACTGACGTAAAGTTTGCCTGTGTCAGGAACGTAGGGTCAAGTGTTGTCTTGAATGTAAACGCACTTGTGAAAGCTCCCCAGCCGACCTGGTTCTTTGCTTTTACTCTCCACCAGTAATTTACGTTGCTGGTTAAAGATGCTACTGTTTTTGTTGTATCCGTTAAAGATGAATCCCTTACAACCCCTGTAGTGAAACCTGCATCGGTTGCGTATTCAAACCAGTAGTTACTTACTGCTAAAGGAGAATCTTTTCCGTTCGTTCCTTTGTTCATAAGTGTTTCAAGAGCCTTTGACCACGTAAATGTAAGGTTCGTGTACGGCTGATTCGTTGCATTGTTTGCAGGTGAAATCAGCACTATAGAATTCGGAATATTCGGAAGTGTAGTAAAGTTCCAGACAGAACTGAATCCAGCCCATCCAAGTTGATTCTTTGCTTTCACTCTCCAGTAATATTTATTGTTGTTGCTTAATCCTGCAACTGATTTTGTAGTATCTGTTAATGTCGAATCCCTGTTTACTATACTCACAAAACCTGTATCGGTTGCCATTTCAAACCAGTAATTCGATACTGTTAAAGGACCTGCCGTCTGGTCTGTTGCTTTAAACCAGTTGAATACCATACTCAAAGGCTGATCAACCGCATTGTTTGCAGGTGATGACAGCACAACAGTTGTCGGTGAACCGATAACCTTAAACTTAAACCTTGTAGAGAATCCGCCTTCCGGGAAAGACGCATAAGTCGGGTTAACTCTCCAGTAATATGTGTTTAATGCGCTTGCACCCGTGAAACTATAAGTTGAATCAGGTACGAGTGTATTTACTGCAAATGTACCGAATAATGAATCGCTCGATATTTGTATCCTGTATCCGTTTGCAAACAGACTTTTTCTCCAGTTCATAAACACGGATGTCTGAACACCTGTGCTGTTGTTTGCAGGTGTAAGCAGTATAGGTGTGAGTGAACCGTTATAAGTAAATTCATCAGCACCAATATTAACAGACCCTGAAGTATTTCTTACGCTTCCGTTAAAGTCATTCGTTATACCTGCTACTCCTGTACCTTTTTTATAGACGAACATCGAATACGATTGTGTGGAATCCACATTCAGGTTGTCATTTGATATCCCGCGGAATAAACTTGCGGCAGGTATAAACGATGATAATGCATTCTGTGTCAGGTTATCACCGAGTGACGCTGTTCTCCAGCCCGAAGTTGATACTCCGACACCTGAACCCCATTCACCCACATAGTTAGTATCAGGCACGATAAATGCATTACTGTTGGAAGATGCACTGCTCCATCCCTGTGTCAGTATTGCCGCTGTATTACTGATTGCATAGTTTCTGCCTAAACTTGAACGGTTGTTGTACAGGAGATTATTCCTGAGAACAACAGCACCCGTTCCGGATTTAATGAAACAGTAACTGTTTGAAGCACCGGTCGGTGCTGAACCGCCTACGTATATTGAATTATAATAGAGCGATTTTGTACCGCCAAGTGATGCATCAAGAATTCCGATCAGCTGTAAGTTGTTTGTTGACAGCGGAGAATTATTAGTGGTTTCTTTGCTGTTTAAGCGTGAGCCTTCTAACAATGTCATACTTTCTTTTACTTCTGTTTGCTGTTCAGATTGCGGATTGTAATTCGCAGGGACTTCAAACCCCGGAACTACCTTTTTATATGACATATCCTTTTCTGAGACATCAACACGGTTACTAAAATTTTCTATAACTTTGTTGAAAGCAGTTGCTTCACCGTTAGTCATCGATATCATGTTATTCACTAGTCTCCAGTCAGCACCGTTATAATGATAAATACCAAAGGCTGAAGGAGATGCACCTGTTGAAAGGTTTGTTACATTATATATCTTGTTGCGTTCTATTGTACCCCCCGAATTGTTATTTGTGAGTGTCAGAATTGCTTCCAGTCCGGAATTAATAGCACCTGTATTGGATAAGCTTAAATTCTTGAATGTGTTACCCGATACAAGGTTATTCGTTGAAAGCGTGCTCATGTATACACCAACCAGATCGTTTATAAACGCTCCCGAAACATTTGACCTTAAGTCTGAGAATGTATTGTTGGTTATCACATTTCTAAGTACACCTGCTGAATTACTTAAAATACCGAATACTGCAGAACTTGCACTGGTGCTCGAATCTGTTAAATTCTGAATCGTATTATTGTTTATTACAATATCATATCCTGTTACAGGAAATACTGACATTGCACGTAAATTTGTTGATGCCGCTGCATACGTTGTGCGTATACTGTTTGGCGTTGTCGTACTTCCGATTACGTTATTCGACATTGACACGTTACCGACTATACCTGCAGAACCCTGAACTGATACACCTTCAAAGAAGACGCCTGCTGTTCCTGCCGTTCCGCCAATGGTGATCGAGCCGACTCTGTTATTGTCATTAACGCCGCCCCAGACTGAAGATGTAAACTGTCCAAGTGCTGTTCCTCTGACAATGGTTAATCCCGCTGCACTTCCGTTTAATGTACATTTTATGTTATCATTACCGGTTGTTGCACCGACAGTATTATTAGTCACGTTGGTTATACCCTGCCCGGTACCGACACCGCAGAACAGGAAGTTGTTCGTGGCAGTAACGTTACAGGTAAGGTCAAAATTAGCGACCGTATTACCAGATACTGTATTTGGAATCTGACCAGTGATTATAGTTATACATCTTAATGCATATTGCTGTGTAGTGCTCGATACGTTATAGTTCATCGGTGTACCGCCGCATAAAGGAGCAGAACCACCGACATAATTATTACGTACATTGAAATTACCGTTTGCTGCTACAGGTGAAGTATTGCTGATTCCTATACCGTATATCAATGCAGCCGATATTGTCATAACACGCGGTGCTGTCTGATAGATACTGTTTGAGTCTATATTGAATCCTGAGTTACCGGATGACACAAAGATACCTGCCTGCTGTGTACCGCCGTCAATAAAGTAATCGTGTATATTATTATTAGAGATTGTACAGTTATTGTTAAATTGCGGAAGACTTGTTATTGTTCCTGCGCAATAGACACCGATTGAATAATAAGCAACAACGTCTGTCCTGTTCCTGATTTCATTGAATGTTATTACGTTATTGTCATTACCGTTAATACCTGTTGTGGTTCCTATGACAACTGCACCTGAAGTGGTGAGTGTGTTAGGACTTTCAATAATGGTATTTCTTAATGTATTATTCTGTGCATCGTTTAAGAAATGTACAGTAGGGTTGGTAGTGTTTATATTCCTGAAAAGAAGATAACTCCCGCTGCCTCCGAAACGACCGTCGATAACAGTTCTTCTTGCCCCATCCAGACGGATAAGCCCAAGAGCCACTGTTCCCGATATTGTTCTTAATGTTGCCGCACTCGGCTGGATTGTAACCGTGTAACCTCCTGCACCGACTTCAGATAACTGATTCAACGCAAAAGTACCAAGTTCAGCAGTTAAATCAGTTGTAATATTAACAGTTAAATTTCCTGATAATGCACCTGAATTAAGTAACTGGAATAACCCGCCTGCGTTTGTTAAAGATGTTATAGTTTCTGTAGTACCCACATTTATCGAACCTGAATATGTGTTTGCTGTTATTACGTACCTGTTAATCGTACTCGTCAGAGGGAAATTCCCCGCTGCTAAATTAACTGTTGCAGGCTGTGTTGTGAAAGCACCTGAGTTGAGACCTACTTTCGGCGTTACGTTTGCATCCTGTGCTACAACAAAATACTGTATAGTATCACTTGCTGATACACTGCCGCCAAAAATCTTTGTGTAATCAATAGAGAAATTAAACGGAGAAACAGTATTTGTTGCTTCTGTGTATTTCCATCCGTCAGTCGCCGAAGTGTTATCACCGAAAGTATTCGCGTTAACTGATTTCTTGTAATAAATCCTTGGATTTGTACCTGCAGTTGTATTAATTCCGTCAGGGTCAGTTATCACTGCAAAACCTGTTAATAGTCTTGGTGAGGTTACACCTCCATTGCTGATAAATGAATACTGTATGTTTGGCGATGCAAGGTCAATTCTCAGTCCTGAGAATTCATCTGCACCTGCATCAGGAAACGTACTGCTTCTTACCTGACCATCATAGTCTGTAGTTATTGCCACAGGCTGGCCGCCGCTTTCTATTTGTGTAGGGACAGTTGTTTGTATGTGAAGGTCATAAGGTGAAGATGCAACATTCACAAAAGGAGGTAACTCAGTAAAAGAAGCCTGCTCCCTTGGAGTAACCCTGTCTTTAAAGTTCTGAATTGTCTGGTCGGAATTTGTACCGTCATTATGTATAAGCCTGTTTGTTCCCGGAGTACCTGCATAAAAAAGGTTGTTACCCGAAACAAGATTATAATTTGATAATACTGTGCTTGACCTCTGAAATGCGACAGTATTTCCGCCCGTTGGTCCCGGAGTGGAGTTATTGACGATTACATTGTTTCTAAGATCAAGGTTTGAAGTTGCAGTTATGTTAGAATATGCCAAGCCTGCAGTACCGAAAGTTGTCGCAGAACTGCTGGTTGCATTCAGATAAACTGTATTATAATATACTTTCATTATATTAGGTCCTGCAACACCCTGTAAGTACATCCCATAAACGGCACCTGTACTCGTACTCAATGGTGCTTTCAGTTCTGAAATAAAATTATTATAGATACTTACATTCATATTTACGTTAGTACCAAGCTGAATTCCGTAAGTTGACGGAATAAGTGTTGTATTACTGCTTGAAAGGTTGTAAATATTATTCTTATACACATTTCCGTTTGTTGAATAATCCATAAATATTGCACCTACTGCGGCAGCGCCCGTAAGTCCATATACTGTATTACCGTAAATATTCTTATCTGTTGGACCGCTTCCGCTTTTTACAGAAAGTGCTACAAACTCGCCCGTACCGCCGTTAGTTGAATTGTAAATCTGATTATTGTAAACATTTTCAGTAAAACCAAAACCAAAGTTATAATAACCATACATTAAACTTGTAGAAGCTGCAGCTGTAGTGTTATTATACAAAAGATTATTGTAAAAATTAATAACCTGAGAACTGCTCGAGACATAACTCATATAA
>Ga0194061_1002207_pt1 | contig 10752 bp, 10 predicted proteins | sample SepL2221m_MetaG_FD_163423 | JGI IMG/M metagenome (GOLD analysis project Ga0194061, IMG submission 163423) | Anoxic zone freshwater microbial communities from boreal shield lake in IISD Experimental Lakes Area, Ontario, Canada - Sep2016-L224-21m | ecosystem: Environmental > Aquatic > Freshwater >...
TGCCGGTGTTGTCCTTGATTTCGCCCCAAGACTTCTGGATTGCCGCAACCACTGGAGCCGGCATAGGCACGTAGTCCAGGTCGGAAGCTGCTTTTGTACCGTTGGTATAGGCCCAGTTGAAGAACTTCAGCGTCTCTGTCGCGTTGGCGGGCTTGTCCTGCTTGAGATGCATCAGGATAAAGGTGGCACCGGTGATGGGCCAGGCATCTTTGCCAGGCTGGTTGGTCAGAATCTGGTAGAAGCTCTTGGCCCAATCCGCACCTGCAGCAGCAGCCTTGAAAGCGTCGTCATCTGGCTTGATAAAGTTGCCTGCGGAGTTCTGCATGACGGCGTAGGTCAGCTTGTTCTGCTTCACGTAGGAATATTCAACGTAGCCCATGGAATTGGGCAGGCGGGCTACAAAGGCGGCAACCCCTTCATTGCCCTTGCCTCCTGCACCCACCGGCCAGTTCACTGCCGTACCCTCACCCACCTTGGTCTTCCACTCTGCGTTTACTTTGCTCAGGTAGTTGGTGAAGATGAAAGTAGTGCCAGACCCGTCGGCACGGCGCACTTGGGCGATCGCTGCATCAGGCAGCGGTAACGTGGGATTCAAAGCCTTGATGGCGGGATCGTTCCACCTTGCAATCTTCCCCAGGTAGATGTCACCCAGCACCTGACCATTGAGCTTGAGCTGGCCGGGTTCGATACCTTTGACATTGAGCACCGGCACCACTCCCCCCAACACTGTGGGGAACTGCATCTGACCCTTGGTCTTTAGAACCTCGTCGGTCAGGGGCGCGTCAGAGGCACCAAAATCCACGGTCTTGGAGTCAATCTGTTTGATACCACCGCCCGAACCAATGGACTGGTAGTTCACTTTCACGCCGGTAGCCTTGTTGTAGTCAGACGCCCATTTAGCATAAATCGGTGCAGGGAACGAAGCGCCAGCACCGGTAATCTCCTGGGCGCTCACTGCCCCAGAAACGGCGAATGCGGATAAGGCAGCCAGCGACAACAACTTGAATTTGAAAGAGATTTGCATTGAAAACCCTTGGGTGGTTGATTGAGTAACCAACGGACTCTAAGAAATCAATATGACAACGATGTGACAGTCAGGCAATTTCCCGAAGTTAGGCGAATGTTGCCATGAAATGCGCACTGACGTCACATTCCTGTCACAAAGCTTTTATACGCTTGCGCTTTTAAACGGAGAAATCACGATGTCGATTACCACAGCCCTCGTCCAATCCCGCCGCACCCTGTTAGCCACCGCGCTGGTGGCGATGATGTCTGGTTGCGCAACGGTTCCTGCGCCGGTCAGCCTGGCCGACACCATTTCAAAAACGCCATCATTAAGCTCACTCAGTGGACTTATGGCCTCTTCTGGTCTGACCGCAACACTGCAAGGTAGTGGTCCGTTCACCGTCTTTGCGCCAAGCAATGAGGCATTCAAGGCCGTTCCTGCCAAGACTATGGACGACCTTGCGCAACATCCCAAGAAGCTAAGCGACTTACTGACCTATCACGTGATCGCGGGCAAATTCATGGCGGCAGATGTCAAGAACAGCAATGTCAAGACCGTGAATGGCGCCGACGTCGCACTTTCAAAAGCGGGTGAGTTCGTTACGATAGAAAGTGCCGCCGTCACTCAGGCCGACATTGCTGCGTCCAATGGTGTTATTCATATTGTTGACACCGTGTTGGTGCCGCCGATCAAGAAGTAACTGGACTCAAGTCGGGTGCTGTGGCGCCACAATTTATGAGGAAAAACATCTTCCGAGGCGCACCGACATTGCGTAGCAAGCTACCGTTCTTGTAGCAGACATCATGCTTCTGACGCAACGATCTACACGCCACCCGATTGCGATCCCCCGCGATGCGGGCCATGCTTTGAGGCGCAAGTCCACCAAGGATCACAAGAAAATCATGCAAATCGGAAATCGACTTGCCGCTGTCGATCTGGGCTCAAACAGTTTCCGGTTGGAGATTGGGCGTTTTGAGTTGGGAGACTTCAGGCGCACAGAGTACCTCAAGCAAACGGTTCGCCAGGGCGGCGGCTTGGACAGTCAGCGCAATTTGACACCTGAGGCGATGCGAGCAGGATGGGATTGCCTGGCGCGCTTTGGCGAGCGACTGGCTGGATTCAAGTCCACGGAAGTACGTGCGGTGGCGACACAAACCTTGCGGGAAGCAAGAAACCGTGACGAGTTCCTGAGCCGCGCCACCGAAGTTCTGGGTTTCCCTGTCAATGTGATTTCCGGGCGCGAGGAGGCACGTCTGATTTACCAGGGCGTAAGCCATCTCCTACCGGCGAACGGCGAGCGACGGCTGGTGATCGATATTGGTGGACGGTCCACCGAGTTGATTGCCGGCCAAGGGATGTCGCCTGCAACCATGGAGTCCTACCGCGTGGGCAGCATTGCCTGGTCCCAAAGGTTCTTTGCAGAGGGTCTACTCACCCAACGTGCCTTCGAGAACGCAGAAGTTGCTGCAACTGCTGTATTGGATGAGGCTTTCAATGCCTACCATCCCGACACCTGGGACGTTGCCTATGGCTCAGCAGGTACCGTAGGTGCCATTGACACAATGCTGGTAGCTGCGGGTTTGCCGGCGGGAGTTATCACGCAAGAAGGCTTGGACTGGCTTTTAGAGAAGCTCATTACCAGTCAGAGCGTGGACCGGTTACGTTTGGCGGGCATGCGAGAAGACCGTAAAGAAATCATTGCAGGCGGTGTAAGTGTCATCCGTGCAGTGTTCAAGCTTCTCAATATCCGTCAAATGCAAACGGCCAGCGGTGGCCTGCGGCATGGTCTGATTTACGACCTACTCGGAGCTTCGAACACCTGCAGCGACTTGCGCAACAGAAGTGTCCAGCGTCTGGTAGCGAAATTCAACGTAGACCTAGTACACGCAGGGCGCGTAAGCAAAGTGGCTTGTGCACTCTTTGCACAAGTTCGCCAAGGAATTAGTGGGCAGTTGAACGATCACGAAGATCTGGTTCAAGCCCTCGAATGGGCTGCACAGTTGCACGAGATGGGAAGCCATATTTCCCATAGCGACCACCACAAACATGGTGCCTATATTCTGGACAATGTCGATGCCATTGGGTTTACACAACCAGAAATGCACCGACTGAGTCTGCTAGTCCTTGGACAAAGGGGAAAATTGCGCAAAGTGGAGCCCGCCTTAACCGATGACGGTCTCGTGTTGCAGCTGTTATCGTTGCGTCTGGCACTTATTTTGTGTCATGCCCGGCGTGACCCAGATCTGGACGGAATCACATTGAGTCGAACTCCGACCGCGGCAGATTCCCTAACCTTAAGCTGCCGTGCTGGATGGGCTAACACCTATCCTCAATCTGCCCACCTCCTGCGCGAAGAGGGTATTGCCTGGCAAAAGACCCCATGGACATTTCAGTTTCATAGTGGCTAGGCAATTCTTTCGACCACGCCACCGCCTGAACGTTTAGCGTCGTGCTTTGCCAATGCCGCCAGATTGGCCACTTGCTCTGCGCGGGTAAACCGGCTTCCATCGATCGCGACCGCGCCGATCGATAGTGTGGTGCATGGGAAAAATCTCAGCACTCCATGCCGGTCTTCTGCCTCAATGCCACCTGCACGTTGAGCCCCCTCGTCGAACATGCCTAGTGCGTATTGGTTGAAGCCCGCCACGATCTGCTCACACCTCAATTTCCAATCCGGACTCTGGAACATCAAAATGAAATCATCACCTCCAATGTGCCCCAGGAAGTCGCACTGCGAGTCACACTGTTCCATGCAGATCCTTGCCAATAGTCGGATCATTTCATCGCCGCGCCAGTATCCGTAGTAGTCGGTTATAGGGTTTGAAGTTATTCAGGTCGGCATAGCAGGCCACAAAGTTCACGTGCTTCTTCAGTAAGCGTTCAATGTGCAGGCTGATCGGAATATTGCCAGGCAAGAAAGTCAACGGATTCGCATGCCGAGCAGCTTCGATGCGGGTTTCTGTCACGGAGCGCACCAGTTGATCGCCGGTTCCAAGGCCCACATACCGGCCGTTGTCCGTTACGATGAAACCGTCGGTCAGATAACGCTGATCCTGCGATGTCAGTATCCCCAGCAGTTGGTCAACGCTGTGGTCTTTCTCTACCAGACGTGGCTCCCGATTGGCATGAATAGCACATGGTTTGCGCCCCCACACTTCGCGGTAATACAGCTTTGAATATTCGTTCATGAACAGCGCGCGATTGATCAGTCCGACCGGTTGATCACCGTCCAGCAGCGCTACTGCATGCAAGTTGGCATGTTCCAGAAAAAGCGTAGCCAGTTGATCGTTCGTGGTTCGTTCGGAAACTGTAGGTGCCGAGACGGTCGTCAGACTCTTCAGTTGCCCCAGCCCGGACGACCGATTGAGTTCAGGAAAAACCGCTATCTGACGCTCCCGCAGAACACGCTGTGCTTCAATCAAAGCATATTTCGCAGGTTGGCGATCAGGGTGCCCCAGGAAATACCCTTGACCGTAGGTGATCCCCAGATCGCGCAGAACCCGCAGGTCCTGCGCAGTCTCGATACCCTCTGCCACCAGTTCGCTGCCAAAGATGGTGGCTATCTGCTGCAAGGCCTGAATCGTTTTCAACTTGTCAGCATGCGCGCTGATGTCCTTGGTGAAGTACTTGTCAATCTTGACAAACTCTGGCTTCAACTGGGACCAAAGTCGCAAGCTCGAACGGCCATCACCAAAATCGTCCAATGCCAACGAAACTCCGGTGGAACGGATCTGACGTACCACTTCCGCCAAATGGTCCATGTCGGTAACGCGCTCATGTTCTGTGACTTCGAGCACCAGCATGCGCGGCAGCACACCAAAACTGCGCACCAGCATGGCCAGCTTTTCGCGGCCTTGTTTGGCATACAGTTCGGTGAGCGCATCGGCGCTGACATTGACAAACACACGGCCGTGGGCCTTGATCCGCCCCCATGTCCGCAATGCAACTTCCATGCAGGCGTAGTCAAACGGATGACTGAGATCCTCATCCGCAGCAGCGCGCAACAAGGCGTCTGGCGTGTGCAAGGGCGTACCCTGCGGCCCCCGAATCAATGCCTCATGTGCATAAATCGTTGCGTCCGCCAGGTTGACAATGGGCTGGAAAACCGAAAAGAGGCGTCTTTGCTCCAGAACTTCCTCGAACATGCTCGATCCCACGGTAGTCAAGGAGATCGGCAAATAGCTCGACATATTCCGGGCGCGCGGATATGCGACTGCTTGAGATGGTGAATGCATGGTGCGGCAAAGACAGGGCGGACACTACGGCTTAATGCGCACTTTTGGCTTGGCTGCGGCAAGCACAAAATCGGCGGGTACAACAGAGCCGTACACCGCAGCTTGCGCCAGCTTGAAGAACACGTCAGTGTTGTCCATGACCCCGGTAAATGCCCATGCACCGGGCCCAAAGGCCGATAGGGGGATATCGGTGGCTGTGTGAACAGCACTGTCCCCTGGCACCTGCCCCGTCACCAGGTATCGACCTTCCATGTCACGGACCATCGGACCGGCAGGATACGCTGACAAGGGCATCACCTTGACGAACGGCTGTTGCATATCCTGCAATGGGCGCTCGTTGTTACGCCAGTCCTCATAGCGGTCTGAATTGGCTCCGTAGCCCACCAGCAACCGGTTATCGATGTTGGTGGTCTCTGGGTATCCGTCTGCGGCCTTGAGGTACTTGGGAAATCCAGCCTGCTCGTAAATGCCAACGACCTTGTCGCGCACATTGGCAATGCCACCTTCACGTACCAGTTCCTGCAAGCGGGCATCGGATACCCTGGAGCCACCGATCAGTGCGGCGCCGGAACATTCATGGTCTGCCGTGACGATGACCAGCGTGTCGGCATGTTCGGCTGCAAACTCCTTCGCAATGCCAATAGCCCGATCAAACTCAATGGTATCGAGCATCCAACGTTCGGTGTCCATGTTGTGGGCCTGCTTGTCAATCGAGGCGCCTTCAACCATCAGCACAAATCCATTTTTTTTGCGTTCGAGCACGGCTAGCGCTTTGGTGGTCATCTCTTCCAGCATGGGCTGATCGGAGAAGCCATAATCGTCCACGATGCGCCCTTCAGCCCCCCGCAGCTTGCTACGCCGACCATCGATCTTGTCCAGGGCGACATTCATGTTCGAGTGCGAGAAGAGTCCCAACAGATTGTTGGTCCTGGCTGGATCGATCGCATCCATGGTGGTCTTGTCGGACACGTATTGAAATCCAGCTGCTTGAAAGTCGACCAGCAGATCCCGGTCCTTGTCCAGCCTTCCCGCAGAGGCTCCCCAACGTTTGACGATCTGAGCGGTATGGGGGTCGGACTCAGAGAAGGCGTAATCGGTGCGGTCCCCGCGGGCCGATCCGGCCGAGGTTGAGGGAACAAACCATTTTCGCCCACCCCCCATCAAAACGGACAGACCGGTCAATCCCCGATCATCAAGGTACTGATCAACGATGCCTGTACCAGCACCACGGTTGCTGCTGTGAACAGCGTTTCCGGCGGGGGTGGCGTCAAACACATCAGCAGTGGTCACCAATCCCAGCGCTTTGCCTTGGGTCCGATGCAAATACTCGCTGAGGTATTCGATGCGTGGGTTGTCAAAGGGGTCTACCGTGTCGTCCGGGAAAACCCCTTCTTCGTTGTTATTGTTCTTATTGCCGGAGACATAGGAGGTCATACCTGGTGCCGAATCGGTCACTACAGAATTCAGCGATGCGGTCTTGACCATACCGGTCACGGGAAAGCTGTCCATAGCAAGCGCGGTAATGACCTTTCCTTGGGCGTAGCCACCATGCACGATCCGCGCTGCGGTGCGTTGCGCGGCTCCCATCCCATCGCCCAGCATCACGATGATGTTCTTGACCTTGCGTCCCCCTGCAAGAAGAGGAACCACCTCAAAACTTCCTGTTGCACTGACCGTTTGTCCATCGTTTTGCGTAGCCATCACGCTGAACGTGTGCAGCCCTGCCTTGGATGCACTGACTGCACGGACAGAAGCGATCGCCGCATTGACCGGGACCGTGGCAAGACAACCCGTGCTACAGAGGCGTAGCGATACCGGTAGGCCGACGTCCTTACCGTCAACACTAAACCGTGCAGAAGTGATCGACTTGCTGGCATCGTCGGGACGCAGTGTCGCCTGCAAGTCGAATCGCTGTCCGGGCAGAAAGCGGGCAATCACCGGCGCTGCGCGCCCAGTGGAAAACAGTTCGCTCGGCGGTGTGAGGCGACTTACAACGGGAGCCGCGTGAGCAGAAATACCAAGCAATGCGAGCGTCCATAGTGAACTGCAACCCAATGACAATGGCAGCCTGCTGAATGGCATGAGATTCTTTTTCATAGGAGTCTTAAGGAGAAAAAGCGATTTCAGTGACGGTGCTGTTGGCTGTGAAGGTAGCCGGCCAACTCAAAGGAATTCATGGTGCGCAATGCATCGGGTTCTAGCAGCAGCCTGATCCAGGAAACACGGCCGTCGGGTGCCTCCGCGCGCCCGACACTCAGCACACCTTGTACAGCCAGTCCACCGCGCGTGTGGGCGACGTTCCACCCTTGCTGGCTTTGGTCCAGTACCACCAAGACCGCTGTGGCTGGCAAGTCGTCGGCTTCGCCATCGGCGTGCTGGCTCATTTGCACCGGTTGGGGTGCCAGCAGGAAGCGGCCTGGTGAAGAAACCTCTTGCTGCACCATGTACCCGACAAGAACCACTGTTTGGCCATCGGATTGCAGCAACGAGTCGCTCAGCTCAATGCCCTTGGCTCCGATCGGTTTTCGCAAGAAATCTTTGAAACGAATCTCCTTGGGAGCCGCTGACTGTCGTCGCGCGCTTCCTTGTGCGTAGGACTGGCATGTGAAGGAATTCAACGCGATGAAGAGCGCCATCAACAGGCAAGACATGTCTCCATGGAACGGAGTGTGGGTATTTGACTTCATAAATTCAAAGAGCGAGCGACGATTTTGGTAGTGCGGCAGAGCACCCCACGATAGAGGGCGACAGTGACAGTTTCGTGACTACTGTGCGGACTCGCTGGAACTCAACCAACGCTGTACCTGGTCAACTACCCAGGGGCCATCGTCGAGGGTCAGATCATGCCCAGCAGTTGGGTGAACTTGGAGAGGAATATTCCATCGCTCGGCAATTGCTTTGGAACAAGCCACCGATACCAGTTGGTCTCGTTCGCTCGCCACTAAAAGAATTGCGGCTCGCGGTTTCTGCGTTGGGGCACGAAACCTTGCAGCCGCCCAGAGCTGACGCGTTGCGTTCCAGCGCGACACCGGAAAACGCTCACGCAGGTGTGTCCAGGACTCGAGTACCGGTTCGCCCGGCTGGTGGCTTGTCATTTTCAGAATAGCCTCCTCCCAATGGCGAGCAGAGGCACCCGCAAGAATCAACTGCAGAAGGGGGATGTAATTTGCCGGGCGCAAGCGTTGGTAAAAGCGACTGAACGGACGCATGCTGGTATTCATGAGCACCATGCAAGCCACTTCGTCTGGATAGACATGCGCCCATTGCACAGCCACCATCGCACCCATTGAAATTGACACGATCCGGTAGGGGGCAGAAAGTCCCTGTTCCTGAATCTGGCTGCGACAAGTATCGACCATTTCCATGATAGTCAACGGACTGCGCATGTGGTTTAGCGCACCGTTGCCAGGAAAATCCACCGGGTAGGCCTTGGTGCCCAGCATGCGGGACTCGAATTCGCGCACGAAGCCCCCCCAATGCCGTTGCTCGCGAACCAACCCTCGCAGAAATATCCAGTCGCTCATTGCCTAAAACCACTCCTGAAGGGCGCGTGCATGGCTCCGCTCGCGCTCCTGGGCTTGTGGAAGCCAGAGTCCACAGCCGCAAGCCGCTCGCGAAAGAAAGTCGAGAAACTGTTGGTGCTGGCGTAGAACACGTTGCTGACGGTGCTCAATCAAGGGGTTGAACATGCCGTGCCTTGAAAACAATTGCCGCGGATTCTTCTTAACCCACAGCCACGACCCCATCTCCAACGTCAAAGGCAAAAAGGTCCGCCCCAACTGCTGACAGGACTCTGCATAGAGATGGTCCCACAGATCACCATGCGCCAGATATTGAATGTTTTGTGGCTCAAAGATGTACCGGTGATGGCTGTGAGACCTTGCAAAAATTTCTTTGAGTGCGTGCACTTCAGCCAGATGCTCTATGGGTGCACGTGTATGCGCAAAAGGGAACCAGATGCGATCGGTTGCGCCAAACCCGGAATGGCAGTCGACGGCGATGCTGAAGGTTCGAGAAAGCAATTCAGAATGGACTACTTCACAGACCGCCTGATTCTCTACTTCCATTGCATCAGAGACTGCTCCCCGGTACCACGGTAGCCGGGCACTTATGCGATGTCCGCCCAAAAGGAATGGAACCTTCTCCCTGGCTTCCACCGGCGCGTTGCGCATCAGATCGACGCCGTTGGGATTCGCACGTGTGCCCAACGCCAGCCCGCCTGGGTTGACCAATGGCATAAACACCATGCGCACCGTCTCCAGTTGCTTGTGCAGCGTGCTATCCCACTGCAAACGCATCACCAAGCTTTGCAAGTAGGCCAGCACCACCTCACAACCGATGCGCTCCAACCCATGCACTCCACCAAAATAGCCTACCGCCGGCGCCAAGGGGTCCCGGCTACCCAATGCCACCACGTGGACTGGAAAACGAGTCCCAGAAGGCAGTTGGACGGTCCGGACGATGCGGTGCTCCACCTGGCCACGGCCCAGTTCAATGAGGCGCTCCAAGGCAACCAATTCGGGGAGTTCGATAGGTGTCACGGAGGGTGAGCATACTGACTGCGCACCACCATGGGAACCGAATCACCGTTCCATGTTGCTTCTGCGCGAAGTCATCAAACTGAAATATTTCGGCGCTATTGTCCAACTCATCGTTCGAGTCAGGGACCCTCCATGAAGAATCGATCAGGCTACCTAAGCGCTTTGGCCATCGCGCTCGCCGTTGCGCACGGTACCGGTGAATTTATTGCCTTGCAGCGTGTTTATCTCCTGCAACGCATTGCCAGACTTCGATCAAGCCAGGCATGAACGAATCCCACACATCAACACATCCAGTACCAAGATGACCTACGCCAGCACGCCAGTCTCTCGCCACCATAGCTACCTGTGCCAACTGATTCAGAAGATGGAGCTTCGCTTTGGCAAGGACCATGAAATTGTGACACCCCTGCGAAGCGAGGCGGCACACTTTGACGCGCAGGCGCCGCACTACTGTGCCATTCGGATGACCCGCCATGCTGAGCCGTCAATCAGCGTGATGCAGCGGCTTTGGGATTCGCGGGCTCAAAAAATGCGCAGAGCGAGAACGCCATTGCCTGCACTGTCTGCGAACGCTGCCCCAATCGTAAATTGAAAGACTCACCAACCATGTTCTGGAACCTGTTCCGTCTGCAAGCGTTGCTGGATTCACTTTTTGATGACGGTTGGCTCAGCATGGGTGTGCCGGAACAGATGGGCTACGATGAAAGCGTAGTACTCGCACTCATGCTGGATTGAAAACTGCTACAACGTTTATAGCTGCCTACGCACTACTGGTGAGCGCTAGCGGCCTATTTGACCCGAACGAGCTGCCCAGTTTGAAGAGTGAGATGGCACGTTGAAGGTGCCCTGTTTCTTCATTCAGGCTCATCGCTCCTGCAGCAGACTCCTCCACCATCGCTGCATTTTGTTGGGTTGCCCGGTCGATTCCTCCCATGGCCGTGCTGATCAAGCCGATGCCTTCATGCTGTTC
>Ga0194061_1002210_pt1 | contig 10744 bp, 14 predicted proteins | sample SepL2221m_MetaG_FD_163423 | JGI IMG/M metagenome (GOLD analysis project Ga0194061, IMG submission 163423) | Anoxic zone freshwater microbial communities from boreal shield lake in IISD Experimental Lakes Area, Ontario, Canada - Sep2016-L224-21m | ecosystem: Environmental > Aquatic > Freshwater >...
ATACATGCAACGGCCAGGGCGGTGACCACCTTGAATCCCCCGAGATCAATGCGGGTGACGCCGACAGTCAGTGCGGTCAGTCCCAGCAGCGCCAGCCAGATGCCGGTCAGGGTGCGGTAGTTGATGATGTGGTGTTGATCTCTCATAGTTATTACCCCTCGTACCCGCAGACACCGCAACGCGGCGAGTTGGTCACCGGCAGGAGCACATCGTCGGGCGTGCCGCATTCATGATCGTCTGCACACTCAGGACAAAGCCAGCCTTCTCCGTCGAATGCACAAATTGGGCAGATATATTTTGCCTGTTTGCCGCAATCGCATTTTTTTTCATGGGGTAGATTCCTGGCTGCAACCAGTATCTTTTCCCTGCCGGGAAGTCTGGCAGAAGTTACAATTTGGCCGAATGTGATTGTCAATTCGGTAGTGTCGCCAAAGTCGTATTCATGGGTCAGTTTCTCGCCCGCATCGAACTGGCCAGCCCGAGCCGACTTCGGGATCTCCATTCTGCCGCTTCTGAACGCACTCATGTGGCCGCAGCATTCAAGCCAGGTCCGTCGCAGGAAGTTGTCAAGGTCTTTCAATGTGCAATCAACGGGGACCGCAGCTTGGAGCCAGTAGTCATCACCATCGATTCCCATCCCTTCAACCTTTACAATTGCATACTCCGTTTTTCCGGATACTTTGGAAAGGCATTCCGCAATGTGTTTTGCCGCCGATGCCTTTTTCAGTTCAGCCTGACAAATGGCACAGTGGCCGGGAATTGATGCTTTGCGTGGCATAACGTCTCCTCTCTATTTGGACAGATTCCCTCTGCGAAAAAACAACATGCTCGTCCCTTTGGAGAAACAGGCGAAACTACGCCCAGTTTCAAAGGATGCGGGGGTGCTACTCCACTATTATCGCTCCTCCCTTTGCAAAGAGAGGCTGGTAGGGGGTTGCTTTTACCCCACTTTTTAAAGGGGGGCAAGGGGGGATTTGCCTTCCAGCATCACCCTGTAAATTTCCTCTACCACTGCATCAGCTTCCTGCAAAACCTGAAGATTGTCAAAACGCAGCACCCGCAAGCCAAGCCCAGTCAGGTATTCGTCCCGTTCGGCATCTTTTCGGTCATGTTCGTGCGAAGGGCGCGGGATGGCGGTATGAGGGTGCGGCTGTATTCGAGCATGGTTAATCCTTCAAAGGCAAATCCCCCTAAATCCCCCTTTCTGAAGGGGGATTTACAGCCTTACGCCAGCTGCTACATCGTATCGAGCCCCATCTTCTTCAACGCGGCCTTAAACTTCTCATCAAACGTGACTATCACAGTGCCCTTTGTCGCTTTTCCGGTTGCGGCAGTCAGTGCATCACCGAAATCCCCAATTTTTGAAGGCCACAGGGAGAGCAGTACGCTAAAGTCCGTCTGCTGATATAACTCAACGCCCGGCATGGCAATAAAATCTCGCAGCATGGAGTTAATGATCTCCTTCGGTGTTCCGTACACCTTGTCCATGACAAAAACAAATTCTGAAAGTACGAACTGGTGACAGATGAGGGTGCACTTTAAGCAGGCTGCCGCTTCAAAAAGGGGGGCTACAATTTCCTGCTGCGCCGGATTTCTGTCAGTGACGAACGAGACAAGAGCGTTGGTGTCAATGATGTACCTCTTCACCGGAATTTCCCCATCCGTTTTTCCCGTGCAGACTGGATGTCGGAAGTGATGTCTCCGGCTCCGGTTTTCACGCTCCCCCGGTAGCTGGTAAAATTGCTGTGTACCGGGTAGACAACCACTTTCCCCTTTTCAACTATCCATTCCAAAGCGTCATTGATGGCAATGCCGAGTTGGTCTCGCACAGCTTTGGGTATGGTTGTCTGATATTTGGCCGTTACCGTTGAGTTCATAATTTTCCTCCGTCAAAATTCCTTACATATTTATGATAATGTAAGGAATAGTGGCTGTCAAGCATCCCACGCAAGCTGTATCAAATGTCATGGTGCAGCGGTATATGCAGAAACTCACAGCACCAGATAATACAGCGGGAAAATGAATATCCAGATCAGGTCAACCAGATGCCAGTAGAGCGCCCCGTTCTCCAGCAGGACGAAATCCCCTGCATTGACCTGGCCGTTCCTGACCTTTACTCCGATCCAGCTCAGCAGTGCAGCTCCGATCATGACGTGCAGGCCGTGGATGCCGGTCGAGATGTAATAGAGGCTGAAAAAGACCGATTCCCCCGGTGGGCCTGCCTTGAGGTGCTCGGAACCGGGATAGATGCCGTGACCGATCTTGGCGCTCCACTCGAAATATTTGATGACCATGAAGCCGGCGGCGCAGAGGATCGTCCCGCCGATCAGCCGCACTGTCCGCCGCAACTCATCGCGCTGCACGGCGGTGACCGCCATGGCGGCAAAAAGGCTGCTGGTCAGCAGAATAAGTGTGTTGGCACTGCCGAGCACCCAGTTGAGCTGTTTGCCGGCGGTAGCGAACTCCTGCGGGTAACGTCTCAGGTAGACCGCGTAGAGCAGAAAAAGCCCGCCGAAGAGCAGGAGTTCGGTAAAGAGAAACAGCCACATGCCGAGTTTGGCGCCGAAGTAGTCTTTATGCTCTTCGTGGCTCATGGTCTGCCTGCCTCATTGAAATCATACGGTCCGTGGGTCACAACCGGCTCCTCGATAAAATTATCTGTCGGAGGCGGGGTCGGCACGCTCCACTCCAGCGAAGCGCCACCCCAGGGGTTGCCTTCGAACGGCTCACCATGCCGGAGTCCCCGGAAGAGGTTGACCAGCATGATCACCAGTCCCACAGCCAGAATCCAGCTACCGACCGTGGCCACCAGGTTGAGATTGGCGAATTCCGGCAGGTAGTCGTAGTAGCGACGTGGCATCCCTCTCATCCCCAGTACCTGCATGGTGAAGTACATGAGGTTAAAACCGGCGAACATCAGCGCCCAGGCAACGATGGCCGGTTTCTCGGCATAACGGCGGCCAAAAAACTTGGGCAGCCAGTAGTGCATGGCAGCAAAAAAAGCGAAACCGGTACCGCCGAACATGACGTAATGGAAATGGCCGACCACGAAATGGGTGTCGTGTACATGCACATCGGTGGCTGCCGCTCCCAGAATCAATCCACTCAGACCGCCGATGGAGAAGAGCAGGATAAAGGAGAGGGCGAAGAGCATCGGCGCTTCCAGCGAAATCGAGCCCTTGTAGAGGGTGGAGACCCAGTTGAAGACCTTGATGGCCGAAGGAATGGCAACGATGAAGGTCAGGAACGAGAAGACCATCACGGCGGTATCGCTCATTCCGCTGGTGTACATGTGGTGTCCCCAGACCAGTGAACCGGCTGCGGCTATTGCCAGGCTGGAAAAAGCGATCATCTTGTAGCCGAAGATCGGCTTGCGCGAGAAGACCGGGATAATGTCCGAGATGACCCCCATGGCCGGCAGGATCATGATATAGACCGCCGGGTGAGAGTAAATCCAGAACAGGTGTTGAAACATGACCGGATCGCCGCCTTTGCCCGGATCGAACAGGCCGGTTCCCAGCAGCCGTTCAGCCATGACCAGCACCAGGGTGATGGCCAGGATCGGAGTGGCCAGGATCTGGATCCAGGCGGTGGCGTACAGTGACCAGGTGAAGAGAGGCAGACGCATCCAGGTCATACCGGGTGCTCGCAGGCGGTGGATGGTGGTGATGAAGTTCATGCCGGTCAGGATGCCTGAAAAACCGATGATGAATACCCCGAACACCGCCAGGGTGACGTTGGTGCCGCTGCGGGTGCTGAAGGGGACGTAGAAGGTCCAGCCGGTATCGGGGGCACCGCCGCCGGCAAAGAGCGAGATCAGAATGATCACGGCACCGATGATGTAGAGCCACCAGGAAAGCAGATTGAGGCGTGGAAAGGCCACGTCGCGGGCGCCGACCTGAATCGGCATGATCAGGTTGCCAAATGCGCCGGGAAAACTGGGGAGGATGAAGAGAAAAATCATTACCACGCCATGCACGGTGAACAGGGCGTTGTAGGTCTGCGGCCCCATGATGGTGCGTCCCGGCGCCATCAGCTCCAGCCTGATTAACAGCCCCAGCAGTACTCCCACCAGGAAAAATCCGAAGGTTGAGTAAAGATAGAGCAGTCCGATCCGTTTATGGTCGGTAGAAAAAATCCATGATCCGATGCCGGTTTTTCCGGTATCGTCCCAGAAACTGGGGTGCGAGGCTGGTGGTGATGTCATCGTTTCTCCAGAGTGTCCGGTTTCCGCTTCTTGCTGCCGAAATAGAGGAATGCCATAAAGCTCGCGCAACAGATGATTATGGCTGTTGCGCTGATGCGCAGCAGGTTGAATACGTAGGTTTTTCGCGATGAATCAAAAGTGAAGCAGTAGTCCATTACCGTGCGGATAGTTTTTCCGGTTGTGCCGTCCCGCGCTTCAATCAGCGCCAGCGAGAGGTCTTTGGGGCGAATGGTGCTGCCGTACAGGTAGCGGATGATGGTGCCGTCGCCGCCGATGACGAAGCTGGCAGCAGGGTGAAGAAAATCGCGCCCCCGGCGCTGGAAGCCGTATCCTGCCGCTTGCATAACCACGCGGATGGTTGCTTCGTCTCCGGTCAGAAAACGCCAGCCATCCTGGGGAAACGGAGTATGCATCGAGGTCAGGTAGGCTCGCTTGTACGAGGTGGCCAGTGCAGGCGTGTCATGCTCGTCGATGCTGAGCGAAATAACCCGGTAGTCGCTGCCGGGCCGGCTCGTCAGTTTCGGCAGTACCTGCGCCACCCCCCACTGCAGGTTGTAGCAGATGTTGGTGCAGCCGTAGTAGACCGGCAGAATCAGGGTCGGCCCGCTGACCAGTTCAGCAAGTCTGACCGGTTTTCCCGATTCATCGTGGAACTGCGAGTCAAGCGGGATTTTCGCGCCGAGATGCTCTTCAAGGCCTACATCGTCGGCTGAGACGACACGAACCGTCGTACAGCTGCCTGCGGATGCGTTCAGCAGAAAAAACAGAGCCAGCAGGGCAGCTGTCCATCCGGCCGGCATCAATACCGGCCAACGGTCAGGAAGCGGGTTTCTCATACACGGTCAGGCGGTTTTTTCCGGTGCGCTTGCTGGTGTACATTGCCTCATCGGCGTTGGCCATGACATCACGCACCGTGTCGCCATCTTCGGGGTAACCGGCAAGTCCTGCCGACAGGGTGGTGGTAATCTGGACCTTTTCAAACTGGAACGGAGTGGATGCCATACAGCTGACAATCCGTTCGACGGCTCCTATCACGTCCTGCTTGCAGGTTTCGTTGAACATGATAACAAACTCGTCGCCGCCGTAGCGGGCACAGATGTCGGAACTGCGCACGTTTTCAGAAATAATCTTTGCTACCTGCTGGATCAGCATGGTTCCGGCAAAGTGGCCATGCTGATCATTGACTTTTTTGAGGCTGTCAGCGTCAATCATGCAGATGGCAAACGGCCTGATATAGCGCTTGGCCAGTTTTTCCTGCACATCGGTCAGCAGAAAAAAGTTGCGCATGTTGTTGATACCGGTGACCTCATCGGTCAGTGACAGCCGCTCAACTTCACAGCGGGCGTTTTCCGTCTCGCCGGCCAGCATGGCCCCCAGATGGGCTATCAGCATGAAGGGGAATACTTCTATGATATGAGTCAGGTAGTGATTGATTTCACGAAAATCGACCGAGGCGAGCAGCACGTACGATGTTATGGCCAACCCGGCCATGAAGTAGGTTACCCGGCGTCCCTGGGTGAGCGCACTTGCCATCAGAATCAGATAGATCAACGATATGAAGGGGCTGGTCATTTTTCCGGTGTACCAGCTGACCCCTACAATAAATGCAAGAAACACCATCAGGTCGACGAAGGTTTTGAAGGGGCTGTAACGGCGGGAGAAAAGGCCGTAACGGGCATTCAGGTTGTAGATGAACAGGAGAATGCAGAAGCCGGCCAGGAAAACAAGACTGGAGTGATCAGTCGGCAACAGCCGTATATCGAGCGCGACCAGGGCGATCAGGAGCCACGAAATGTTGCCCATGATGCGGTCGTAACCTTTGTAGCGCTGCAGAGAACCCGGACTGTCTGCTGTAGGAAAGGTTGTGTCCATTACGACTCTTTTCGTTTTGTCTTCAGGTTACTTTGACGGTTATCCAGGCAGTGAGAGCATAACGAGCCAGTTTGCCTGCCGCTACCAGCAGGGTAAAACGCCAGAAATTTACCCGCAACATGCCTGCCATCAGGCAGAGAGGATCGCCGATAATCGGCAGCCAGGAAAAAAGGAGTGAATAGGCACCGTACTGCTGATAATAATTTCTGGCGCGTTCCTGCTGCTGCTCTGAGACACGTATAACCCGTTCAATCAGCCACCGACTACCCCAGATGCCGATCAGATAGGTCATGACGGCTCCGAGATAATTGCCAGTTGTAGCAACGGCAACAACCGGGAGCGGGTCGAAGCCGCGAACCAGCATCAGTACCAGCAGCCACTCAGATCCAAGCGGCAGTAGTGACGATGCCAGCAGGCTCAGGCAGAAAAGGGCAGGGTAGCCGGGTTGGTTGAGCCAGTCATGCAGCGTGACAAGATACGTCAGAAATGTGTTGTCAAAATGGATCAAACCGCTACAATACTCCCCGCTACCGCCGAAGAAACGATGCGACATTGTAGCTAAAAATTCATTTTCGGCAAGAGGTAAACTGTGAAGCAGGGGAAACCGGCAAAAAAATATTCCCAGGCGGGACGGCTGCACACCATCATTCGTCTGCTGGAAACCAGACGCGGGCTGACGCTTGACGAACTGGCAGAAGAGTGCGATGTCGACCGACGCACCATCCACCGCGACCTGAACGCGGTTGAACAGGCCGGCTATGCGCTCACAAACGAGAGGACCGATGGAAAAAGCGTCTACAGTTTTCTGACGAAATCGCGCAACATCCCTCCGATCACCCTGACCCTGCCGCAGCTGATGTCGCTCTACCTGCTCCGTTCCCTGGGCGCCCATCTGGCGGGAACCCCCTTTCAGGCTGAAATTGACGACCTGTTCCGTACGGTTACTTCGGTGCTCCCGGACCGCCATGCTGCACATCTGGAACGGATTGCGCGGGTATCGCTGCCGCTGCTGCATGGAGCGCGGGATTACTCTCCTGTGGCATCGTACATCGGGGAGCTGCAAAGAGCCCTCCTGCACCAGTACCGGATCAGGCTGATGTATGCCAAGAAGGGAAAGGGAAAAGCTGAACAGTACGAGGCTGATCCCTACACGCTGGTATTTCACAAAGGGGGGATTTACCTGCTGGCCAACAGCCATAACCGTGCCGGCATGCGACTGTTCGCTCTTGAGCGGTTTCGCGGCATTGAGGTTACCCGGCAGCGGTTTGAAATCCCCGACAGTTACAATCCGGAAGCTCATTTCAGCAGCGCCTTCGGACTGGTGAACGACAGCATGCAGCAGGTGCGGGTGAAGTTCTCATCAGAAGTTGCCCACGCAGTAACCGGCCGGATCTGGATGGCGGGGCAGACCGTCAGCAGCGATTCCGATGGCGGCGTGATTGTGGAATTCGAAGCCGCCGGTCAGATGGAGCTGGTTTCCTGGATTCTCTCCTACGGCATGCATGCCGAAGTGTTGGAACCTCCGGAGCTGCGCAAGGAGGTCAGACGTCAGGTCAAAGAGATGCGTGAGATGTACCGGGGGAAGGAGAAGGAAAAAACGGAGAAAAAAATGAAAACGGGGTGAATGTGAAATGCCGCCGCAGCGTGGCCTGATTTTTTCAATTTTCATGTTCAAAGACCAACATCCACATTTGGGTGGATGAACGGAATTTACGCGCACACACGCGGGGCCGTCAATAATATGTTGGTCAAAGACAGGAAACCGAAAATGCTCTCAGTGAGCAAACTTGGGGAGAGCGAAAATGAAAATTGCTGACCATATTAAGCACTCATTAGACGCTTGTGACAGCAGAGACTTAGATAAAGCAATGCTATTTACGTGTTTAGCTATCGACGGAACCGCTAAAAGGATGTACCCGTCGATTCAAAAGGTAGGAGGGCGATTTAGAAAGTTTATTGAGGTGCACCCAGATATCATTGAGTTGATGTATGGTAGTCTAAACCTACAAGAAACAGTTTTTCCTTTCAAAGACAACAAAGGGAATGTCGGTATCAAATTCGAAGATATAGTTTACGAGAAATTCCGCTGTAATTTAGCCCATGGCAATGAGTTGCCTGATGGATACGGAATAACGGTTAAGATCGCAGATGGCATTCAACAATTCATGATTGATATTAAAAATCAATCCATGACGTTTCCTGAAAGTGCCATTTATGCACTCGGACTACCCTGTGTTCTTGCACCGGTAAATTCTGATCAAAAAATAGGAAGCAACCTGTATCACTATCGTGACCCAATCAATCACTACGTTGTTGATCGCTGGTGGGGGAAAGTTGATTGCGCAAGAGCTATCATGGATTTTGAAAACCAAGTCAGGGTAAAAATGGACTTTTCAAACGTCTGAAAAAACACCATAGGCCGGAGTAGCGGCGGGATGGGCAAGTTAGCAAGTTAGCAGCTGAGGCTGCTATCTTGCCTGAGAATGGAGCAGGTGCAACAGTAAGAAAATTGTTGCAAAAGGCGAGAAACCAGAAAACAGAAAAGTAAAATTGTGTTATCAATTCCAGTGTACCTTAATCTGGGGAACTGGCTGAAGCGTAAATGGTAAGGGAGACAAGTGCATGGGGAATAAAAAGAATAATAGCGAGCGAATTCAAAGGCTGTTGGCTGCTATTCCCGAACTGAGCGAATATCGCCTTGAACTGGTTGACCGCGTGGTGTCGGTGTTCTCGCAATCGTGGGACATATTCCGGTTACCAGATTCGGACATCATTTCAGAAGTTTCGCTGGTAGATTTTGGTGACGTGCTGCGCCTGCATCACAGTTTTTCCCGTGAGCCTTTTTCAAAGGACAAATTTGAATTCGCGCTAGAAACGGTCCTAAAGACATCGGGCAGAGCGGCTCAGCTGGCACCACGAGGAACACGCGGATTCGACCTCTCCATTGAAGAACAGAAGTTTTCCCTGAAGACCGAGGCGGCAAAGGGAATTCGCCTGAATAAACTTCACATCTCGAAATTCATGGAATTGGGCGGTGGACAGTGGGGTGATAATCCCGACGACTTAATAGGTCTGCGCCAGCAGTTTTTGGCCAACTTGTCAGGAATCAACCGTATTCTGGTGTTGCGAGCGCTCCGCAAGGGTGCGCCGGATTATCTGTACGAACTCGTGGAAATCCCGAAAAGCCTTCTGGAAATGGCCAATGATGGCAGTTTTGAAATGCGGATGGAAAGCAGGCAGTACCCCAAACCGGGTTACTGCCTCGTGGAGAAAAACGGGAAGCCTCTATTCAGCCTCTATTTTGATGGAGGCGGTGAAAGAAAGTTACAGATCAAAGGCCTAATGAAGGAGTTGTGTATCGTTCACGCAACGTGGCGCTTCGAGGAGCCGCAGCAGCAAGATCCGGCATGAGCGGCAGTATGACATTTCGCAGTCTCTGTCTTGCGATCTCAACATAATCTGCTTTCAACTCAATCCCGACGCAACGACGACCAGTTTCAACAGCCACTACACCGACCGTACCGCTACCGAAAAACGGATCAAGCACCAGCCCGTCACGTGGCGAACCGGAAAGCAGGCAAGGCTGCACCAAGGCGCGAGGAAAGACCGCGAAATGAGCTTCTTTGCACGGTTCGGTATTGATGCTCCAGATGCTTCGTTTGTTTTTACGGGTTTTACCGTCGGCGGTTGGTTCCTTGATGGCATCCTGATCAAAGTAATAAGACTCGCTCTTTGAAAGCATGAACAGGTATTCGTGAGCTACGGTCACCCGGTCTTTTACGGATTCAGGTTGGCAGTTCGGTTTATGCCAGATGATGTCGGAACGGAGATACCAGCCATCAAGCTGCAAGGCCATGGCCAGCATCCATGCGACGCCGATCAGATCTTTTGGTTTGAGCCCTTCCGGGGTGTCAGGGCGATACGACATGGCGCGTCCCACATTTTTAACATCCGATTGTCTCCAAGTTCTGCCGCCCGAAGTGTAGGTGTTGCCTATGTTGAGCCAGAGTGTGCCGTCGTTACGCAACACCCGGCGCACTTCACGAAAAACGGCTACTAGATGCTCGATATATTCCTGAATTCGGGGCTCTGCACCGATTTGACCATCATAGCCATAATCACGCATGCCCCAGTACGGTGGAGATGTTACACAACAGTGAAAAGTTTCACCGGCGAGGTCTGCAAGTTTTTCGCGAACATCACCGTGGATAATTTGTACGGCGGTCTCTGCTGCCTTGTTTTCATGAGCGTTTCGGATAATGTCCAGGAGACTTGCGGCGGTCATGGTTTATCACCAGTGCTTGCGGTTTGCCCGTCACTCTCACCGGAATAGGCTGCGGAATCTTCGCGAACCCTCGCATTAAGTGCCTCGATGATGTAGGCATGAAGTGTCATGTCCGTTTCGATGGCTTTGAATTTAAGCGCCTTGTGAAGGTCTTCCTCAATCTCAAGAGGAAACGTCTTTTTTCTTTTTGTTTCTTGTATGGTTGTCATGTTAGCAAGGTTACCTTGGTTAGTCTGGTAAGTCAAGTAGCAATATTTTGAGTCTTTCGTTTTTTAGTTGAAACGCCTCGGGTTGAGGAGACCGCAGTGCTGATGGATCTTCAACAGGAAGTAGGCAACATCCCGATACCCGTAGGCCATACGCTTTAACCGCTTGATCTT
>Ga0194061_1002212_pt1 | contig 10729 bp, 12 predicted proteins | sample SepL2221m_MetaG_FD_163423 | JGI IMG/M metagenome (GOLD analysis project Ga0194061, IMG submission 163423) | Anoxic zone freshwater microbial communities from boreal shield lake in IISD Experimental Lakes Area, Ontario, Canada - Sep2016-L224-21m | ecosystem: Environmental > Aquatic > Freshwater >...
ATCTGTAACTGCTTTCATAATGCCTGTCTTTTTGAGAAGACATTGCGATCGCGATCGCAACTTTTTGGCTAAAGAATTACAAAACATCAGGATTTTTGCGATTGATCTATTGATCTTCATTGCTGAGGTATCCGCCCCAATTAATTCATGCTATTTTGAGGTCAAGGATTTTTCAACGGGTTTTCTGTACTATTTTGAGGTTCGATATTACCAAAATCCCCACAAGGGTTTTTCTGTGCAAGGACAAATGTAGCGATCAATGAAATTAAGCCCAGTCCGAGCAAGCCATAAATTAACCACCGAAAAAGCGATCGCCCTTCTTTTTGCCGCAATTCGGTGGGTAAATCTTCTTGCGTATCAAGTTGTTTTTCTTTTGTGGTTAGTTCTGGATCTAACTTTTCTTGTGCATCAACTTGTTCAATCATTTTTAACGCATTTTTCAACTAACTTAATTCATGACTATTGTATTCTTAACTAATATATTAAATTACTGGTAAATACTCCTAAGGGCGTATATAAAAAACTCCTTAATATTTTTTTAAGATTTGCGGTTGGATACTTCTACTTTAAAAATATGCTCTAAACCTTTACCTAGGTAGAGTTAGAGCCATAAAAGTATTTTGTCACAAGGCAAACGTAAAGATGTGTTAAGCTAATTTTCAAATCCATATAAATACCCTCCGTTAAAAGCAGGATTTAAGATTATGACCATTGCAATGGGCAGATCGCAGGAAGTCGAAAGAGGTTGGTTTGACAATCTTGACGACTGGCTAAAGCGCGATCGTTTCGTATTTATTGGCTGGAGTGGCTTATTGCTATTCCCCACCGCATTTTTATCAATTGGTGGCTGGTTCACAGGCATCACATTCGTATCATCTTGGTATAGCCACGGATTGGCTTCCAGCTTCCTCGAAGGCTGCAACATCCTCACCGTAGCTGTCTCCTCTCCTCCTCTCAGTGTTGGACATTCCCTAGTACTACTATGGGGACCTGAAGCCCAAGGCGACTTTACTCGCTGGTGTCAAATCGGTGGTCTATGGACATTCCTAGCACTACATGGCGCATTTGCTTTGATCGGCTTCATGCTACGTCAATTTGAAATTGCCCGTCTTGTTGGTATCCGTCCTTATAATGCGATCGCCTTCTCTGGTCCTATCGCCGTATTCGTATCCGTATTCTTGATGTACCCCTTGGGTCAATCTGGTTGGTTCTTTGGACCTACCTTCGGTGTCGCTGGTATCTTCCGTTTCATCTTGTTCCTACAAGGTTTCCACAACTGGACTCTCAACCCCTTCCACATGATGGGCGTAGCAGGTATCCTCGGTGGCGCATTGCTTTGTGCTATTCACGGTGCAACTGTTGAAAACACTTTGTTTGAAGATGGCGAAGGCGGAAGCTCCAACACCTTCAAAGCGTTCAACCCAACTCAAGCTGAAGAAACTTACTCTATGGTAACGGCTAACCGTTTCTGGAGCCAAATCTTCGGTATCGCATTCTCCAACAAGCGTTGGTTGCACTTCTTCATGCTATTCGTACCTGTAACTGGACTATGGTTCAGCAGCGTTGGTATTGTCGGACTAGCATTAAACTTGCGTGCTTATGACTTCGTATCTCAAGAAGTCCGTGCCGCAGAAGATCCTGAATTTGAAACTTTCTACACCAAGAACTTGCTCTTGAATGAAGGTATTCGCGCTTGGATGGCTCCTCAAGACCAGCCTGCCGAGAAATTCATTTTCCCTGAAGAAGTATTGCCTCGCGGTAACGCACTATAAATTTAAAACTAAAAAAATGCTTGCAGCTTGCTGTAGGCATTTTTTTGAGGCGATCGCGAAAAATTGCAAAACATAGCTATCAGATATCGGCACGGTTCTACTAGTTTTTGGATTATGATGGATTTCATCAAATCTCTAAAAGTTGGCAGCTAACTATCTGATAACTGATAGCTTAAAAATTATTTGCACTTTAAACTCATAAAACTCATAAATTTTTTTCTGGAGATAACCTCTCGTGACAACGACCATTAACTTAAACTCCCTAGGAGTGGGTGGGCGTACACAAGATACATCTGGCTTCGCTTGGTGGTCTGGTAACGCAAGACTCATTAACCTTTCTGGCAAACTGCTGGGCGCTCACGTTGCTCACGCTGGTTTGATCGTTTTCTGGGCTGGTGCGATGACTTTATTTGAAGTCGCCCACTTTGTTCCCGAAAAACCCATGTACGAACAAGGCTTTATCCTCCTACCTCACCTCGCAACTCAAGGTTGGGGCGTTGGTGCTGGTGGTGAAGTTGTTGATGTATTCCCCTACTTCGTAGTTGGTGTTTTACACCTCATTTCTTCGGCTGTACTCGGCTTTGGTGGTATTTACCATGCTTTGCGCGGACCTGAAGTTCTCGAAAACTATTCTTCCTTCTTTGGTTACGACTGGAAAGACAAGAACCAAATGACCAATATCATCGGGTATCACCTGATCTTGTTGGGCTGCGGTGCATTGCTCCTCGTATTCAAGGCGATGTTCTTCGGCGGACTTTACGACACTTGGGCTCCTGGTGGCGGCGATGTTCGCGTGATTACCAATCCAACGATTAATCCCGTAGTGATCTTTGGCTACCTACTCAATTCTCCCTTTGGTGGTGAAGGCAACATCGTCGGTGTTGACAACCTCGAAGATGTAGTCGGTGGACATATCTGGATTGGTTTGATCTGTATCGGCGGTGGCATTTGGCATATTCTTACCAAGCCTTTCGGTTGGGCAAGACGCGCTCTCGTTTGGTCTGGTGAAGCATATCTGTCCTATAGCCTCGGCGCTTTGAGCTTCATGGCTTTCATCGCTACTTGCTTTGTTTGGTTTAACAACACTGTTTACCCTAGCGAATTCTTTGGTCCTACTGGCGCTGAAGCTTCTCAGTCTCAAGCATTTACTTATCTAGTCCGTGACCAAAAGTTGGGTGCAAACATTGCAACTTCTCAAGGTCCTACTGGTTTGGGTAAATATTTGATGCGTTCTCCTTCTGGAGAAGTTATCTTCGGTGGTGAAACCATGCGTTTCTGGGATTTCCGTGGACCTTGGCTAGAGCCTCTTCGTGGTCCTAACGGTTTGGATATCGACAAACTTAAGAATGACGTTCAACCTTGGCAAGTGCGTCGCGCTGCTGAGTACATGACTCACGCTCCTTTGGGTTCCTTGAACTCAGTTGGTGGTGTGATCACCGAAATCAACGCAGTGAACTTCGTTTCTCCTCGCTCTTGGTTGTCTACTTCTCACTTCGTATTGTCCTTCATGTTCTTGGTTGGTCACTTGTGGCACGCTGGTCGCGCTCGCGCCGCAGTTGCTGGCTTTGAAAAAGGTATTGACCGTAAGACTGAGGCTGTACTATCTATGCCTGATCTTGATAAATAAACCTAGTTAAATAGTATTGGCTCTGCCAATGCCATTTATTAGCAAAAAAGTAGGGGCAATTCATGAATTGTCCCTACCTTTTTTGTGGTTATATGTTAACTGCTAATGCGGTTGACTTATTTAGTTACTACCAGTAAATATGACATCAGGGAATTTACCTTGAGCTTCTGTCATCGGGCGATTTTTGCCCTCTTGCTGCCAGTAATTAATTACTTCGGTTGCCTTATTTAAAATTTCAATCCGATCCTGATCGGCAATCCAAGGCTTGCTTTCCATTTCTGATTTGAGTTGATCCCAAGCATCATCACGGGGCCAGAAGAAATACTTGGTGAGAGGACTGAAACCTTTGCCAACGACTTGATCGACGGCAAGAGCTACGTTATTCTCTAACCATAAGATTTTTAGAATAAACTGGGACAATGCTACCTACCTCCAAGAAAAGTAAAAGTTAAACTAAATATTAAAGTAGCGATCTTAGATACTAACATGACTGAAACCTTAAATGACATCTCGAAAAAATTTTTTATATTTGATATTGATGGTGTGATTCGCGATGTCTCGGGTTCATATCGCCGAGCGCTAGCGGATACGGTGGAATTCTTTACTAAATCAGCTTTTCGTCCTACATCCGAAGAAATTGATGAACTCAAGGCTGAAGGGATCTGGAACAATGACTGGGAGGCTTCGCAGGAATTAATCACGAGATACTTTCGCAAATTAGGGCAGGAGTGTGAGATTTCCTATGAGGCGATCGTGGAATTTTTTCAGGGTCGGTATCGTGGCAGCAATTCTGACTGGTCGGATGGTTATATTGCCAGGGAACCTTTAATTGCCACTAACGAATATTTTCAAGAGTTGACATCGGCGGGAATTGGCTGGGGATTTTTTAGTGGCGCGACAAGGGCTTCGGCTGGTTATGTATTGCGACGTTTAGCGATCGCCGATCCTGTGTTAATTGCAATGGAGGATGCCGCAGGTAAACCTGATCCCACAGGACTTTTGCTAGTTGTGAAGCAAATCGAGCTTAAGCAAACTAAACCTAGTTTGGTTGTATATGTGGGGGATACAGTAGCGGATATGCTGACGGTGGTGAAGGCGCGAATTTATGATCCCAATTATAAGTATCTGGCGATTGGCGTGATTCCGCCCCATGTGCGGGAGGACTTGCGCGATCGCTATGCATCTTTACTCAAAGATAATGGCGCAGATCTGGTCTTAAACAATGTTTTGGAGTTAACAGCGCAGCTTAATCTATCGCAAGATTTGGCAAGTTAAATAGGCGCTAACATAGATCTGGCTTTACAAGCCAATTACCTTGTTAAGTTGAAGAAATTTATGTCAGAGTCCCAGCAGTATTATTTTGTCGCAGCAAGCCGTAAGTATTTGTGTGAAGACGAAGGAAAACCTTTAAGTGAGACGTTATCAGAGCGCCGTCGCAATTTTGCAGCGCGTAATTTAGAGGTTAATTTTTGGTTGATTGAAAATCCTGCTTTCTTAGAATCTCCTGAGCTAGCAAGTATTAAAAAGCAAATTCCCCAACCTGCGGCGGCAGTGGTCACGACGGATCCGAATACAATGCGTTGGCTGAAATTGCGCTTGGAATTTGTTGTGTCAGGTGAGTTTACGGCTCCCAGTGCTTCAATTCCCAATCCTCTAGCATCTTTAGCGATCACTTAATGTTTATGTGTTTGAAAATTTACACTTCCTGTAAATTTTCAAACTTTAGCTGATCGCCTAAAACCTCAAATATAGTGCCGCTAAAACATAGTGCCTAGTTTTTCTCAAGTTAATTCTTTTGCTGGTTTGCATACTCGATATGGGTCTGCAAATTTTGGCTTTAAGGCTAATGATCGTAATCGTAAATATGGCGATCGCCACTTATACAAACCCACTGCGATTACTAAACCGAGAATAAATACTAGTTTTGAGCTTATCCAAAGTTTTTCGGTGCAGAAAGCAGGAAATGAAATTTCTGAATGTGAGGATATTTGGAATTATGTGAAAGGCGATCGCCTATTTTCCATAGCTTTATCCGATGGCGCAACTGAATCTTCGTTTTCACAGGAATGGGCGAAGGAGCTAGTTACGGCTTTTATAAATCATGATTCATCCAAATCATCTTGGTTAAAAAAATCGCAGCAAAATTGGCAGCAATGGCTAGAAAATCAAAATTTATCTTGGTTTGCCAAGCGCAAGGTGGGACAGGGGGCATTTGCGACTTTTTTGGGATTGGAGATTTTTGATGATTTGAGTTGGAAAGCGATCGCGGTGGGAGATTCTTGTTTGTTTGTGGTTAGGAATTGTGAATTACGAATTACGAATTATGAATTACGAAAAAGCTTTCCTTTAAAACAAAGTGAAGAATTTAGTAATCGACCACGATTAATTGGGACATATAGCAATACAGAGCAAATTTGCTTTCCTGAAATTAATGGTAATGCCAAAATTGGCGATCGCTTTTATTTGACGACCGATGCGATCGCCTGTTGGATTTTTATGCAACTGGAAGCTAATCAAGATCCTTGGGTAAAATTAGATGAGATTAGCTCTCAAGATATGTTTGCAAACTGGGTAAACAAGTTGCGCGATCGCCATGAAATCGCCAATGACGATACAACGCTATTGTGCCTAGAAATCAAGAGATAAACCAATGCTCAAAACCTACGAAGCTATAATTCAAGACGGACAAGTCAAGTGGTTGGCTGAAAAGCCGAATATTAGATCGGGTCGCGTGTTTATCACTGTTCTTGAAGAGCGATCGACATCAACAACCGCAGCAATAAATAGCTCATCAAAGCAAGATTTGCTTAATCTCTTTGGGGCTGAACCAGATGGTCAGGATATTCCTAGAAGAAGGATTGAAATCTAATGATTCTTGCAGATACATCAATCTGGATCGATTACCTGCGCGGACAAAACGATCGCCTTGCTCAATATATACAGCAAGATAGACTTGCTATGCACTCAATGATTTTAGGAGGGTTAGCTTTAGGCAGTTTCAAAGATCGTAAAAAACTGCTTAGAGGTTGTGCCAGTCTGCCATTAATTTCTACAGTCAGTCATGAAGTCGTATTGGAGTTTAGCTTGATGGGTAAGGGAATTGGCTGGGTTGATGTCAATTTAATAGCCTCAGTTTCTCAAGACTCAGCTAAACTCTGGACTCGTGATAAAAGGCTAAATGCCATAGCTCAAGACCGAAACCTTGCCCATATTTCCGAATAAAAAACAATGCAAAAAATGCTACTGGGGCTAAAAATTCGTTGCTAACCATGACCAATATTCAGACTTGGCCGTTAAATATTGACTTCACGATCGCGGTGCAAAATCCGCAGCTTTGCTTTGCCGATCCCGACCTCAAGCAAGCGCTCACTTCTAAAAACTCGCGGGGCAGGGTTTTGTTATGGTCAGGCAATTTTGCGACAGTTTATAAGTTAACTAAAGGCGATCGCTGTTGGGCGGTGCGTTGCTTTACTCGTACCCCACAGTCCGATGTGCAGCAGCGCTATCAAGCGATTAGTGAATATTTAGCAAAACATCAAATTCCTTACCTAGTTAATTTTGAATTTATTGCCCAAGGTATTTTAGTTAAGGGGGAATGGTATCCAATTTTAAAAATGGATTGGGTGCAAGGGGTGGAACTCGATCGCTATATTGGCGAATATCTTGATGATTCGCAGGTTTTACTGCGCTTAGATCGGCAACTGCAAGAACTGCAAAAGGATTTACAAAAAGTGGGGATCGCTCACGGTGACTTGCAACATGGCAATATCATGGTTGATGATCAGGGGGAATTAAAGCTAGTGGACTATGACGGAATGTATGTCCCCGCCCTGCATGGTGCGCCGCCCCTTGAAATCGGTCATCCCAACTATCAGCCACCCCAGCGATCGCCCAAGGATTTCAGCGATCGCCTTGATGACTTTTCCTTTGCCGTAATTTCCCTATCCCTTCGCGCCCTTGCCAATGAACCTAATCTTTGGGAAAATTTTCATGAAGACAATAAAAATCTGATTTTTCGGCAAAATGATTTCCAAGAGCCAGAATTATCGCCAGTATTTCAAGCAATTTCTAATATTCCTGATGACGAGACTCGTGATCTATGCGATCGCTTAATTTTGCGCTGTCATGGCAAGGAACAGCAAGTAACTAGTACAGCAACAAAAGAATCAAAATCAGAATCAAAATTTACAAGTAAAAATTACAAGCAGTACCAACCATTTTTATTCTTTGGTTTAGGTTTACTAGCTGTATTTGGTAGCGTTTTCTTATCTATAAAAAACTATCAGCGTCATCGAACTAGCAAACCTGTCGAACTCCCAATTTTAGTTTCTGCACCCACTCCGCCTCCCGCACCGATCGCCACACCATCACCTAAATTAACCCCAATCACGGCAACAACTTTGCTGGCTAAATACGGGGAAGGTCAGCGCGATTTTCGGAATGTGCAGTTGACGGGCGCTCAAGGCGATCGCTTACAAGGACAAGATCTCCGCAATATTAACCTGAGTGGATCTGTTCTTGAAAAAATTGATTTACGACAAGTAATCCTTAAAAATGCCAACTTAGACAACATCAAACTCGCAAAAGTCGATCTTCGCGGCGCTGATCTCAGTAATTCTAGTCTTATTGATGCAAATCTATCTTTTTCTAATCTTGCCGAAGCTAATTTAACTCAGGCGAATTTATTAAGAGTAAATTTATCTCAAGCGAAACTCGGCTCGGCAATGTTGCAAAGATCTGAACTGATGAAAACGAATCTCAGTGAAGCCGATCTCAGTTCAGCAAATCTTAACGGTGCAAATTTAGTCTTAGCTAATCTTCGTAAAGCAAACCTCGTCAAGGCAAATCTTCGCGACAGCAATTTAGCGGCGGCAAATCTCAGTGAGGCAATCCTCGATGGAGCCGATTTGTCTCAAGCAGATTTGCGATCAACCGAGCTACATCTTACTAATCTCTCTAACGCCAACCTCAACACCGCAAATCTCACCGCCGCAAAACTAGTCTTAATTGAATTTACGGGGACAAATTTTAATGGTGCTAATTTCCGCAATGCGATCGTTGAAAATATTGGCAGTATCGAAGCCGCCGATTTTACTAATGTTTTAAATCTTGCACCCAATGTCCGCAAATATCTATGTACTTTAGCCTCTGGCAACGTCACTGACAGTGGTAACTCGACAAAATCCACCCTAAATTGTGTGCCTTGATATTCCTATATTGCGACGTAGCGCTTGGCGCTATATCTATAGTTAGCACTCCAAAAATTTAAAGAGCAAATCTACCTTGTCTCCAAATAAAGTGTAAAATCGTGTTGATTGGCAAAAATCGTCAAAACCAAACGTTTAGATTCCAATTAAATGCCAACTCTTAGCAATTAACTGCTAGGCTGAATCCCCAGAGAAATTAAAATACATCTAAATCACGAATATTATATAAACAAGAAAATTAGTTGACTTTACGAACAGATATAAATTTTAAAGGGGAAGAGGCGGCGCTGTCGCGCCGCTTTTTTGTTAATGGTTGTAAAAGATGAGTAACGTTTGAGAGGGGAACAGCGATCGCTACTGAACTATCAAAGCATTTAAAAAGTAAGGAAAATCGGTCAGTATTTAACAAAAGCTGACGTTTTAAATCAATAAAGGATATTCCCCGTGATGGTGCAAAGAATACAAGTAAGGTCTTGCGAAGTTCTGCAAGTAACCACGCCAACGGTGGACAATCTAGGCAATAGTTAAGTGCTGCTAACTTAGGCTTAAGTGGATGATGTCTAAATGCTATGTCCATTTCATATTGTTCAAAACGTCTACGGTTAAAGTGATACCGACTACGGAGCAACAATCGTGGTAAGCCAAGTTTGCGATCGTACTTAGTCTCAGCGAAGCACATCACAAAATGCTGTGTTTGTTCTCTAAAAGTCTTGTCAATCTGGTCAACATACTGATAGGTCAGGAGCAAATGAATATTAAGTTTTCGCAGTTGAGCAAGTTTTATCAAAAAGTCTTTTGAGGTGTTTTTCCAAAATCTAGCATGAAATAAAGAACCAGCCTCATCACAAATTACTATTGAATTTCTAAAGTCTAATAACGAAGATGGGTCTAAATTGCCATAAAAATAAAACGGACGTGCTTTAAGTAACCAGTCTAAGCTCTGACTACGGCAATATAAAATAAGTGCATCGTAGTCCAGAACCATATTAGTCGCAATGCGTTTATGGTATTTATTAGCAAGGTATAAACCAAGTTCTAAGGCATAAAGGGATTTACCAGAGCCAAACTCGCCTATTATCGCTGTCAAATTTGGAACCTGTAATTCAGCCATTTAAACAAAGGGAAGTAACTTCCATATCTTAATAATTGCAAGCAAACCTATCATGCCCAAAACACCGTTAATTGTCTCAATGAGAACAGCACCGCCAATTAAAGGGAAGGCATTTTGAAAAGATGTAACCCAAGATGCGATCGTCATATTAGAAGGAGTATCAGGGAAAACCACTTTAACTAAGTCAATCAATAAAATCATAAAGGTGTTTATTGCACCATTTGGATCGGCAATTGCAGCAATAATCAAAGCGAAAATAACAAATGTTATTCCAAACCACCAATCTGCTAAAAATGTCATAAACCACCATTACATTAGTAATCAGGCGATCGCCACTTTCTAAAATTGTTAGGATAATAGCATCGCTGTTAATTGTTCGGGAGCCGCCGCAAATGGAGAATGTCCAGTCTCAATTTCTAAGACGCGATCGCAGGGTAGGGCAGTAAACATCTGTTTCTGTAAACTTGGTGAAATCACGCGATCGTTTAAGGCGGTGATATAGGTGCGGGGAACTCGCCCAAAATTTTCAGCCGTTAAGCTCACTGGAGTTACCTGAGGTACGATCAAGTCGGGACGCAAACGAGCTTCAGCTTCGGCAATAATTTCTTCTGGACAATCATGGAGAAAAATCTCTCTGATGGCTTCGGGGCGAATACCGATTAGTCCATTGTCGGGATCGGGCAGAAGATAGGGAGCAATTTTTGAGTTAGGGTCTGAAGAAGAAACTTGAAACAAGGATTCGCCGCTTTGCAGAAGATAGGCGGCGACATAGATAAGGCGATCGATTCTATCTGGATATGCTTCAGCCGTCTGAGAAATCACCATACCGCCCATGCTATGCCCGACCAGAATTACAGGTTCGGACTGAGCCAATAACTCCTGTCCCACACGAGCGACTAGGGATTCCAGTTTAATCTCACTGGCAGGTGTATTGTCATCACCATGTCCTGGCAGATCGATCGCAATTACAGAATGTCCTGCTGCTTCGAGCAAAGATTTCGTGGAATTCCAA
>Ga0194061_1002214_pt1 | contig 10714 bp, 16 predicted proteins | sample SepL2221m_MetaG_FD_163423 | JGI IMG/M metagenome (GOLD analysis project Ga0194061, IMG submission 163423) | Anoxic zone freshwater microbial communities from boreal shield lake in IISD Experimental Lakes Area, Ontario, Canada - Sep2016-L224-21m | ecosystem: Environmental > Aquatic > Freshwater >...
CATTACATGAGAGATAAACAGAGGAAAACAGGAGCTAGATTATGCCTGAAACATTACAGTACATAACCAACGAACAAGGCGATCGCATCGGCGTTGTCTTAGATTTAGACACCTATTCTCGACTTACTCCCGCTTTAGATCCTGAATACCTCATTGGCTTAACCACAGAAGAACTAAAAGCCCTTGCTAGTTGCAAATTAGCCCTAACCGATCAAAATCACCTAGATCAACTAATCGATAGAAACACCGAAAATTCACTCTCCGAAGGTGAGCTTCATGATTTAGATGACCTTCTAGAGAAAGTGGATCATCTCACTATCCTAAAAACTCGCGCCAGATACAGCCTAAACCTCTTACAACCCAGATTAGAGCAAAGGATGGTTGCATGAGCGCCTACATCGCTATCCATTTACAAAAACAAATTCGAGAGCATTTTTATGAATGCTGCGCCTACTGCAAAACAGCAGAATTTTTAACAGCAGTTACCTTTGAATTTGAACATATTCAACCGATTTCCACAGGAGGCGAAACTACATTTGCCAACCTAGCTCTATCCTGCCCTTCGTGTAATCGCCACAAAGGAAATCGTCAAACCGCGACCGATCCTAGCAACAACGATCTAGTGCCGCTATTTCATCCGCAACAACAAATTTGGCAAGATCACTTTAGTTGGGACGAGTCCAAAACAGAAATTATAGGCAAAACAGCGATCGGTAGAGCCCCTATTACTGCCCTCAAAATGAATCGCTCATCTCTAGTTCGAGTCAGAACCATGTGGGTAAAATTAGGAGAACATCCGCCTATATTGTCAAACATAGTTCAAGAAATTCGTATCGAGGCACAACAAAAAGGGCTTACTCCCGAAATCTTAGAGGAAATCATCAAGGATGACTAAACTAAAATTAGTAAATCTAAAATTTATTTGAGGTAAATCATTATGTTGCAACTAGAAATCAAATCCGATGCACCTGATCTCGAAATCGTCCAAAACCTAGTCAGAGCCGCGATTGATGCAGAAATCAAAAACCTACAGCGATCGCTAGATAAAACCAATAAATTTTTAAAAGAATTTGAAACCAAATATCAAATCTCATCCGACATTTTTCTCAGCGATTGGACTGCTAAAGATCTCAAAGGCGGCGATGAAGAATATGTGAGTTGGGCAGGTGAAGCCAAAATCAAAAAGAGATTAACTAATTCTCTGCAAAAGTTACAAGCGATCGAATATGTTACTCAACAACTATCAATCTAAGATCATCTCCATTATTCAAAAATATGTAAATGATGGATGGATTCTATCCTATAGCTTTTCTGTTGATCCCAGATCGTGCGCGTAAGTATCGAGTCAGTTAAAATAGTCAATAGCTTGCCACCATTGAATGAGCGCACCTAAACCAAAAATGCTAAGATATGCTTCACTTGCTCTGTAAGGAGATTTCGATATGACTAACGCAACCTATGATGAAATTTTTGGAGCAGTCTTAACCCTGCCCCCACTTTACCGCGCCATGCTTGCAGAACATCTCCTTAACAGCCTTGATGAAATTAATCCCGAAATTGAAACAGCTTGGAATAGAGAAATATCTAATCGTATAGAAGAGATCGATCAAGGCAAAGTCACCTTAATGCCAGCCGATGAAGTATTGCAAAAACTAAGGAATCGCTAATGTTTATTGAGTTTGATCCTAATTCACAACTAGAACTTGAAGCAGCAGCTTCATACTATGACAGCATCAATCGTCAACTTAACCAAGCCTTTATTGATGCCGTTGAAAGAACACTCAATCGCATTGTTCAGTTCCCAAATGCTTGGACACCAATGATCGCAGATGCTAGACGATGTCATATTGATGGATTTCCCTATGGCATTGTGTACCGAGTTTGTGGCGATCGCATCCAGATTCTAGCCGTTATGCACTTACAACGCAAACCAAACTATTGGATAAATAGAAATCAGACATAATTCGCTAAAAACATTATTGACTATGAAAGATTCTTCAATCGAAATCAAAAAACCATCCAAGGAAGCCCTCATTGCCTTACGCCGTTCTTCTCAAAAAATGGCTGAATTATTAAGAACTCACGGCATTAGCGAAGACGAAATCATTGCCGAATTTAACGCCATGCGTAAACAAGCAAGGAGAGATGAAGACAAATACAAATAATGGAACAGCCAAAACGTAGAAATTTATCTTGGTAGTTAAATTATGCCTGAAACATTACAGTACATAACCAACGAACAAGGCGATCGCATCAGTTTTTAAACCGAGTTACTTACTTAGCCGATCGCAAGCTAAACTATACATAACTTTACAATTTAAAAACAATTCAAAAAAGTTTAGCTGCCATGACTGCAAATACAGTATTAAAAGACGATCCCAATCTTACAAATTCTGAGAACAAAGATTCTCAATCACAAATTATACCTGCGGGTGGTTTCGATCGCGATCGCTTTGATTGGTTAGAGGTCTGGTATCCCATCTTTTACACAGAAGATTTAGATAAAACTAAACCCGCTAAATTTACGCTCCTAGAGCGGGATCTAGTTATTTGGTGGGATCGACATACAAACGCATGGAAAGCCTTTGACGATCGCTGTCCCCATCGTCTTGTGCCTCTATCGGAAGGAAGAATTGCCGAAGATGGCTTATTGGAATGCCCCTATCATGGTTGGGCTTTTAAGGGTGATGGCAGTTGCGATCGCATTCCCCAACAGCCCGAGGGTGGAACTGCTCACACTTCTAAACGCGCTTGTGTGGAGACATTACCAACGGCTGAGCGTCAGGGACTACTATTTATTTATGCGGGTCAGCCTGAAAATGCGGCTCAAGTCAAAATTCCGATTGTTGAACCTTTGGAAATAGAAACAGAAAAATGGACTCTATTCGGAACCTTTCGTGATCTGCCCTATGATGCAATTACTCTGCTAGAAAATGTGCTTGATGCCAGTCATCTCCCATTTACCCATCATAAGTCAGTTGGGAATCGCGCTAATGCTGCCCCGATGGTATTGGAGGTTCTCGAAAGCGGTAAAAATGGCTTTAATGGCACATGGGAAGAAGGTCCTAGAAGGGGCAAATTAGGACGGCAAAACACCACTTTCATCGCACCTTCATTAATGTGGCATGATTTAACCTCTAAACAATTTGGGAGAACAATGACCGTTGTATATGCTACCCCAACTAGCAAGGGACAATGTCGAATGTTTGCGAGATTTCCGTTTCAATTTAGTTCAGCAATTCCGAGATTTTTTATTGGAATTACGCCGCGTTGGTATTCGCATATCGGACAAAATGGAATTCTCGAAGACGATCAAATTTTCTTGCATCATCAAGAACGCTATGTCGAAAAGATTCTTGACAAAATGGAAGATCGCAACTATGCCAAGGCTTTCTATCTGGCAACCGCAGCCGATACCTACGTTTTAGAACTGCGGAAGTGGGTCAGTCAATATCAAGCCGATCCCTTTGCGGGACAACAACTAACTCCTCCTTTAGTAAAGGAAGTTCTATTGGATCGCTATCATTCCCATACGGTGAACTGTTCGAGTTGTAGTCAAGCTCTAAAAAATGTCCGATCGCTGAAGACTGCAAGTATAGCGATCGCGGCGATCTCATGGACTATTAGCTCACTGTTTAGTTTTTGGCTTGCCCCAACAAATTTACTGGTTATTTTACTGGGCGCGATACCTGCGGCGATCGCAATCACTCTATGGTTAATCTGCAATAACCTGGAGCAAAAGTTTATCCACGGTCAAGAAACTCCATTGCGAAATCTTTAAGTTTCACCATAAAAGTGGCGCTTTGCGCTGCTTTTATGGTCAAGTTTATACTGTCGAGTGAATTGAAAATGTCTAACCTACCCATACAATCAAATAGCTCAGAACTAATTTGACTAACAACTATGATCAAGCTTTATGGTGGCGCGATGAGTCGTGCTTCGATTGTGAAATGGTATTTAGAGGAACTGCAAGCTCCCTATGAGTTTCAACTGCTAGATATGAAAGCAGGCGAGCATTTACAACCTGAATTCTTGGGGCTTAATCCTTTCGGTAAAGTTCCCGCGATCGCTGATGGTGATTTTCAATTGTGGGAATCTGGCGCAATTTTGCTATATCTTGCCGACAAATATGAACAGGTGAAGACGGCTGAAGAAAGAGCGATCGCTTCTCAATGGGTCTTGTTTGCCAATGCGACGCTCGGTCCTGGTTTGTTTGTTGCCGAGAGTCGGGAAAAAGAAACGCCAAGATTGCTTGGTGGTTTAAACAAGATTCTTGAAAATCAATCCTATATCACAGGCGAACTATTCACAGTGTCAGATGTGGCGGTTGGCACGATTCTTGGCTACGCCGTGTTAATGCTGAAAATGTCCTACGCGGACTATCCTGCGATCGAGGCTTATCTCAAACGTATAGGCGATCGCCCTGCTTATCAAAAAGCAATTTTGGGTAAGTAGGGGGCTTAGATCCATAGAAACGTAGACAGATAAACTTGTGTGTACAAGCTAGGTATGGAACAAGGGACTTATCCCTCTTGTCTAGCTTATGCTTTAAGCTTATGTTTTACTTCTTAGAATGCGCCAAACGTTTATTCCGCAACAACACATTTGCCCCCTCATTAGTTTGCTCGATCACCAATAACGGTGTTGGCTTAGCGTTTTGATCCCAGCTAATTACTGCTAGCCGTCCTTGAATTGTCGGCTGCCAGTTACGATTTGCATCGGAAGCGGACACAAAACTTTCTAGCCCGATCGCTAGCTCCTTGAGAATACTTTGCGAGCCATTAAGGGGAATTTTGGCTAACTTGACATTAATCCGAAAAAGCACCCGCATTTGGGTGTCGTCATGGTGTTCGGGCTTATAGGACACATCAAAAATCACATCAACTTTGCGGACATGCCCGCTATCGCCTTCGGTTGGCATCAACGCGGGTGTGACTTTTTGCCGAAGATTAACCTTCATCTGAGCTAAGATAATTTCACAGAAATGTGGCTCCTCCATCCTCATGCTCAGATAATCGAGATTAAACTCCCGCGAATGTATTAGATCGGGATTACGTTCATGCTGATCAATGGTATGCAGTGCTAGCTTCAGCTTTTTACCAAGCTCTTGAGTTTTGATTTTCTCGATCTTCAGTTGCTGACGTGTTTTGCGTAACTGCCAATAATGATAAGCAGTTGCGGCGATCGCCCCCCACAATAAAACAAAAAGCAAAGCCACTCCAAATGTATTTTGTAATGGTAAGGTAGACCGCTCGATCACTCCCAATGAATTTTCGCGTTCGGTGGGGCGATCAGTAGCGCGATCAATGGCGCGATCGCTAGTTTTTGCAGCTAACAATAATCTTGATGCGTACAACATAAAAAATGTACCAATAACTAAAGCTTCGTGAACTCCCCTCTACCTGATGACGCAAAAAGCACAGCATAAGTGGCTATTGCAAATCCCCGTCCTCAGATTATTCCCAAAATTCGCTAAAGCACTAACAAAAAAATTTACGATCTCTGATGCTGCAAGATTTGCTGCACGATTTAAGGACAGCTTAGTTTATGATGGTTAAGCTGTAACACCTAAACTAAATCGAAGTGCTAACGTCAAAAAATGACATAGCCTAGAATAGACATATAGCTTTTAGAAACGGTTTGTAGACAAGGACTAGTAAACTGCTAGCCGAACCAGTTGATTTGATGATTTATGGCTAGATACACTCAACACTTTTTAGTTGAAATCGCTCCCGAAGCACTGCATTCAACGATTACCAAAACGTTGGAGACCTGTGGTTTGGTGATTACCTATGAAACCGATGACTATGTGTTGTCTCAAGAAGCTGAGACTAATGTTTCGTTCGCCAAAATGGTAACAGTAGAGGTGCTAATCCATCGCTCTGAAATTTCAGGTACTCAAGTAAAATTGACCAGCGTTACCAAAAACGCCGAACTCCCTCTTCGTGTTGATAATCACTGTCATGGGATCTCCGATCGGATTTCTAAAGCTTTTAGTGATAGCGCCGCTTGGAAGCTATTAGAAGTTACCGCAGGTTATTGACAGTATTAATCAAAAAATAAGCATAAATGGCAAATTATTATCGTGTGCTTGCTGAAAATCGGCAGGCAAGATTTAATTACGAAATTCTTGAAACCTACGAAGCAGGTATTGAGCTGCTTGGTACTGAGGTAAAAGCAGTAAAAGGGGGGCAGGCAAATCTGCGCGATGCTTATGGCATTGTCCGCAAAGGACAGATCATGCTGCTGAATATGTATATTCCACCACACCGTACTACGAGTGTGTATTTTAATCATGAACCAACCCGCACTCGTAGGTTGTTATTGCATAAGATTGAAATGCGTAAGTTGATCGCTGAGGTGCAGCAAAAGGGGTTAACCTTAGTTCCCCTGAAAGTTTATCAAAAGGAAGGCTGGATTAAAGTTGATCTAGCGGTTGTGCGAAACAAGAAGTTACATGACAAACGCGAAGATATGAAGAAACGTGATGATAAGCGTGAAATTGAGCGCGTGATGAAAAACCATTAAAATAAATTAACTTTTCTCGAAATTATAGTAATTATGAGTATTTCATACAATGCTTATTTCCTAAAAACCCAGCAACCGATCGCCCAAGTCCAACAAAAGCTTGGGCAAACTGAGCGAATTCCCAATACAGACTGGCTCGTTTGTGATTTTGGCGATCGCTACATCGATGGAGTATTTGAGGGAGAAGAATATCTCACTCAAGCACTTTCAGAAGAATTTGGTGAGGTGATTTTTATTGCGCTCGATACTCACAACGATCAATTGGATTATGAGCATTCCCTAGATGGAGTGATTTTGCGAAAATTGGCTTGGCTGACCGATGGTTGCAGATCGACATGGATCTGTGTGGAAGGTGAAATAGAAGATTGGGAAATAAACTCAATCTTCTCATCGAATAATTTAGACCGTACTAGGGAAATGGTTCGCTACGATGAAGATCTGCAATTACTACCTGCTGCGGAAATGGAGGTAAAAGAGCAAGAGTTGCAGACCATTTGGCAAAATCATGAATATGTCCTGAATGGTCAGTTACCTTTAGGCGATGCCACCTTCGGCATGGTAATTCAACAACATTTTTTTGGGATCTGCATTAAATAAGTAAATCGCGTTAAAGTAGTCGTACATCTAAATATTTAGTCTATTAGGATGACAAAAATTATGTCTCGTTTACCAAATTCTTTAGCCGCCGCCTTTAGCCGCCGCAACGCTCTCAAGATTATTAGCGGCATCCAAAACTTCGATCACAACTCCGTGAGAATGGTTGTGCAAGCAGCCGATCGCGGTGGTGCTACATTTGTGGACATTGCGGCTGACGCGGAATTGATTGCGATCGCTAAGGCTAACTGCTCTCTGCCCATTTGTGTATCGGCGGTGAATGCTCAACAATTGGCTGAGGCTGTTGCCAATGGCGCAGATCTAGTCGAAATCGGTAACTACGACAGTTTCTATGCTCAAGGTCGGATCTTTACCGCCGATGAAATTATCGCCTTGACCGCAGAAACCAGATCCTTGTTGCCTCATACCGCCATCTCGGTCACAGTTCCTCACACCTTGCCTCTCGATCAGCAAGTTACCCTCGCCGAAAAACTCGAAGCGATCGGTGCTGACATCATCCAAACTGAAGGTGGTACAAGCTCGGCTCCAACTCATTCGGGTATTCTTGGGGCGATCGAAAAGGCTTCCCCCACTCTTGCCGCCGCCCATGCCATCAGTCGCGCTGTATCGATCCCTGTTCTTTGTGCTTCTGGCTTGAGCAATATCACGACCCCCATGGCGATCGCTGCTGGAGCATCGGGAGTTGGTGTTGGATCGGCTGTTAATCAATTGAACGATGTTGTTTCGATGATTGCCACAGTTCGCGCTCTTAAAGAGTCAATAGCCCCATCAATCAATAGCATTGTCAATGACAAAGCGATCGCTTAATAGCAAAAAAATAGCTGCGCCATTTTTAGTTTTGCTATTACATCCTATTGAAGCTTTAAATAGTACCAATAAAAGTTCAAAAGTGCCGCAAAGCGGCACTTTTGAACTTTTATGTTTTTTAATGTGGATAACGCCAGTTAACAATTTCAGGTTTATCGATGCCATGCTCGTAGGCATATTGACGACATTCGATTTGCTGATTGCGGAGAGATTCCTTGGCATGAGCGCCGATATTTTGCAGCTTCGGCACACGGTCGATCACATCGATCGCGAGACTAAAGCGATCGACTTGATTACTAATTGCCAGTTCTAAAGGCGTATTGATATTACCCTTCTCTTTATAGCCGCGCACATGGAGATTTTTGTGATTAGTGCGGCGATAGGCAAGACGATGAATCAGCCAAGGATAGCCGTGGAAATTGAAAATGATCGGCTTGTCAGTGGTAAAGAGTGAATCAAAATCGCGATCGCTTAAACCGTGTGGATGTTCAGTATCAGGCTGTAATTTAAATAAATCCACAACATTGATAAAGCGAATTTTCAATTCAGGAAAATATTCCCAAAGCAGAGTTGTCGCGGCTAAAGCTTCGAGGGTGAGAATGTCACCACAACCGACGATGACCACATCAGGTTCCACACCTTGATCGTTACTTGCCCAATCCCAAATACCTAAGCCCTTGGTGCAATGAATGATCGCCTCGTCCATATCCATGAATTGCAAATGCATCTGCTTATCACAGACAATCACATTTACATAATCAGTGCTTCGCAAACAATGATCAGCTACTGAGAGCAGACTGTTTACATCAGGCGGTAAATAGATTCGCGTTACTTCAGCGCTCTTGTTGATTACCACATCAAGGAATCCAGGATCTTGATGGGTAAAGCCATTGTGATCTTGTCGCCAAACTGTTGATGTGATTAACAGATTGAGAGAAGAGATGGGCGATCGCCAAGGAATTTTTTGACTGATTTCCAACCATTTACAATGCTGATTGATCATTGAGTCAATCACATGGACAAAGGATTCATAGGTAGAAAAAAATCCATGTCGTCCCGTGAGCAAATAGCCCTCTAGCCAACCTTCTAGGGTATGTTCGCTGAGGATTTCCATCACTCGCCCATCCGTGGCTAGTTCACCACCATCGGTATCTTCGGGCAGATATTCAGCAATCCAGAATTTTTTGCTGACTTCGTAAACCGCTTGCAATTTATTCGATGTGTTTTCATCAGGACCGAAGACACGGAAATTGTCCATGTTTTGACGCATCACATCGCGCAGAAATACGCCCAAGGGTTTGGTATTTTCCACTTCAATTTGAGCATGGTTATCGAGTTTTACGCCATACTGACGGAAATCAGGCATCCTTAAAGCCTTTCTCACCAAGCCGCCATTAGCGATCGGATTCGCACTCATACGGCGATCGCCTGTTGGCGCAAGCTCTTGCAATTCAGGAATCAACTTACCCGCCGCATCAAATAACTCTTCGGGTTTGTAACTTCGCATCCAATCTTCTAGCATTTGTAAATGCGCGGGATTGTTATGCATTCCCGAAAGTGGAACTTGGTGCGATCGCCAAAAACCTTCGACTTTATGACCATCGACTTCCTTGGGACCAGTCCAACCTTTAGGAGTCCGCAATACGATCATCGGAAACTTGGCTCGTTTAGGAATACCCGTACTGCGAGATTCCTGTTGAATGCTTCTAATTTCGTTAATGCAATGCTCCAATGTTGCTGCGATCGCCTGATGCATTGATTCGGGATCAGAACCTTCCACAAAATAAGGCTGATAGCCATAGCCAATAAAGAGACTTTCTAACTCTTCATGACTGATCCGCGATAGCACCGTTGGATTGTTAATTTTATATCCATTCAAATGCAAAATTGGTAATACAGCACCATCACGAATCGGATTGATAAACTTGTTAGAATGCCAAGCTGTTGCGAGAGGACCAGTTTCCGATTCGCCATCACCGACCATCACCACCGAGATTAAATCAGGGTTATCGAAGACTGTCCCATAGGCGTGGGAAACACTATAACCAAGTTCACCCCCTTCATGGATCGATCCAGGAGTTTCGGGTGTACAGTGGCTACCGATTCCGCCTGGAAAAGAAAACTGCCTGAAAAAGCGCTGCATTCCTTCTTTGTCTTCAGTAATATCGTGATAAACCTCAGAATAGGTTCCTTCCAGATATACAGGTCCTAAAATTCCAGGTGCGCCATGTCCAGGACCCGCCAGAAAGATAGCTTCAAGATCGTATTTTTTAATTAGACGATTTAAATGCGTATAAATAAAACTCATGCCAGGACTTGATCCCCAATGTCCTAGCAAGCGATTTTTGACATGTTCTGGCTGCAACGTTTCGCGCAAAAGTGGATTGTCACGCAAGTAGATCATGCCGATCGCGAGATAGTTACAAGCCCGCCAGTAAGCATCGGTTTTACGAAGTTCTTCTTGACTCAGAGGAGTGCCTGCAATAGAGGATCGGGCAACGCCGTAGCAACTGATGGACTCATTAATTGACTCGTTCGATGAGTCAGGCTCAGTTATTTTGAGAGGAGTGGATACCATAAAATTATGAATTGTTCCTGTCGCTAGTTTGTGTTTTGACATCTCACAGGATAATTTTACAACCCATTTGTTTTGTTACTCCCTTCCCAGTGTAAAATAACAAGCAATTAAGAGGATGAAAAGATGAATAGGACAAAAAGAATAAGCGAAGAAGAACTCAATTTAAGCGAATGGCAAAAACTATAC
>Ga0194061_1002218_pt1 | contig 10703 bp, 8 predicted proteins | sample SepL2221m_MetaG_FD_163423 | JGI IMG/M metagenome (GOLD analysis project Ga0194061, IMG submission 163423) | Anoxic zone freshwater microbial communities from boreal shield lake in IISD Experimental Lakes Area, Ontario, Canada - Sep2016-L224-21m | ecosystem: Environmental > Aquatic > Freshwater >...
GTATTAATTGCAATGAACTCAACGCCTTTTAAACCAACATCAATCATGCGATTGATTGCGTTAACTCCACCGCCACCAATTCCAACTACTTTGATGACAGCTAGATAATTCTGTGGTGCAGCCACAATTTCCTCCTTTAGAACTGTAAACCTCAACTTGAGAATTACATTTCTACTCTCTTCGATGAGGGTGAACTTAAGGCGTTATGAGTCTGGAAGCAAAGACCGACGCAAAGTATTTGCTAACTATTTAGAAGGTACTTTCAAGGTAGAGGATGGCAAATTTATTTAACAATTGGCGCATGTGGTGCAGTCACATCAATCATTCGAATCGATTTATTTTCTGGTTGCTCCAATAGCGCATTTATTACTTTGATTTTCAACGAAGTATTTTCCCCATCGCCCCAAATAATTCTTAGCGTTTGGCCGTTGAATTTGCCGTAGATCAGCAGATTTGTGGCACGTGCGGCGCTAAGGCGATCAATTCCGGTGCTGAATTCTTTCGGCATCTCAGTAAAGACTTTTATCGCAGCTAATCCGCTCTCAACTGATGTTGCTACAACGCTAGGAAGGCCAACTGGTGGCGCACCGGGCACGGTGAAGATCTCACCAGAAGCATCAAGGGCCACTTGAGGTTTACCTGGCTCGTTGTAAATCGCAACAGCAATCCTTGGATGGAGATTGACTTCAACTTTTCCGCTAATCCAGTTGCGAGAGATATCAGCTGATTCAATCCAGCCAGCAGATTTAAGTCGTAGTGAGAGCGCTCTGGAATCAACTCGCGCTAACTTTTGACCGATTGGTAAATTTAATTTCTTAGAGATCTCTTGTTGTGACGAAGGTGTTGGGGCTCCCTTTATCTCAACCTGGCTAACCGTAAATAGTGAAGACCAGCCGAGTAAATATGAACCAACTGCAAATAGGAGGAAGATTGCTATGCCCACCAGAACTGCACTTCTTGGTTTCTTTAAGGGTGAAAATCGCATTTAATTAAATCGCCGCGCTAGACCATCGCTAATAATTGGAGCTAGTGAATTAACATCTCCAGCACCCAGAGTTACTATGACATCGCCTGGTTTGGCCTGGGCAATCACCCATTCAGTAGCCTCTAAAAAATTAGGAATGAAATGGCCATTAGCCATTTGTTCAGCGATAGTCTCAGAAGTTATCCCCGGTATCGGCTTCTCGCTCGCCGCGTAGATTTCAAGGAGAACTACTTCATCGGCGATGCTAAGCGCCTTGGCAAATTCATTCATAAATGCCTTAGTGCGTGAGTAGCGATGCGGTTGAAAAACCACAATTATTCGCCCTTCTCCTGCATATCGTTTTGCGGCAGTGAGAGTGACATCAATTTCAGTCGGGTGATGTCCATAATCATCTATAACTCGAATTCCGTGAATAGTTGCTTTTAATTCAAAGCGCCGTCCCGTACCGTGAAAACTTGCCAAGCCAGTAAGCGCATCAGCAGCCGGGGCGCCAAGTACCAGCCCCATCGCAAGGGCGGCTCCCGCATTTAAGACGTTGTGCAGACCTGGAACTTGCAGCGAAAGGTTCCCAATTGTGCGCCCCTTCCAAAGAACTCGCGCCGTCGATCCCATTGGAAGTAAATTGATGGAGTCAATGAATAGATCAGCGCCCTCGCTAGTGCCATATGAAATGAGATTTAATTCAGTTTTGGAACTTGCCAGTTCGCTAGCACCTTCATCGTCTGCGCAATAAATCAGATAACCAGTCTTATCGATGGTTTCGGCAAAATCGGCAAAGGCTTTGGTGACATCGCCAGGTGTTGCAAAGTAATCAACGTGATCATGCTCAACATTTGTCACAATCGCCGCAAATGGCCGATATTCGATAAACGAGCCATCAGATTCATCGGCTTCGGCAACGAAGATATCTCCCGTACCGCGATGGGCATTTGAACCTGACGAAGTTAAGGTGCCACCGATTGCAAAAGATGGATCCCAGCCACAAGCTTGGAGAGCAACGGTTAGCATCGATGAAGTAGTTGTCTTGCCATGTGTTCCGGCAACAGCAATGCTCTTCGAATCTGACATTAAAGTAGCCAGCGCCTGTGCGCGAGTAAGAATTGGTAATTTTAATTCACCCGCACGAACTAACTCGACATTATTTGTGCCAATGGCCGTTGAGTAAATTACGAAATCTGCACCATCTACTTGATCTGCCAGATGCGCAGAATGTACTTGCGCACCAAGTGCACCAAGTGCGCTCAATACCGTTGAATCTTTCGCATCAGAACCAGAGACGTTGATGCCATGAGAAAGTGCAATGCGCGCTAAGCCGCTCATCCCCGCGCCACCGATTCCGATGAAGTGCAGGCGCTTGCCAGTCCACTGGCTTAATTGGTTAGCCATTAACTCTGCCTTGCCTTCAGGACGTACTCCATAAAATTAACGATCTTCTGCGTTGCATGTAGATCGCTATCAGAGCCAGCAATTGGCGCATCACTTGCCCGAGCTAGCAACCTATTTATATTGCTGGCTAACCAGCTGGGTGAAAATTGGTTCTGCTCAATTATTTCTCCACGCCCTTGCGCAATTATGTGACCTGCGTTAAATCTTTGTTCGCCATTTCCGATCGGTAGCGGAATGAATACTGCATATCGGCCAAGTGCATTTACTTCCGAACATGTGATTGCACCGCTGCGACTTATGATCAAATCTGCAGCCAGGTAAGCCGTTGCCATATCTTCAATATAAGCCACCGATTTATATCGCTCTTGCTGAGGAGGTAACTTATTTAGCTTTCCGACTGAATGCATTAGTTGACTACCTTGCGCCAAGAGCGTGGGCAGGGCGCGCTCTATTACTGTATTTAACGAAACTGAACCTTGTGAACCGAAGAAGGCCAAGATAAGTGGCGCAGTTGGGGAGAATCCCAGGGCCGATTTCGCCTGCGCCCGCGCACTTGACCAGCCGGTTACCGAATTAGTAAAAGCTGCTGCAACATCCGGGCGAATTGGAATACCAGTTAGCAAAGCTTTAGCCATTGATCTACTTTCAGTAGCCTGCGCAACTGCTACATAAGGTGTCAGTTGCCCACCTAATCGATTGGCAAAACCAGCCTTGGCATTTGCTTCATGGACAACGAAGGCGATGCCTAGTGACCGAGCGGCAAGGTAGGTCGGTGCGGCAACATATCCACCGAAACCGATCAATAGATCTGCGCCTTTAAGAATCTGCCGGGCGCTCTTAAATGATTTATTCAGGGTGAATGGTGCGCTTAACACGCTAAAACTGATCTTACGCGGCAGGACAACCTTTGGGATATGGTGCAATTTAAATGAAGCAGCTGGCACCAATTGATTTTCTAGACCCTTACTCGTTCCGATGAACTCGATTGAATCTGCCGGGTGCTGCTCTCGCCAAAGGCGAGCAACTGCCAGCGCCGGTTCAACGTGACCGGCAGTTCCGCCCCCGGCAAAGATAATTTTCATGATGTGCTTAATCTACGCCGTTCAATCGCCTTTTGTAGTTCGCCTTTGACTTCTGGATCGCGCAAGGCGCTGCCAAATACATATCCCAAACCAATATAGAGCGAGATTAACGCTGAGCCGCCGTATGAAACAAAGGGCAGAGTGACTCCCACTACGGGAAGAACGCTGGTTGCAGATCCAACATTTAGGACTGTTTGCACTGCAATCCAACAACCAATTCCGGCGCACACATAGCGAGACATGGGATCTTTACAAAGCAGCGCAATTTTAAAAATTGAGTAAATTAAAGCTGCTAAAAGAAATAGAACTAAGAGAGTGCCAAGCAGGCCGAGTTCTTCACCGATTACAGCGAAGATAAAGTCGGTGTGCGCCTCTGCGAGATTGCCCCACTTCTGGCGACTACCCCCCAAACCAACTCCAAAGATCCCGCCGCTAGCTAACCCAAGCAAACTATGTGCTGGTTGCCAGCCCGCATTTTTATAATCCGCAGCAGCAAAAGGATCGAGCACAACTAGAAAGCGATGTGCGCGATAACTTGCGGTAACAATGGAAACAGCTAAACCAACTGCGCCGAGCGCAACTAGGGTTCCTAGTACGCGTAATTCAATTCCAGAGACGAAGAGTAAGCCAGCGAGGATTGCAGCAATCACGCAAGTTGTTCCTAAATCATGCCCCAGCATCACAAAGGCCATTACAGCAACAAAGCCGGGACCAATTAGTAAAAAGACATTCACGCGCGCTTTACCTTTACGCTCTACATTGGCCAACATATAACTAGCCCAGAGAATTAAGAGAAATTTTGCGAGCTCACTCGGTTGGATATCTACAAAGGGAAGGGCAATCCAGTTGGTATTTCCATTTACTGTTTTACCAACCCCTGGAATCTGTAATACGAGCAAGATCACCGCAGAAATTAGCAATCCAAAACGGGCGAGTAAGCGCCATTGATTGAGAGATCTCTGCGATAAGTAAAATGCCAGCGGAATCGAAATTACAAAGAAAGCCAATTGGCGCAAGACGATCGCCACCGCGTTGCCCTTGGTATCTAAAGAATGGATAGATGAGGCAGAAAAGACCATTACCAATCCGATTACCGATAGAGAGAGCGCGCTTATCGCCAGGATATAAAAGTTATTTACTGGCTTCGCTAAAAATTTCTGCTTCGTTGTAGTCATACATGCTCCTTTAGGGTGGCTCTTGCAAAGCGATCGCCGCGGTCGGCGTAGGACAGAAATTGATCCATCGATGCGCAAGCTGGTGCCAACAGCACCGTATCGCCAGCAACTGCGCGCTCCTTGGCCGCTTTAACAACTGCCTCCATCAAGGAGTTGTCATCGCCTCCCCTGGTATATGTCGCAGGAGCATCTACTAAAACGATTTCTACATTTGGGGCTTGGATGCGAAGTTGGGCAGCGATTAACTCGCGGTCGGTGCCAATTAATATCGCAACCTTGATACGTGACTTGCAACGTGCGATCAGCTCAGACATTTCTGCACCTTTAGCCAGACCACCGGCTATCCAAATTGAGGAAAGTGTTGCAAGCAAAGATGCAGCGGCCGCGTGTGGATTTGTCGCCTTGGAATCGTCTATCCAATCGATCCCATCTTGGGAGAAAATATTTTCGATGCGATGACGTCCTGGTTTAAATTCTTTTAGCGCCAACTGAATCGGTTCGTGCCCAACACCAACTGCTCGAGCAAGGCCTGCCGCAGCAAGTGCATTTGCTACATTGTGAGGAACGGTCGGAATAACATCAATTACTTCTGCAATCATCGCAGCTTCTTGCGGATCACTTACAAAGGCACGATCGACTAAAAGCTCTTCTACAACGCCAATTTCTCCCGGACCCGGTGTATCGAGTGAGAAAAATATCTTTCTCCCCTGCCAATGTGTCGCTCGGGTAAGAACTTGCTTGTCATCAGCGTTAAATATTCCAGTACTTGCACGATCCAAGATCGACATCTTCGCCTGCGCATACTCTTCAAAGCCGCCATGCCAATCAACGTGATCTTGCGCAATATTTAATATCGCAACAGCTACAAAGTTCGCTTCACGCATCCAGTGAAGTTGGAAAGATGAGAGCTCTAGAACCAGTACCTCATATTTCTCCGGGCTTTCCACGCTCTCAATAACTGTAAGGCCAACATTGCCGCAGGCGATCGCCGATACTCCACCTGCTCGCAACATAGCTGCGGCCATCTCTACAGTTGTTGTCTTGCCATTTGTGCCGGTTAGCGCAATCCAACGCTGGTTTGGTACTAACTCCCCACGCAGTTGCCAAGCTAAATCGACTTCATTCAGTAATTCGATCCCATTACTTTGCGCGTCAACTATTAACGGGTGATCTGCTTTCCAGCCTGGTGAGATAACGAGTGAGTCAAAATTGGCTGCTTTATATGAGTTAGGTGGCCCAACTTTAAAACCAGAAACTTGGCTCACCTGATCATCTGCAAGTGAAATTTCGGCACCGCGCTTGGCGAGTGAATTAGCAACGGCAAGGCCAGTAACCCCTGCACCAAGAATTAAGATTTTTTTACCGGAGAAGTTAATTGCCATAACGCGCCTTGTTTAGTTATTTACCCATTGGGCATAGAAAAGGCCTAAACCTGCGGCTACGCAGAGACCAGAGATAATCCAGAATCGCATAACAATCGTAACTTCGCCCCAACCGATAAGTTCAAAGTGATGTTGCAGGGGCGCCATCTTAAAAATTCTTTTACCACCAGTAATTTTGAAGTAGAGCACCTGCAAAATAACCGATGCGCTAATTATTACAAAGAGCCCACCAAGAGGAATTAATAAGAGTTCGATGCGAAGTGAAGTGGCGATACCTGCCAGCGCTCCACCTAGCGCCAGCGAACCGGTATCCCCCATAAATATCTTGGCTGGAGAGGCATTCCACCAGAGAAAACCTGCACACGCGCCAGCTAGAGCAGCCGATAACACTGCTAAATCCAGCGGATCTCGCACTATGTAACAGTTGCTGCTTGTAGTGATCGCACATCTCTGTCCGAACTCCCAAACACCAATCAAGATGTAGGCGATAAAAGTCATAACTGCGGCGCCAGTTGCCAGACCATCGAGGCCATCGGTGAGGTTTACGCCATTGCTGGTGGCAGTCACCATCAGAATGACCCAGATAATTACAAGAACGCCACCGAGAACTATTGAGGTATCTCGCACTGTAGAAAGATTTTGCGAAATTGGGGTTAGCCCATCTGCATCTGGAAAATGGATTCCTAGGTAACCAAAGATTGCTGCAAATAGAACTTGGCCAAAGATCTTCTGTTTAGCATTTAAACCTAAAGATTTTTGGCGAGAGACTTTAAGCCAATCATCTAAGAAACCTACGAAGCCCAAAGCTGCCATCAAACCAAGAACTAATAGCGCAGATGAACTCATTGTGCTCTGCATCAATAGATGGGTAAGAAGATATCCAGCAAGTGAAGCAAGAATGATAATAAGTCCACCCATAGTCGGGGTACCGCGCTTGGTGTGATGAGATGTTGGGCCATCATCACGAATGATCTGGCCATAACCGCGCCTTGCTAAAAGTCGAATTAGTAATGGAGTGCCAAAGAGAGAGATAAAGAGCGCGATAGCGCCAGCAACTAGAATTCCTCTCATTCTTTTACACCTCCCTCTGTACTCTCTTTGGAGCTTTGGCCAACAAGATCGGTAATTCTGGATTCAATTCCGTGCGCAATTTCTTCAAACTTCTCTGCTCGTGATGCTTTAACTAGAACCACATCTCCCTGAACCATCTCTTCCACTAGTTGCAAGGCTGCTTCCTTCTGCTCAAAGAGATGTATCACTGTGGCGCTGTCGGCACCTAAATTGGAGGCGTATTCCGGGGAGGCAATACAGACCAGATGATCGATCCCTAACTCTGAAGCAAGGGTGCCAATATCTGCGTGGCTTGCTAGCGATGACGCGCCGAGTTCATGCATCTTTCCGAAGAATGCCCAAGACTGACCACCACGCTCTTGCGCGAATAGCGCCAAGGTGCGAAGTGCCGCTTCTGCTGATTCTGGACTTGAGTTGTAAGCATCATTGATTAAAACGATATTTCCAATTTCATGAATTTCCATTCGCCACTTGCTCTGGAGTTCGGCAGTTGATAGGGCTACTGCGATTTGATCGATAGATGCACCGACTGCAGTAGCAGCTGCTGCTGCAGCCAGGGCATTAGCTACTTGATGTATGCCAACAATTCGTAGACCAACAGCGGCTCTGCCGGCAGGTGTTACCAAATCAAAATGTGGCCGACCTTCACGGATTTCGACATCGGTTGCCCGTATATCTGCACCCGAGTTCTCTCCAAATGAGATTACCTTTCCTTGATGCAGTGACTTCATCAAAGGAGTGAAACTGTCGTACTGGCCAAGAATGGCAATCGCATCTGGAGTTAGGGATGAGATCATCTCTGATTTTGCCTTTGCCACCGCTTGCGCAGATCCAAATTCGCCAATGTGCGCTGTTCCTACCCGCAAGACCATTCCGATATTTGGTTTGGCCATTTCACAGAGCGTAGCTATATCACCTAGATGGCGCGCTCCCATCTCCAAGATGCAGAACTTAGTATCTTCATTGCATTGCAATAGTGTGATCGGCGTTCCTAATTCATTATTAAAGTTTCCTCTTGGAGCCACCGTTGTGCCTACTGACTCTAAAATCCGCTGCAGCAGATCCTTGGTCGTAGTCTTACCTTGCGAACCAGTTAGCGCGATTACCTGAAGACCTTTGAGTTGTTCACGGACATAAGCTGCCAATTTATTTAAGGCCAGGATTACATCTTTAACGACGATGCAGCGTTCAGGTGATGGCGTTGTGACTAGCGCTAAGACTGCGCCCTTAGCAAAGGCATCGGTAATATATTTATGCCCATCAGTATTTTCACCCTTTAGCGCTAAGAAGAGCGATCCAGCCGTGGCCTGTGTTGAATCAAAAATTGGCGCAGCTGTAACAGTCACATCAGTGCCTTTAAGTTCCCCGCCAACTATCTGGGCGATGACTGATGCTTTTAGCGCAATCATCGCTTGGCCTCGATTGCGCGCGCAAGAACTAACCGATCATCAAAATCTAACTTTTTGCCACTTATCTCTTGACCAAGCTCGTGGCCTTTACCAAGAATTGCAACGGTATCTCCAGCGTTAGCAAGTGAGACCGCATATGCAATAGCTGCAGTGCGATCAATAATGATCTGAGATGGCTCATTGATGATTAGCCCTTTGGTCATTGCCTGCAAAATCGCTTCCGGATCTTCGGATCGTGGATTATCACTTGTGAATATTGCAATATCGGAGTTGTCGGAAACCGTACTTCCCATTACTGGGCGTTTGGTGGCATCGCGATCTCCACCACAACCTAAGACTGCTATAACTCTTCCTGAAGTAAATTCGCGGATTGATTTAAGAACGCTCGCCACCGCATCTGGAGTGTGGGCGTAATCAACTATGGCGGTAAAGCTTTGCCCGACTGCAACTTCTTCTAAGCGGCCGGCCGCTCCTGACAAGTGCGGAATGATTGCTGCTAAATCGATCGGGTCTACGCCCGATTCCACCGCGATAGCGATCGCCATCAAGAGATTGTCGAAGTTGTATCCACCACGCATCGTGGTGCTGGTTTCAATGAGTATTCCACCAGAGCCGCGAATCTTTAAATGTGCTCGCTTGGCTTGTGCGTCAATTTCAATAAAGTGCCAGTTGGCTTTCTGGTCATAACGAGAAATCGTGATGACTGGGAGTTCCGTTAATTGAGCTAGCCTGCTTCCATATTTATCATCAATATTTATACAAGCTAAATCGGCCATTGCGAAGTTAAACAGTGAGGCCTTGGCAGCAAAATAGCGCTCCATATCCCCATGAAAATCTAAATGATCTTGCGTCAGATTTGTGAAACCCGCAATGGCAAAGTGGGCACCTTCCAAGCGATGCAGAGCAAGAGCGTGACTAGAAGCTTCAATTACTAAATGGCGCATATGGCGTTCGCGCATTACAGCTGCCAGCGCTTGGAGATCAGTTGCCTCCGGCGTTGTGTGTTTACTAGCAATTACCTCTGTACCGACTCGAGTTTCAACAGTGCCAATTAGTCCACAGTCGCGATGGGCCGCTTCAAAAATTTGATGGAGCAGGGTGGTTACTGTGGTTTTGCCGTTAGTTCCGGTAATTGCGATGCAATTTAAATCTCGCATAGGTTCACCATACAAAGCAGCTGCTATTCGGCCGGCAACTAAACGTGGATTACTGACAACTAAGGTAGGTAGGTCATTTACTTGTTTTGCACCAATGTCGTCGGTAAGAACTGCAACTGCGCCGCGCTTGCCCGCGCTTTGGGCAAATTCTGCCCCATGCCGCAGCGCGCCCGGAAGGGCGATAAATAAGTCACCTGGTTGAGTATCGCTATCGTTATGAGTGACCCCGGTTATTAATAACTTCGCCAATTCATTTGTAGATATCGAACTCTCTGCGCCACAAGATTGCGCAAGATCGGCAAGTGATTGCGATGGCGAGTTAAAGGGGCGCATTATGGTTTCTTAACGCTCGCAGGAACTGCTTGAGTAGAGCTAGCTTGGCGTTCTCGCTTAATTAAGTCAGCCTGAGTTAGCGCAACCGGCATAACCTTGGTTCCAGTTGGTGCAACATGTTCAGATTGAAGAACAAAGGTCATCACCTTTTTAAAGACTGGACCGCCTAGTAAGCCACCATAGTGAATTCCTTTTGGATCTTGAATTGTCACGCTAATTACATATCGTGGCGCATCGGCTGGAGCAAAGCCAATAAAAGATGCGGTGTAGCCGCTATAGCAAGAACATGCGTTGTTATATCGATTTGCTGTTCCGGTTTTTCCCGCAACGCGATAGCCAGGAATGGCAGCATTTGGTGCCGTGCCGCCGGCTGAAACAACTGACTCCAGCATGATACGAATCTGTTGCGCAGTTTCAGCGCTTACGACTCTCTCACTCTTGCGAGCAGCAGATGCTGTGAATTTTCCTGAAGCATCAGTTGTTCCGGCAATAACAGTTGGTGCTACACGAACCCCGTTATTTGCGATGGTTGCATAGATACTTGTTGCCTGAATCGCTGTTACTGAGTAACCCTGGCCAAAGGCCACAGTGGGCGCAGTTGTTCCCGACCAATTACTTACTGGGCGGAATAGGCCAGCTGATTCACCAGGTAGGCCAGATCCAGTTGACTGACCAATTCCAAATTTAACAAGATAATCGTGCAAAGTATTTTTCGATAAGAGT
>Ga0194061_1002226_pt1 | contig 10686 bp, 7 predicted proteins | sample SepL2221m_MetaG_FD_163423 | JGI IMG/M metagenome (GOLD analysis project Ga0194061, IMG submission 163423) | Anoxic zone freshwater microbial communities from boreal shield lake in IISD Experimental Lakes Area, Ontario, Canada - Sep2016-L224-21m | ecosystem: Environmental > Aquatic > Freshwater >...
ACGGTGATCACTCCGTCCTCCTCGCCCCTCCTTCCAAGGACAAACGCCCCGTCCTCCTCCTCCATTGCCCTGCTCCCGTTTAGTGTCCTGCTTTGCTCGCACGCTTTTGTCCTGCTTTGCTTGCAACACGACACGCTGACGTTTCCGCGTTGACCCGAGCAATTACGATGCATTACACTTCCCAAAAAATGACTGCGAAAGTGGCGATCTACGGAGTCGATATTGCACAGTACCAGGTCGGACCGAACGGAAATCAGATAGGGCGGTGCAAATGGGCATGGGCGCGACTGAATTGCGCGTCGGGTGCGTTGGTCCAGTTGCAACCGATGGATCCAAGGATGATCACAACAGGCGGCAATCTTGGCGACTTCGTGACTGCCTTGGAGGATGACATTAAAAATGGCGTCGCCGTTTCGTTGGGCTTCGAAGCTCCCATGTGGATTCCCGCCCCGGTTGAACTCCCTGAATCCGGCCTGCTGTTCAGACAGCGGTTCACACAGGAGGCGGGCAGGCAGTGGTATCTTCAAGCTGGAGCTGCGGCCACGGTGAAGGCACTGGCATTCGCGAAGCTAATCTTCAAGGCCCTGCTTGCGCGAATTGGCGGCGACCTGCACCTCTCCACCTCATGTACGAAGCCAAGGAAGGGTACCCTCACGCTCTTCGAGGGTTTCGTGACAGGAAAAGTTTACAAGACACCTCCTCTCGCGGGCATTGATCAGGACCGATGGGACGCGCTCTGCACCGCCCTCGCCTACGCTGGAGCGGTGGTGGGCGCTAAACTCCCGTCAGGCTACCGTGCAGACACTTTGTTCCCCCAAGCTGCTAGCAATACGGAGTCCTATTCTCTTTGGATGTTCGCAGCACGCGCAGCAGGGCTTGATAGTCCCGCTTTGGCGGAACCATGCACAGTCGTTGGACTCCGAGCTGTATAGGGCGTTACGGAGCAGTCGGCTACGCTCGAATGTGTGCGCGGTCCGATCACCTCCACGCTTGACCGCCGGGGCTGGGCATGGTGATCTCGACGACACGTAAAAATCCAAACCTGAAGCCCTCATGAAAACTCTCTTCGCTGTTGTTGCGGTGCTCCATTTAGCACTTCCCATTTTTGCCATCGGCCAAACGGTGGCCGACGCACAGAAAATGGCAGTCGCTCGGTATCCAGACCTTTCACGGGAGAACAGTCCGTTCCATGCGAAGTTCATGGAACTCTTTCAGGATGCCAAACGGACTAACCCCGCACTGCTCAACGACCCTAATTGGCCGATGGCGTTCGCAGAAAAAGTTTCGGCGATGCTCGCCACTCAAGCGGCACCACCTCCGGTTTCTTCCGACGCAGTTCCAAAACCTGCCGAACTTGAAGAAATCGAAAAGGCCGCCTCGCAAGGAGAGGCCGGCACCCGTGGTGCCGAGGCTCAGTTCAAGATTGGGGAAATGTATCGGAGGGGCGATCAGGATCTCCCGCAGAGCGCCGCCAAGGCCTTAGAATGGTTTGAGAAGGCTGCTTCCCAAGGAAATGCCAATGCTCAATCCAGGCTTGCAGACATGTACAATCATGGCCACGAACTCCCGGCGGACTTTGACAAGAGTGTCCGCTACATCAAAGCTCTCGAATGGAACCAACAGGCCGCTGAACAAGGAGACAACATCGCGTCTCAGTTTGGGCTTGGTCGGCAATATCGGAATCCCGACGGATTCGGAATCATCGACAAGGCCGCTTCCGAAGGAAGCGCCGAGGCAGAGTTCCAGCTTGGATTACTTTATGAGCAAGGTCGTGGCGTCCCTAAAAGTGACGCCAAGGCATTGGAATGGTACCAGAAGGCTGCTGCCCTAGGACATGCTACTGCTCAGTGCAACATCGCATCCATGTATCAGGCAGGCAAAGGCGTGCCTAAAGACGAGGCCAAGGCCACGGAATGGTATCAGAAGGCAGCCGCGAAAGGAAATGCTCGTGCTCAGTTCAGGCTTGGCCTCCAGTATGATAATGGCCAAGGCGTTCCGTTGAACGCTGCGAAAGCCACCGAATGGCTGCTGAAGGCAGCCACGAAAGGGTATCCTCCCAACGCGCTTCTTCAAAATTGGTTACAGACGGCATCCAAAGATGGAAGACCTCCCGTAGATCTCTTCCAATCCGAGTTTCCTACAGGAAAAGCCGCGGCCCTGTTCAACATCGCGGTCATGTATAGTCAGACTCAAGTCGTCTTAAAGAATGAGGCAAAGAGCCTCTGGTGGCTACACAAAGCTGGTAGCGAGGGGAGCACAGTATCTCAGAGAAAGCTAGGTGGGCTTTACGCCAACGGCAAAGCTGTGCAAAAGGACTGGGTTCGTGCTTATGCTTGGTTCGATCTGGCCGCACTTACAAAAGACCATCGTAATCAGGAAGATCGTAGAATGCGGGATGAAATCCAAAAGCAGATGACTCCCCAACAGTTGGCCCAAGCTCAGAAACTCTCGGCTGACCTGTTTGAAACAATAAGCAAAAAATCTACTTTGGCGAAGGAAGCAGTCGATCAGGCCATAGCTGCCGAAAAAAAACTAGCACAACAAGTGCCGGACGAAGCCGCGAAGGAAGCGGCGGAGAGCGTTTTTACCGAAGGTCGGGAGCGTGGAATTCCTGACGGCAAAGTCGTCCAAGCGCTAAAGGAGGGACTTTTGCTTAACGCTGATCGAATCGACAAGACGCCGGGCTTTGCTTCTGTAATAGCTCAGGATCCAGTTTTGATTCTTTTGACCGGGTATCCCGACTCCGTAATAGATGGCGAGCGGACCTCATATTGCATCGCAAAGTATAGTGGCACGTTTGAATATGAAACCGCGATCAGCGCAAAGAAGACTATACGGGCATTCAAGTTTGTTCGATCCGGAATGAAATAAGGTGCCTACGCCAGCAGCGGCTTCATGATTTCGCCGTGGATGTCAGTGAGGCGGAAGTCGCGGCCTTGGTAGCGGTAGGTGAGCTTTGTGTGCTCGACGCCCATGAGGTGCATGATGGTCGCGTTGAGGTCGTGCACATGCACGGGGTCGCGGACGATGTTGTAGCAGTAGTCGTCCGTCTCGCCGTGCGTGGTGCCTTTCCGCACACCGGCACCGGCGAGGAGGATGCTGAAGCAGCGCGGGTGATGGTCGCGTCCGTAGTTGGTCTCGGTGAGGGTGCCCTGTGAGTAGATGGTGCGGCCGAATTCGCCGCCCCAGACGATGAGGGTGTCATCGAGCAGGCCGCGCTGTTTGAGGTCGGTGAGGAGCGCGGCGGTGGGCTGGTCGGTGTCGCGGCACTGGCCCTTGATCGCGTTTGGAAGGCCGCCGTGGTGGTCCCAGCCCATGTGGAAGAGCTGCACAAAGCGCACGTCGCGCTCGGCGAGGCGGCGGGCGAGGAGGCAGTTCGAGGCGTAGGTGCCGGGCGTCTTCACCTCGGGGCCATACATGTCGAGGACGTGCTGCGGCTCCTTCGAGATGTCCGTGAGGTCGGGCACGCTGGCCTGCATCCGGAAGGCCATCTCGTATTGCGCGATGCGCGTCTGGATTTCCGGATCGCCGAGCGCGTCGAAATGTTTGCCGTTCAGCGCGGCGAGTTCGTCGAGCGTCTCGCGGCGCGTGTCGCGGTCCATGCCGGGAGGATTGGAAAGGTAGAGCACCGGGTCGCCCTTGTTGCGGAATTTTACGCCCTGATACTGCGAGGGCAAAAAGCCCGCGCTCCACAGGCGGTCGTAGAGCGGCTGGTCGTCCTTGCGCCCGCTGCCGAACGACGTGAGCACGACATACGCGGGCAGGTCCTTGTTCTCGCTGCCGAGCCCGTAGCCGACCCAAGAGCCGATGCTCGGGCGTCCCGCGAGCTGCGAGCCGGTCTGCGAAAAAGTGATCGCGGGGTCGTGGTTAATCGCCTCGGTGAAAAGCGAGCGCACGATGCAGAACTCGTCGCTCACTTTTGCCATGTGCGGCATCAGTTCGCTGAGCCACGCGCCGCCTTTCCCGTGCTGCGCGAATTTGAAAATGCTCGGCGCGACGGGGAATTTCTTCTGCCCGCTCGTCATCGTGGTGAGCCGCTGTCCCTTGCGGATCGAGTCAGGCAAATCCTCGCCGCGTTTTCCTGCGAGCGCCGGCTTTGGGTCGAAGAGATCCATCTGCGACGGCGCGCCGGACTGGAAGAGGTAGATGATGCGCTTGGCCTTCGGCGCGAAATTCGGGAAAGCCGGTTTCGTCGCCGCCATGAGCGAAGGCCCGAGCAGCGAACCGAGCGCCGCGAGGCCGATGCCGCCTGCGGACTGCTGCAAAAATGTGCGGCGCGAGACCGCCATGCGCTGCGCGGCGTCGAGGGAGAGGAATGCGTGGTCGTTGCAGTTCATCGTGGTGGAGAGATCGGGACTACCGTGCAACGGGGTGCGCGCTTGGGCAAAAGAAAAGCGGGGTGTGCTCATCGGTCTTCGCGCGCGATGAGGTCACCGGTCGCGCGGTGGCCCATCATGGCGATCCGGGCAGCTCAAACGCTTTGCGAACCGCCCCTTCGAGTTCGTTCAATTCGGAGGCGGTGAGTTTTGCGAATTCCTCCATGCGCCGCTTTGCGGCCGAAAGCGTGCCGGTGTTTTGCACGCAAAGGCGGACAAAGAGATCGGCGTGGCGATTGGGCAGATCCACGACTTCGCGCATGAGACGGCGGGCTTCGTCGTATTGCTGCAGGAACCGGATTTCCGTCGGCAGCTCGGTCTCGATGGTCTCGTCCACGAAGCCGAAGAGCGCCTCAGCAATGGCGGTGCAATCCGGATAGCGGTAGAAGTCACGCGTTTCATTGCGCACGGTCAGCCGGCCGCGCGCGTCGAGGGTGAAATCAATGAGCGGCAGCAGTGGGCGGGAGAAGCTCTCGAGGCTGGCGTCGTAAGCGCGCATCCGGCGAAGCATGCAGGCGGAAACGGGGAAGATGGCGCCGTCCGGCACGAACCGGAGAAATGCGAGGACGTAATGGATGAGGAAACGGTGGAGGCGTCCGTTGCCGTCGGAGAAGGGGTGGAGAAAGACGAAAGGCCACGCTATGGCTGCGGCGGCGAGGACGGGATTTACGTCGGCACGCAGGATGCGGCGGGAAGCCTCGAGAAAGGCATCCATGAGTGATGCGAGATCTTCGGGCCGCGGGGAGACGAAGTGAATCTGCTCGTCGCCGGCCGCGAGGCTCGTGCCGACGTAGTTTTGTTCGCCGATGACATCGCGCCAGCCTTCATTGGCGAAGCGTTCATCCACGACAGTGCGCTGGAGGGCGACAAGGGCGTCCTTTTTGAGGTAGTCGCGGGTGGCGGCCTCGCGAAGTGCGGCGACGAAACGAGCGGCGCGTTTCTGATCGGGAGTCTCGCGCTCGATCGCGTAGGAGGACTTGGTCTCGCGGGAGTAAAGGTATGCGAGGGCACGCTCGTAGAGTTCCCGCGGGATGTCGGCCACGACCCGGCGGCTGCGTTCGTCGAGGCGCTTCGCTTCCCAAGCGGCGAGCGCCTTGGTTCGGCGGATGAGGGGGCTGAACTCCGGCGTGCCCAGCAGGTTCATGTTCACCCGGTGGCGCGGGCTGCGCTCCGGCGCCCCGGTGTAGCAAATCCGCGGATCTGCGAGTTCGATGTAGTTTCCCTGCGTGAGATCCGGCACATTGAGCCGGATCCCTGTGAACGTCTCATACAGATACCAGATGCGTCGCGCGTAGGCACCGGTCGGCTTCGCCCGCACATGGGCGGCGGCCTGCGAAGGATCGAGGTGCGGAAACAACGCCCGGAGAAGGCCAAGGTGCAGACCTTCGTAACTCAGCGCGAACTCCAAATGATCGAAGTCGGAGTCGCCCGGCCAATATTTGCGCACGTAGTATTCCGAGCGACGGCCATCCGGTGCCACCTCGGTTCGGCGGGTGCCTTGGGCGAGCATGAAGGACTCAACATCGTGCGGCAGGCACGCGAGACCGTGGCGCTCCCTAAGGAGGCGGTAGCCCATCGGCTGGACGTTCGGGTCGGACACGAGTGGGAGTGTCAACCGAATATTCGATTACCGCGCAAGTAAAACACTTACAAATCGCAGTTCCGAGAAATTTTTAATTTTAATTATGGGAACCCCCATCAGCAATCAAATCGAAGTCCCGCCAGCCACCCGGCTGGTGAGGACACTCAAGATGAGACATTCGACTCGCGAGAGATCTCTCCGCGTCCGCGCGGTGAGGGAGAATCTGTGAAAATGACAGGTAATCGCCCGCTTGCGCATCGCGGCCCGATCCATAAAGTCCGCGCCCCTATGAGTTCGACCACTGCACCAGAGAAACATGAGTTCCAGGCCGAGATCGCGCAGCTCCTCGATCTTGTCGTCCATTCGCTCTACACGGATAAGGAGATCTTCGTCCGCGAGCTGATTTCGAATGCGGCGGATGCCTCGGAGAAGCTGCGCTTCTTGAAGACGAGCGGGCAGGAAATCATCGAGCCGGATGCGGCGCTGAAGGTGACCATCGCGACGGATGAGACGGCGAAGACGATCACGTTCACGGATGCGGGCATCGGCATGTCTCACGGAGAGTTGATCGAGAATCTTGGGACGATTGCGCATTCGGGATCGAAGGCGTTCATCGAGCAGCTCAAGGCGAAGGCGCAAGCCTCGGGAAGCGGCGCGGTGGATGCGACGCTCATCGGGCAGTTTGGCGTGGGCTTTTATTCGGCGTTCATGGCGGCGGATAAGGTCACCGTTTTTTCGCGGAGCTGCCGTCCGGGTGAGCAGGGATGGATTTGGACAAGCGACGGGAAGACGGGCTACGAGATCGAAGCGGCGGAGGATTTGCCGCGCGGGACGAAAGTGGTCGTGCATCTCAAGGACGATGAGTTTGCGAAGGCTTGGAAGATCGAGGGGATCATCAAGCGCTACTCGAACTTCGTGCCGTTGCCGATCGAGGTGAACGGCAAGGAAATCAACACCATCCAGGCGCTGTGGACGCGCAACAAGTCGGAGATCAAGGACTCGGAATACGACGAGTTTTACAAATACATCGGGCACGATCAGGAGGCGCCGCTTTACCGGCTGCATTTCAATGCGGACGCGCCGCTGGCGATCCGCGCGCTGCTGTTCATCCCGTCGAAGAACCTCGAACTGGCGACGTTCACGCGCGAGGAGCATCATGTGGATCTGTATTGCAAAAAGATCCTCATCCAGTCGCGCGCGAAGACGCTGCTGCCGGAGTGGACGCGCTTCCTGCGCGGCGTCGTGGACAGCGAGGATCTGCCGCTGAACATTTCGCGCGAGACGATGCAGGACAGCGCGCTGGTGGCGAAGCTGCGCGAGGTGCTCGTGAAGCGGCTGCTGAAATTCCTCGATGAGGAATCGAAGGCGGACGCGGAGAAGTATGCGCGCTTTTTCAAAGAGCACGGGCACTGCCTGAAGGAAGGCGTGGCTCACGACTACTCGCACCGCGACGCGCTGGCGAAGCTGCTGCGGTTTGAGTCGTCCGCGACGGAGAGCGGGAAATTTACGAGCCTCGCGGATTACGTTTCGCGGATGCCGGAAGAACAGAAGGAGATTTACTTTCTCAGCGCGGCGAACCGCGAGGCGTGCGAGGCCGCGCCGAGCTACGAGGTGTTCCGCGAGAAGAAGTGGGAAATGCTTTTCCTGTCGGACGCGCGCGATGAATTTGTGCTGGAGAGCCTGCGCGAATTCGATGGCAAGAAGCTCGTGGCCGCGGAGAAGGCGGACGTGAAGCTGGAGCGCGAATCGAAGGGGCTCGACGAAGCGACGGCGGGGAAGCTCGCGGAGTTCATCAAGGAAACCGTCGGCGAACGCATCGGCGAAGTGCGCGTGTCGAAGCGTCTCGTCGGCAGCCCGGCGATCGCGCTTTCCTCGGACAGCGAGATGACGGTCAACATGCGGCGCATGATGAAGGCGCTCAATCGCGACGGCATGGCCGGGCCTGATCCTATGCCGGATCTCGAAATCAATCCCGACCACGCTCTGATCGTCAGCCTCTCGAAACTGAGCGCATCCGACGCCGAACTCGGTAAGGTCGTCGCGCAGCAGGTCGCCGATCAGGCACTCGCCGCAGCCGGCCTGCTCGACGATCCTCGCATGATGCTCGGGCGCATGACCACTTTGCTCGAGAAGCTCTGCGGCAAGGCGTAAACCTGCCCAAAGCAATTCTGCGCTCCGTGGTTGACCCCGGCGTAGGAAATCCTGCAAGATTCCACCAAGCCGCGACAAACGGCGACAAACCCAAACACACCAATGAAAAAAATCACCAGCCTGTTCGCCATCGCAGCAATCGCCTCGTTCGGCATGAGCGCCTGCGAAGAAAAGAAACCCGACGCTCCTGCTCCGAAGAAGGAAGTTCCCAAGAAGAAGGAAGATCCGAAGAAAGAAGCTTCGGCTCCTGATCCTTCAGCGCCCGCACCTTCGGCTCCGTCCGCTCCGTCCGCTCCGACGGCCCCCACCGCGCCGAAGAAGCCCGCGACCACCGACGAGGTGATCAACGCGGCGCCCGAAGCAGCGCCTGCGCCCGCACCGAAACCGCCGGCACCCGCGCCCGCACCGGACGCGCCGAAGTAAACGACGAGTCACAGATTCAAGACAGACCCCGGCTTCGCAAGAGGCCGGGGTTTTGTTTTTTCCCGGAGGAAAAAACGCGCCATCATGGACGCACCCCGTAACGGCGATGAAAGCTGGCGGCCTACCGTTTCGCCACCGAACGCAACGTGAGCAGCTCCTGATTTTTTTCCTTCGCAATTTCGTGGAAGCCCGCGTAGGCGGCTGCGTCGGCGTTGAATTCTCGCACGGCGTGGGCGTTGTTCCTGTCGAGCGAAGCGCGGCGTCCATCGAGTTGCTGGTGCCACCACACGAGGCGCGCGTTGAGCTGGTTCACGAGCTTTTCCTTTTCCGACAGCTTCTGGAGCTGGGGCGGCTCACCCTTTTTTCCGCCGCGCGCGGGCTTGGCGTCTTCGTCATCCGCATCGGCAAGCATCTCCTCCGTGTCGTGCTTGCGTCCTCCGGCGGATTCCATGGCTGCGGTCTGCTTTTCCCACAGCCGGTTGCCGAAAAATGGCACCATGAGCCACAGGCCAGCCATCGAGATGAACGCACCTTTCCTCGCGCGCCGATAATGCCGGATAAGCGTGGTGAGAATCAGCATCGGGACCAGGCACAAGCTGATGTAGCGGCGCACGGGTTTCTCGTGACCGGAATCGCGGACGAGCCGGTAATTCCCGTGAAGTGTGGCGAGTCCGCCGAGGATGGCGATGGCTGCGAGGATGCTTTCAAGCATGGCGGTCAGTTCTGCGCGGGTGCGGGTGAGAGTGCGGGCTCCTCCTCGTCGCGGAGGCCGTATTGGAAGAGGATGAAAAACATCCACACGAACAGCGTGAGCGACACCGCGCCGATGAGCACCGTGATGAGCGCGAGCGTGAGCCCGAGCGTCATGGATGCCGTGGCGATGATCGCCGCGATGAGGACGGAGAGCCCGAGCGTGAGTGTGGCCGCAGGAAAAAGCTGATCCGTCGCGGGCCCGCGCTCGCGCGCCATCTGCCGGAAAAATGCGAGCGAAAGCAGGATGAAGCACGAGCAGCCGAGCGTGGTGAAAAGCTTCCCCGGCGTGCTGATGAAGGCGTCGTAAAAGCCGTGCGCCGTCGCGACCGCGATGAACATGCACGGGAAGTGCCACCATTTTTTCCGCAGATCGCGCAGCGAATCGCACAGCGAAAGGCCGATGAGTCCCGTCGCCGCGAGGTGAAAAAAGTTCGCGGTGAGGAAGCGCGCGAAGGCATTTGCCGGCGTGCTCATCCGGAAGTAGCTCACATTTTCCTCAACCGCGAATCCGAGGCCGACCGCGCCGGCGATGAGGAGTGTCTCGAGCCGGTTCTTCCGCATCAGCAGCACGGGCACGAATGGCAGGAAGGCCACGAGCTTGCACAGCTCCTCGCGGAGCCCGACGCCCGCGAGGAAAAACCAGCAGTCCTGAAAGAACAGCCCGGTGTGTTTCAGCCCCCAGACTTCGGATTCATAGGCATCGAGGAAGAGCACCGGCAGCGTGCTCAGCGCGCCGAGCGGGATGGCGATGAGCGGAGCCCAGATGATGAATGAAAAGAATCCGCGCGGCTGCCCCATCTGCCACGTGAGGATGAGCCACACGCCGCCCGCGATGCATGTGAGGATGATTGGGATCTTGTCCGAGTAATTGTCCTTCTGAAGCTCAAGCACGGTGGCCCACACAGTCTTCCAGTCGTGGCCGCGCATCGAGGCGAACAGCCGTGTGCGCACGTCGAGCAGACTGGCGTACGCCGGGTCCCGCGTGAGCTGCGCGATGGCCGCGAGGTCGTTGCGCTGACGGTGGACCGAGAGGATTTTTTTCCGCAGCATCACGTCGTCCGGGCGCATCGCGATCTCGCGCGTAAAGCACGCGAGCGCGCGCTCGGGCTGCCGAGCGTGCATCGCGAAATCGCCGACGAGTTCGTTCGCGTACGCGGGCGGCTTTGCGAGGCTCGCAAAGTAGAGCAGGTCCGCGCCCGGCTCATCGAGATGCGAGCAGAGGCTCTGCCAGTAGGCGAATGCGAGATTCCGCTCGGGGAGCGCGAGGTTCGCCTTTTGCAGCGCAAGGTTCACATTTGTGATCGCCTGCGGCTCGCTGCGGTTGCACGACTCGATCGCCGTGAGCACGCGCCCGATGTCCGGCTTTGCCTTCAGCAATTCCGCGCCGAGATCCACGCGCCC
>Ga0194061_1002229_pt1 | contig 10684 bp, 8 predicted proteins | sample SepL2221m_MetaG_FD_163423 | JGI IMG/M metagenome (GOLD analysis project Ga0194061, IMG submission 163423) | Anoxic zone freshwater microbial communities from boreal shield lake in IISD Experimental Lakes Area, Ontario, Canada - Sep2016-L224-21m | ecosystem: Environmental > Aquatic > Freshwater >...
GTATAAAGAAACAAGTTTTCTTCAACTAATTTAAAGTACTTCCAAAACAGAAAAACCGTATGGAGGAATAATCAAATATTCATGATCACTGCCTACTGTTAAAGGCTGTTCTGTCCAATGATCATATAACTTATTAGATGTAGCCCCATGATTTTTAAAGGCATGCCATGTAACATAAGCAGCCTGATCGCTAAAATTAAATAAACAGTAAACCATCTGTTCACCATAAGAGCGTATAAACCCGGCTACATGAATATTATAAGGTGTAAGCCAGGTAAGATTTTTATAATCACCAAAAGCAGTTATCTTTTTTCTGATTTCAATCATGCGTTTTGTAGCATGAAATACTTTTGATTCCACTGTTTCAGGATTTTCAATATTTGCTTCTTTTTCCCAATTAATAATGGGCCTGTGCATCCATCTATTATCGTAACTCTTTCCGGGATCACTTAAATAAGAGTAGTCATTTGTATAACCGAGTTCATCCCCATAAAAAATAACAGGTAATCCACCAATAAAAAAGCTTTGTGCTTGCATTAAACTAATTTTCTGAATAGAAATTTCAATTTGTGCCAAGTCGTTTTTACGTATAGCTTTTTCTAATCCACATAAGGAAGCTAAAGAACCACTGATTCTTGCATCCTGATTTTTAGGGTTTACAGAAAATAAAGCGCCCGATGCAGGTGAATTTTGCAAAGCCCCAGCATAATATTCTTTCAAATACCTGCGATGCTCATAGGCATTAAAACCAACTGCAGCAATCATACTGTCGTCATATCCTAAACCAATATCATCGTGGCATCTTGTATAAGTAATCCAGGAGCAACCGTAAGGCTTTTGCAAAATATCCTGTTGGGCAGCCAGCATTACCCTTGTATCGCCTGTTGCAAGCGCATCCCATTGCAAAGCCATTTGAGTGGCGTTATAAGCAAAGTCGCATTCTTTTGCAGTGAAACGATCCGTGCCAAAGTACTTCATGATCTCTTTTGGAGCAACAATTGCTTCTCCTAATATAGCCACTCCAGGTGCAGCCACTTGAACACATTGTTTTATAAGCCTTAATAATGTATGGGCTTCTGGTAAATTCTGACAGCTGGTGCCTAATTGTTTCCAAATAAAAGCAGGCGCATCGATCCTTAATACATCCACACCCAAATTTGCATAAAAGAAAATAGTATCGAGCATGGTTACAAATACATCAGGATTGGTATAGTTGAGGTCCCATTGATAATTGTGAAATACACTCATGACCCATTTATCGCATTCAGGAACATACGAAAAACTGCCAGGAGCTGATTCTGGAAAAATTTCTGGCATGGTTTCATCAAACCAATCAGGCAAACTTCTATCATCGTACATGTAGAAAAAGTCCTGATACTTTTTCTCTCCTTTCTTTGCTCTCTCGGCCCACTCGTGTCTGAATGAAGTGTGATTTAAAACGATATCAAACATCAAAAACATCCCTTCTGAACTCATCTTTTCTTGTACAGATTGTAAGTCTTCCAAATTTCCAAAACGGGGATCCACTTTTCTGAAATTTGAAACGGCATATCCGCCATCGCTTTCCCCTGCAGGACTTTCAAATAAGGGCATCAAGTGTAAGAAGTTAACACCAAGCTTTTTAAAGTAATCCAGTTTAGTCTTGAGTGATTTTAAATCTCCACAAAAACGATCCACATACAAACTCATTCCAGCCAATTGGTTTGTCAAAAACCAATTATCTAATTCTTCTTTCTCTTCATCTTTTTGTTTCAATGATTCTGAGCGTTGTGCATAGGCTCTGGTAATTGTTTCCAGGAGCTCAGAAAATGCCTCCCTTCCTTTAGGATGATTATTATATAAAGAATTATATAGATCAAATATTTCACTTGAATTCGCAATGAACCTGCTATAGAAGAGATTGTCCTTTCCAGCTACATCTATTTTATGTTCTAATACTGGTAAGGATATTTGTTGATGCAATTGATATTGATACACGAGTAGCTTGTATTTGTTTGTTATTGAAAAATCTGATTGTTTAAATGTTTAAAAGCTTCCATCGCGCCAAGATATTCACAGGTTCTTGCACCTGCTTTATTGGCATTTGTTACTATTGCATTCCAATCTTCTATTGACGCATTTGTAATTTCGGTTACTGTTTTATCGCATAGTTGGTAAAGTACAGCTCCCACAAATGCATCCCCGGCTCCGGTAGTATCTACAGGTTTAATAGCAATACTTTCAATAATACTATTTTTTTGATGATAGCCAAGAAGCGTTCCTTCTTTTCCAAGTGTAATGGTATAGATAGCACTGGTTTCATTGTTTAAAACAATTGTTGCATCTTGTAAAGTAGCAGTTCTTGTAATTAACATGGCTTCCTCATCACTTAATTTAAAAAAGTGACAATTCTTTAAAAAGTACCATGATTGTTCAATAAAACTATCTGTATTATTTTGAAATAATAAGTGACGATAATTCGGATCAAAGCTGATGAATATGTTTAGTTTCTTTGCTCGATTTAATAAACTGATATATGCTTTCTGTAAAGGACCATTTAAAAAACCAGTTGCAGATCCAAAGTGTATGATGGAAACCTCTGTTAAATCGATAGCATTGATTTCGTCTTCATTTAATTCGCCATCTGCCCCACGATTAAAAACAAAATCTCTTTCTCCATCTTCCATCAATGACACAAATGCAAATGTGGTAAAATGCTTTTCATCTTGAAGCATATATTTGGTGGAAACGCCAAACTCTTCCATTACCTGTATCAGTTGTTTGCCAAAAGGGTCTTTGCCTACTTTTGCTGCTAACTCTACTTCGCCACCTAAAGCTGCAACTGCCGCAGCTACATTGGTAGGTGCGCCTCCTGGTTTCTTTAAGAAATTCTGACCTTGTGATAAACTGCTTCCTTTATCAGTGCAGATCATATCTATCAGTGCCTCTCCAATACATAAAATTTTCATAGTACCTCCTTCTCCAAAATGGAGTATTTATTTTTACTTAATGCCCAGATCCACTCATCACTACTGTATCCTCTGCTGGTATTACTTTTTTTATTCTAAGTGTTGCTGCACCAGCTATTAAAAGTAATACGCCACCAAAACTGATTGCTTTTCCTGGATCATTATCAAGAAAATGGTTCAATATATATCCGAATGTGGTGGTTTGTAAAATCATTGGAATTACAATCATCATATTTATAATACCCATATACACGCCATATCTTTCTTTTGGAATATCATTTACAACCATAAGGTAAGGAACCCCCATCATACTAGCCCATGCGATACCAAACCCAGTCATTGGAACAAACAGTAAATATTGGTTTTCAATATGTGGAAATGCCAGGAGGCCAATACCTGCAATAAACAAACAAGTAAGATGCACGTTTTTTGGACTATATTTTTTGGCAAGCCCAACTAATACAAATGCCGAAAGAAATGTAACCACATTGTACCAGCCATTCACTAAACCTGCCCAACCTACTGCTTCTTGATATAAGATGGGATCTTTTGAAGGTGAAGTTTTCCAAACAGATTGTGCAATACTTTTTGAGGCGTTCTGCCAATAACAGAATAGTGCATACCATTGAAATAAATACACCAATGCTAACTGCCACATTACTTTTGGCATATCTCTGATCGCACTAAAAATTTCTATGAACGGACCGAAAACAGATTTTTTATTGGCTTTTAAAACAGCTAACTCCTCCTCCGTTGGAGGTATTTCAGGTGTTTTGGTGATGGACCATAAAACGGAAGAAATAGAACAAATCGAACCAAGGAAAAAAGATCCAAAAACCCAATAAGGGATTTGTCCGTGCATCTGTTTTAAAAAAGCTATTTTTTGAAATGCAAAAAGTGAAATATTTGCTAGTGTAATACCTAGTCCAGTAAAAAAACTTTGCGTTAAAAAACCATCGGCATGTTGTGAGGGAGGTAATTTATCTGCAATAAATGCACGATAAGGTTCCATAGCAGTATTATTTGCAGCGTCAAGTACCCATAAAAGGCCACCCGCCATCCAAAGACTGCTACTAAAAGGATAAATAAAAAGACAAAGACTACAAAAAAGGGCACCAATAAAAAAATAGGGTTTGCGTCTGCCAAAGCGAGGATGCCAGGTTTTATCACTTAATGCACCAATTATTGGTTGGATCAAAAGTCCTGTCATTGGACCAGCTAGGTTTAGTAATGGTATCTGATCTGGACTGGCACCAAGAAAATCATAAATTGGATTTACAGCACTTTGCTGAAGGCCAAAGCTGTATTGGATTCCAAAGAACCCTACGTTCATGTTAATGATCTGAGAAAAACTCAGACGTGGTTTAAGTATAGACATAGCAAGCATTTGGTCGTAACACTAAAAATAGGAAAATCATTCAGAATAAAGCAGGTACTTTGGAAGGATTCATAAATTTGTACTATTGGCAACGTTAGCGCTAACGTTTGTGCTGAAAAATTCATATTTGATCAATCACTTGAGATAAACGAACTTCAAAATAAAATCCATCAGGAAAGTAATGTAAACTTCTATGCAGCTAAATAATCAAAACCTTCCTTTTATAAATACCCCTTTTATTGAACTTCCTCAGAAAGATCTTTTGTCTTTACCTGAAAAAGTTTTGCAATTTGGTACTGGCGTTCTTTTGAGGGGGCTACCAGATTATTTTATCGATCAAGCTAATAAAAAAAAAGTATTTAATGGTAGGGTAGTTGTGGTAAAATCTACATCAAAAGAAAATATTGATAGCTTTTCAAAACAGGATGGGTTATATACTATACTTGTTCGTGGAATTGAAGATGGCAAGCAGGTTAATAAAACAATTATTAATGCGGCTATCAGTAGGGTATTAACGGCAAACGAAAATTGGAATGAAATTTTGTTGTTTGCTCAAAGCCCAGATTTGAAAATTATTATTTCAAATACTACTGAAGTAGGAATCTGTTTATTGAAAGAGTCGATTTTTTTGAACCCACCAAATTCTTTCCCAGCAAAACTTTTGGCTGTTTTATGGAATCGATTTGAATATTTCAGGGGTGATGAAGAAATGGGTTTAGTAATTATTCCTGCTGAATTAATTTCTGAGAATGGCAAATTATTAAAATCCATTTTGAATGAGTTGTCAATTTATAATCAATTAGAAACAGATTTCATTAAATGGTTGAATGAATCGAACGATTTTTGTAATTCATTAGTTGATCGAATTGTTCCGGGAAAATTATCAGCAGATAAAAAATTAATAGAAGATTCTTTATTAGGATATCAAGATGATTTGATGATATTGTGTGAACCCTATAGTTTGTGGGCCATAGAAAGTTCTAAAAGAAAAACAATTGAAACTCTTTCTTTTGCCATTTCAAATCCAACTGTAAAAGTAGTACCTGATATTAATGCTTTTAAAGAACTTAAGTTAAGGTTATTAAATGGCACACATAGTTTTTCATGTGCGCTTGCGATTTTTTGCGGATTCGATACAGTAAAAGAAGCGATGCAAACAGATTATTTTAGAAAGTTTGTAAAGCTGCTGATGTTTGAAGAGATTAAGCCACTTCTTATTTCTGAAAGTATACATGAACAGGAAGCCCAAATTTTTGCGGAACAAGTTTTAGATCGTTTTAGCAATGAATCGATTGAACATAAATGGATCAATATCAGTATGCAGTATAGTTTAAAAATGGCGATAAGGAATGTGCCGCTCATTTTAAAAAATAAGGAGTTGCATAAAAGCCTTCCCAAATCTATGATGCTTGGGTTTGCTGCTTATCTTTTATTTATGAAAACCGAAATTGGGAATGATGGTTTGTACTACAAGTCCGTTGGGAATCAGTTATACCATGTAAACGACTCAAAGGCTGAATTACTTTATAAATATTGGGATGGAAAAAATACATTTGATGCTGTAAATGCTATTTTAAGTGATCGTTCCATTTGGGGAACTGATCTCAATAAAATAGATGGATTTTGTGAAATATTGGTTGATGTGATAGGGGAACTGGATAAGGGTACAGAAAATCTAGTAAGATCACTCTTCGAAAAAAATAAATAATATGGTAGAAAAACAAAAGGTTTTGCAAGTTCATCCCTCCGATAATGTGCTAGTAGCATTAAAGGATTTAGGGAAAGATGAGTTGATTTTATTTAATGGGATTTCTTACCTATTATTAGATTCAGTACCTGCAAAACACAAGTTTACGATACAGGATATTCCTAAAGAAGGGAGTATCAAAATGTATGGTGTATTAGTTGGAAAAGCTACCATTGATTTACCTGTTGGAAGTAAAATAACTACTGCAAATACAAAGCATGCTTCTGATGATTTTAAGTTAGGAGATAGAAAAACAAATTGGCAAATACCTGATGTTGAGAAATGGAAGGATAAACAGTTTTTGGGATATCATCGTAAAGACGGTTCAGTAGGTACCGCTAATTACTGGCTAGTGATTCCATTGGTGTTTTGTGAGAACAGAAACATTGAAGTGATGAAAGAAGCATTGTTAGACGAGTTGGGTTATGCTCGGCCCAAAAGGTATCATCAGTTTACAAAGAACCTTGCAGGTATTTATAAAACAGATAAAGGAATTGCGAAAATAGAATCAGAAATATTTCAAGAGCAGATTACACAAAAAGAAAACCAACCTCTTTTCAAAAATGTGGATGGGATTAAATTTTTGACACATGATGGAGGTTGCGGTGGCACCCGGTCTGATGCCGAAGCACTATGTGGTTTGTTGGCTGGCTATATTGTTCATCCCAATTGTGCAGGTGCAACTGTTTTGAGTTTGGGATGTCAACATGCACAGTCATCCATATTGCAAGCAGAAATACAAAAACGAAATCCTCAATACGACCGGCCACTATATATATTAGAACAACAAATAGCGGGAACTGAAACAAACCTTATAGAAACGGCTATCAAACAAACTTTTTTGGGATTAGTACAAGCAAATGAACAAACAAGAAAGCCGGCCCCAATTAATAAATTAGTGATAGGTCTTGAGTGTGGCGGTTCGGATGGATTTTCCGGACTATCTGCAAATCCTGCGATCGGACATAGTTCTGATTTAATTGTAGCCTTGGGGGGCTCGGTTATTTTATCTGAATTTCCCGAATTATGTGGGGTAGAACAGGAGTTGAGTGATCGTTGTTTGAAAGAAGAAACTGCCAATAAATTCATGCACCTAATGCAGGTGTATAATAAAAGGGCAGAAGAAAGTGGCAGTGGATTTTATATGAATCCCTCACCTGGTAATATTAAAGACGGCCTCATAACAGATGCTATTAAATCTGCTGGTGCTGCAAAAAAAGCCGGAAATTCTCCGGTAGTAGATGTCTTAGATTATCCAGAAAAATTAGTAACGCCCGGGTTAAATTTATTATGCTCACCTGGTAATGATGTAGAATCAACAACTGCAGAAGTAGCCTCTGGAGCAAATATTGTTCTATTTACTACTGGACTCGGAACTCCAACAGGCAATCCGATTGTACCTGTAGTAAAAATTGCGAGCAATACTATGCTCTTTAATAAAATGCCAGATATTATTGATATCAATACAGGAACAATTATTGATGGATTAGAAACTATTGAAGAAGCAGGAGAAAGAATTTTAGATTACGTGATTGAATTAGCAAGTGGAAATAAAACAGTTCATGCAGTTCGTCATAGACAAGATGACTTTATACCATGGAAAAGAGGTGTTAGTTTATAGAAATTTTGTAATCGAATAAAAAAAGCAAATGAAAAAATTTATGGATGAAAATTTTCTGTTGCAAAATAAAACTGCAGAAAATCTATATCATACTTATGCAAAGAACTTGCCTTTGATCGATTATCATTGTCATCTTTCTCCGAAACAGATTGCAGAAGACTATCAGTTTAAAAATATCACGGATGCCTGGTTGGTTGGCGACCACTATAAATGGCGGGCAATGCGAACCAATGCCGTGTCAGAAAATTTTTGTACTGGCAATGCTTCTGATTTTGATAAGTTTATAAAATGGGCGGAAACCGTTCCATTTACAGTTAGGAATCCATTATATCATTGGACGCATCTTGAGCTGCAACGTTATTTTGGGATACAAGAAATGCTCAATGCAGAAACTGCAGAGAAGATTTATCAATCCTGTTCCAACGATTTACAAAGCCCTGCCTTCTCAGTTAAGAATTTGCTTAGAAAAATGAATATGGCATTGGTATGCACTACAGATGACCCTGTAGACGAATTGCAATACCATTTACAGCTTAAGAAAGATGGTTTTGAGATACCCATTCTTCCCACATTTCGGCCAGACAAAGCAATGGAGGTAAAAAACCCTGAACTTTTTACATCCTATCTCAAACAATTAGAAGCAATTTCGAATCATTCTATTTCAGATTTCAAGGATTACCTAAAAGCATTAAAATCAAGACATGATTTTTTTGCTACGTTGGGTTGTGCTGTTTCGGATCATGGACTGGAAGAGATCTATGCAGAAAATTATACGACTGCCGAAATTGAAAATATTTTTGACAAACTAAGGGCGGGAAAATTCTTAAACCCTGTTGAACAGTTAAAGTTCAAATCGGCAATGCTCGTTCACTTTGCAGAATGGGATTATGAGAAAGGTTGGGTTCAACAATTTCATCTGGGGGCATTAAGAAATAATAATGAGCGGATGATTCAACGTTTAGGAGCAGATACGGGTTGGGATTCTATTGGCGATTTTTCTCAGGCAAAATCACTGGCAAGATTCTTAAGTAGATTGGATGCTGATGATAAATTAAGTAAAACAATTCTTTATAATTTAAACCCTGCAGACAATGCCTTATTTGCAACTATGGCCGGTAATTTCAATGATGGTTCTGTTGCGGGTAAAATTCAATATGGTGCTGCTTGGTGGTTTTTAGATCAAAAAGATGGAATGATCAACCAGATCAACGCATTATCCAATATGGGTTTATTGAGCAAGTTTGTGGGGATGCTAACTGACTCGCGAAGCTTTTTATCGTTTCCTAGACATGAATATTTTCGACGGATACTATGTAATTTGTTTGGAACGGAAATAGAACAGGGTGAATTGCCAAATGACCTAGAATGGACTGGTAAAATCATTCAAGATATCTGTTATAAAAATGCCAGAAATTATTTTGGATTTGAAAAAATTACCCCGGATATTAGTTGATATTTTAAAGTTGTAAGATGAAAAAGGTACTTTGTTTTGGAGAACTTTTATTGCGGATATCGCCTTTTATAAAGGAGACAAATCAAGATCCATTTTCCATCTATGTGGGAGGAGCAGAAGCCAATGTGGCAAGGGCTCTAGCTTGCTTTGGAGTGGATGTAGAATATTGTTCTGCTTTGCCAGAAAATTTTATGACTTCTAAAATCATGAAATTTCTAAATGACTATGAAGTAGGCACTAATCAAATGATATTGAGAGGTGATCGGGTTGGAATATATTATTTAGATCAAGGGGCAGATTTAAAAGGAGCAGTCGTATACGATCGAGCTGATTCTTCTTTTGCAAAATTGCAACCAGGAACAATTGATTGGGATCAGGTTTTTGAAGGAATTGAATGGTTCAATTTTTCAGCCATCACACCAGCCATCAACCAAAACCTGGCAGATATTTGTTTGGAAGCAGTAAAGGTAGCTGCACAAAAAAATATTAAGGTATCGATTGATTTAAATTACCGATCTAGATTATGGAAGTATACTTCGAACCCAATAACAGTGATGGAGCAGATTTTGCCTTATTGCAATTTGGTGATGGGCAATATCTGGAGTGCAAATACTTTATTGGGAATTAAAATTGATGAAGAAATTCATACTAAAAAATCAAAACAAGCCTATATAGATCAGGCGTTGGCAGTTTCTAAAGAATTAATTGCAAAATACCCTTCTTGTGAAATCGTAGCTAATACATTTCGTTTTGATACAGAAGAGCATCAAATAAAATATTATACAACCTTATATCAGGAGGCGATCAATTATCAATCACCAGAATTTATTGTGGAGCAGATTGTAGACAGAAGTGGGAGTGGGGATTGTTTTATGGCTGGACTTATTTATGGACTTTTGCAGGAACATCAACCCCAACAAATACTCAATTTTGCAACAGCTGCAGCCGTAGGTAAACTTCAAGAAAAAGGGGATGGCACAAGACAGAGTGTAACTTCTGTAAATAATTTATTACTGAAAACTCATTAGTAATTTAAATTCTTACTTTAAATACTAATTTTCTAATTCTTCCATCAGAAATCATTGGCGCATGCACATCTTCCGGATATAAAATAACAAACTGATTTTCTTTTAAAGTGAAGAACATATCTGGTTGGTCATTAAAAAATAATACATCTTTCTCAGTATTGTATTCTCCTCTAGGAAGCTCACAAGTATTCCTTGGTTTCCAACCGAATTTTTCAATACCAGAGATGCAGAACTGAATATCTATATGTTGCTCATGACATTCGAATTCAGCTGTTGACATGGTTTCTGTAACCCCATTTTCATCTGCAACTATTACCCTCAGATTTTTTCCAGAGATTTCATGATGACCTATGGCGATACTACCTAATTCTGTAGAATTGACGAATTCAAAAGCCTTTTTAAAAAGTGGATTTAGATGGCCGTATTTTGAAGCATTTTTTATATGATCAATAATCATGAATTTGTTTTTAATTATTTATTGAAGATAGCAAATGGAGACGAAAAGATAT
>Ga0194061_1002230_pt1 | contig 10682 bp, 8 predicted proteins | sample SepL2221m_MetaG_FD_163423 | JGI IMG/M metagenome (GOLD analysis project Ga0194061, IMG submission 163423) | Anoxic zone freshwater microbial communities from boreal shield lake in IISD Experimental Lakes Area, Ontario, Canada - Sep2016-L224-21m | ecosystem: Environmental > Aquatic > Freshwater >...
GCTTGTAGTTTACAACCCAATAGTGGTGCACAAGGTGAGTATGCTGGATTGTTAACTATTCGCGCATATCATGAGGCGAGAAAAGATACACATCGTAATGTGGTATTGATTCCTATTAGTGCACACGGAACGAATCCTGCAAGTGCAGTGATGGCTGGCTTTAAAGTGGTGGTAGTAAAATGTGATGAAGCAGGAAATATTGATTTGTCAGATTTGAAAGAAAAAGCAATTCAATATAAAGATACCCTTGGTGCGCTGATGGTTACTTATCCATCAACACATGGTGTGTTTGAAGAAACCATTAAAGATATCTGTGCCACTATTCACGAATATGGTGGATTGGTTTATATGGATGGTGCTAACATGAATGCCCAAGTTGGATTAACCAGTCCGGGTATGATTGGCGCCGATGTTTGTCATTTAAATCTTCACAAAACATTTTCAATTCCACATGGTGGTGGCGGACCAGGAATGGGACCAATTTGTGTGAATGATAAATTAGCACCTTATTTACCTGGTCATGTTAGATCAGAAAATAATAAATCTATTCATGCGGTTAGTGCTGCTGAATATGGTTCTGCAAGTATTTTATTAATAAGCTATGCGTATATCAAAATGCTTGGAGCAGAAGGCGTTAGAAAAGCAACAGAGTATGCTATTCTAAATGCAAATTACATGCGTGCAAGATTGCAGAACTATTATAAAATATTATATGCTGGAACAAACGGTACCTGTGCCCATGAATTTATTGTTGATTTACGTCCGTTTAAACAATCGGTTGGTGTTGAAGCAGCAGATGTGGCAAAGCGATTAATTGATTATGGATTCCACGCTCCTACTTTGAGTTTCCCGGTTGCTGGAACAATTATGATAGAACCTACTGAAAGTGAAGACAAGGCCGAATTGGATCGTTTCTGCGATGCAATGATTGCTATTCATGCAGAGATTCAAGCCATTGAAAATGGCAGCGCTGATAAAACAGATAATCCATTGAAGAATGCCCCACATACCCAGGCTGTTATCTGTGCAAATGAATGGAGCCATGCTTATAGCAGGCAGGATGCTGCATTTCCACTGAGTTATGTAGCCAAAAATAAATTCTGGCCTTCTGTGGCGCGTGTGAATGATACACATGGGGATAGAAATTTGATATGTACTTGTGAACCAATGGCTTCTTATCAATAAAACAAATAATTCAATCTTTTGTAAAAAATCCGCTTTTCTGTATTGAAAGGCGTTTTTTTTACAAAAAATGATTTTGGCATAATGTTTGGATAACAAGTTTGATATAAATTAGACTAGAATTCCCCTTTTATGCTTACAATGTCTGTTAGTTCGCTCGAAATAACTCAAGTTGTTTTTGACCATATGCAAGTATGGATCAAATGCCCCCATTTAAAAAAAATGAACCTTCGATATCATATTTTAAATACAAATAATACTCCCATTCGTAAAGGGAGCTTTATGGGAGAATGCATACAATTGAATTTGTTTCATTTACCGGATGGCAAATATTTGTTCAACCTTTTAAACGATCAGGGAGCAGAACTTGCTCTGCCTTTTGTAAAAAGGGCAATTCAGTAGCCTATTTCCCCCATTTCAATCTCACCTGATTTTATTTTTACTCCTATAATCGAGTACCTTACATGAAGAATAAATTTCTCATGAAAAAGTTATTTGTCTTTACTTGTATTATCCTTTGTTTTTGTTTACAAGCTGTTCATTCGCAAGTTTCCATACCAGAAAATATTCTTGGCGCCGATATTTCTTTTCTTCCCGAGTTGGAAGCAAGAGGCATTATTTTTAGCGATAAAGGTGTTTCAAAAGACGCTATTCTTATTTTAAAAGAAAAAGGTTTCAATTATATCAGGCTTCGCATTTTTGTGAATCCCGCTGCTGTTAGCGGCTACTCTCCTAAAAAAGGGTTTTGCGATTTAACGCATACCCTTGCAATGGCCAGGAGGATACATGATGCCGGGTTGAAATTTTTACTAGACTTTCACTATAGCGATAATTGGGCAGACCCGGGGCACCAGATAATTCCAGCTGCCTGGAAAAATTTGTCGTTCCCGGCTCTGAAAAAAGAATTTAAAAAACATACCATCGAAGTATTAACTGCCCTCAAAGAGCAACACACATTTCCAGATATGATTCAGGTTGGAAATGAAATCAATCACGGAATTGTATGGCCTGTTGGTGATATGGATCATCAAGATCAACTGATAGATCTTTTAAAGGAAGGCGTTGCCGGAGTAAGAAAAGTTAGTAAAGCCGTTCCCATCATGATGCACCTTGCTTGCGGCGGACAAAATGAAGAATCCAGAAAATTTTTAGATCAATTAATTGCAAAAAAAGTTTCTTTTGATATTATTGGTCAATCCTATTACCCACAATGGCATGGAAGTTTAGATGATTTAAAAAATAATCTTACTGATCTTGCAAAAAATTATCCACAGGAAGTGGTAGTAGTAGAATATACTGCATTCAAGAGAGAAGTGAACGAGATTGCATTCTCTATTGCTGACAAAAAAATGAGAGGCACATTCATCTGGGAACCCTTGAATACCTGGGAAAAAATATTCGAAAAAGATGGCACATCAAATGCACTTATCGACTTATACCCGGAAATTAGCAAAAAATGGATTCTTCCATCTCATTAGCTTTATTATAAAACTGTTATATATATTGTCTATCCCAAAACATATAACAAAAAAATGTTGTTCTGTTATAGCATCACATAATTTCGCTAATTTCGTACAAACTATGACGTCTATGTATCGTTTAACCGCTAGCCTTTTAATCGTTTGCCTAATGGTATTATCGGGCTGTACCGGTTCAAAATCGGCTTCATCTAAAGCGTATATTAAAGAGCATGCTGCTCAAAACGATCCTAAAGACAACAACGCCTATACACCTCCTTCAGCTGTTGACAAAACGCAGTTTACACCCTATTCCCGCGACTTGCAAATGAAGATGCAGGCATACGCAATCGACTACAAAAAAGTACAGATTTATTTAGATCAAAAATTAGTACTCGTAAAAAATATTGATAGCACAAAAGCAGAAGTGGTGGCAGGAGTTGTTCGCTTTATTAATAGCTCTGTTACAGATGAGATTACCATTAATGCATACACTCCCGGAGTGATTGATGCTATAGACCCTGAAGGAATTTGGATCAAATTTGAGAATGGAAACAGATTGCGTTTTGTACCTCAAACAGGTGCTGATGCAGAGGATCTTTTTGTAATTGCTGGTAACAAGTGGGATGAAGGAACTTGTGAAGTGGAATATGCCAATAAAGTTTATAGAGCCAGCTGTTATAAATGTCCAAGTATTGCTTCAGTTCGGCCCATGATTAAATTGGCTGATGTAGATAATAAGAATAAGAAAACCAAAGTACTACAGGGCGTAAGAATTAATTAATTTTTATAAATATATTTAAAGGCACTTCGATTGATCGAGGTGCTTTTTTATGTGGTTATCTCTTTAAGCACACACAGTTATACAGATTTAGTGCTTACTTTTTAACAAACTACTTCTTACTATCATGCAACATTCATCTAAACGAATGAATAACCTATATTGAGCATCCATTTAAATGATATGATAAAAAAAATATTTTTAAGCATTTTATTAATCGTACTAGTTATAACAGGCATTGTTATTTTTAATACCATTCGCTTTAGTAAAGAGATTGTAAAAAAGCCATCACTTGATTTGCCCAATTTGCCCGACTCGGCTGTAAGTCATATGCAACAGGCCATTCGTGTTAAAACAATTAGTCTGGGCAATGGAGAACCCGTGGATACGGCACAATTCCTGGCGTTCTGGCAGTTTGTTGAAAAAAATTATCCCTTAGTACACCAATCATTAACACACCTAACCTTTAATGGTCTTAGTCGCTTATACAAATGGGAAGGTAAACATGCAGAACAAAAACCCTATGTGTTGATGGCTCATTATGATGTGGTACCTGTAGAAGCATCTACAGAAAATCTTTGGACGGTACCAGCTTATGGTGGCGTTTTGAAAAACGATACCATTTACGGAAGAGGTGCTGCTGATGATAAAGTAAGTTTAATTAGTATTTTAGAAGCAGTTGAAAAATTATTGGCAGATCATTTCCAACCAGAAAGAACCATTTATTTAAGTTTTGGGAATGATGAAGAAACCATTGGCAAAGGAGCTCAGGCAATTGCAAAATATATGGAGGATAATAAAATCCATCCAGAACTGATCTTAGATGAGGGTGGAGAAATCACAACTGAAAACTTTACAGAATTAAAAAGACCAGTTGCATTAATCGCAGTTGCTGAAAAAGGATATATGAGTTTTAATTTAACCGTTGAACAACACGGTGGTCATAGCTCTACCCCAGCTCCTGAAACAGCCATCGATATTTTAGCGAAAGGTTTGGTGCATTTAAGAGAAAAACAAATGCCTTATCAATTTCAACCAGTAATCAAAGAATTATTTAATCGCGTTGGACCAGGGATGCCTTTTGCAGAAAGAATGGCCATTGCTAATACCTGGTTATTTGAGAAAAATTTAGTGAGCGAATTAGAAAAAGATCATAGTACTAATGCATTAATACACACTACAATTGTTCCTACCATTGTTCAAACAGGCGTTAAAGATAATGTGATCCCTAGCTTGGCTACAGCTGTTGTGAATACTAGAATTTTACCTGGCACTTCAGTGGAAGAAGTTGAGGCTTTTATGAATAAACAAATTAACGATTCAAGAATCAAGATCACTAAAAATAGTCCACCTGACAGGGTTGGTCCAGCAGCTTCGTATGAAAGTATAGCCTATAAAAAAGTAGAAGATGCTACTTACAAAGTAATGAAAGATATAGTACCTGTTCCTTTTCTTTCAGTTGGTGCAACAGATTCAAAATATCTTCAGCATCTTGCAGATGGCACTATCAAATTCACGCCAGTTATTGATGCAAAAGGATTTCATGGAATTGATGAAAGAATTGGCGTATCAGATCTGAAACGCTTGATATTCTTTTACCAGATTATGATACAAGAAGCAGGTAAATAATTTTAGTATTCAATTCGAATTTTTCAAATGCAAGAATATCATTGGAATTCATTTACAAAAAGAATTAATATCAATGCCCCAGTTTTTTCTTTGTACCAGGCATGGTCTACAAAATCGGGTTTGGAAAGCTGGTTTTTAAAAGAAGCCATTATTTCTAAACATGATGGTACAATAAGACAAGAAGACGAACCTTTTGAAGTTGGTGATAGTTTTGAATGGCGTTGGCATGGATATAATGACGATACAGTAGATCGAGGGAAAGTGATCAGTGCAAATGGGAAAGACAATTTATCCTTTTCCTTTAGCGGAAAAAATACGTTAACTGTAAATTTTCAATTCGAATCCAACGAATTAATCTGCAGCATTGAACAAAAAATGCATCAGGATACCGAAGAAGAAAAAAGATATTTCTATATCGAGTGTAGTTTAGGATGGACTTTTTATCTGACCAATCTTAAATCTGTTTTTGAAGGCGGGAATGATTTGAGGAACAGGAATGTTGGTATTCAGAAACTGATAAACGCTTAAAAAGTCAAAAATAAAAATTCAAAATTCAAAAAAATGGGAATAGCAGATAGATTATCGCAAATCAATTCAGAAAAAGCGGCAGCCAATTTAAAAACTGGTTTAGATTTTTTGGCGGCTAATAAAACAAAAGAAGGTATCATAGAATTAGCCAGTGGCTTACAATATGAGGTTTTAGTATTGGGTGATGGACCTAACCCTTCCGCTACTAACGAAGTTACTTGTCATTACCATGGCACCATGATCGATGGTTCAGTTTTTGATAGTTCTGTACAACGTGGCTCACCAGCTTCTTTTCCTTTAAACAGAGTAATCAGTGGATGGACAGAAGGTTTGCAATTAATGCCTACAGGCAGCAAGTGGAGATTTTATATCCCTTCACATTTGGCTTATGGAGACCGTCAGATTTCTGCGCAAATCGGGGCTAATAGTACATTGATATTTGAGGTTGAGTTGATTTCTTTTAGATAATTTTTGATAGCACGCAGATGACGCAGATTAGGCGGATTCTCGCGGATTACATCTGCGCTGATCTGCTCAATCTGCGTCATCTGCGTGCCATTCTATCTTGTTAAACCATTTCACTCAACTCCAGCCATCTGAGTTCTTTAGACTCTAAGTCTTTTGTAATAGCAATCATTCGGTCGCTTAATTTCTGGAGTTCTTCGAATCCAAGATTTCCAGTACTCATCTTTTCGGTGATAGACTGTTTCTCGTTCTCCAAAACCGGCATCTCTTTTTCTAAAATTTCGAATTCTCTTTTTTCTTTAAAGGAAGCTTTCTTTTTGGGTAACTCGATAGATGCAGTATTTGCAACAACAGCTTCTTCCGTTGTTTGACCCTTACTTTTATTCGACTCAAGCACGGCCCATTTGTTTTCTTTTTTCTCATTCTCCTTCAACCACAAACGATACTGTGTATAGTTTCCAGGGAAATCTCGTACTTCTCCATCTCCTTCAAAAACAAACAAGTGATCTACTAATCGATCCATAAAATAACGATCATGTGATACAATCATCACACAACCTTGATAGTCGCTTAAGAAATTTTCTAATACGGCCAACGTAGGAAGATCAAGATCATTCGTAGGCTCGTCTAATATTAAGAAATTAGGATTTGTAAATAGAATAGTAAGCAACTGTAATCGCTTTCTTTCACCACCACTCAATGCACTTAGATAAGTATATTGTTTGTCTGGTGTAAATAAAAACAGTTCTAAAAATTGTGCGGCACTTAAACTTCCCCCTTTTGCAAGCGGAAAATTTTCTGCAAATGTTTTTACGTATTCAATCACACGCATATCTTCTTTGATCACCAAACCTTGTTGCGAAAAGTTTCCGAAGATGATGGTTTCACCTACCACAATTTTACCGCTATCGGCAGGTTCCAAATGTTGTAAAATATTCATGAATGTTGATTTACCAACACCATTTTTTCCGATGATTCCAATCCTTTCTCCTTTATTGAAATTATAATCAAAGCCCTTTAAAATAGGTTTGTCGCCAAATGACTTGTAGACCTTTTTCATCTCTACAATCTTACCACCCAGCCTGCTCATTTTAACTTCGAGTTGCAATTGAGCATCTTCAATTTTAGTCTTGGCTTTGGCTTCTACTTCATAAAAATTATCTTGTCTGCTTTTACTCTTAGTGGTTCGGGCTTTAGGTTGCTTACGCATCCATTCCAGTTCCTTGCGAAAGGTATTCTTAGCTTTATCAATGCTCGCTATTTCACTTTCAATTCTGGCGGCTTTTTTCTCAACATAGTTTTCATAGTCGCCCGTATACACATACATATTCTCACGCTCCAACTCCCAGATCTCTTCACAAACTGCATCCAGAAAATATCGATCGTGGGTCACCAATAAAAGTGTTACATTTTCTTGATTCAAGTATTGCTCCAGCCACTCAATCATTTCTACATCCAAATGGTTGGTGGGCTCATCCATCATCAGTAAAGTGTGCTGGTGTTCAAATCCAATATCGATCAAGGTCTTTGCAAGTGCCACACGTTTCCGTTGACCACCACTTAATTCACTAACAGGGTTCTTTAAATGATGCACATTTAATTTATCGAGGATCTGTTTTACTTTGGATTCAAAATCCCAGGCATTTAGGTCTTCCATTTCACCAATTGCTTCCGCAATCAACATACCATCTTCACTTTCCATCGCGTCTTCATATTTGCGAATGGCGGTAATGATGGGATGTTGCAAATGGAAAATATTTTCAAGCACCGTTTTATCTTCTTCAAAATGGGGATCTTGCTCAAACAGAGCAACAGTAACGTCTTTATTGATCCAGTGTTTCCCACTGTCGGCCGTTTCCTCTCCCGCTAAAATGCGCAATAAAGTGGACTTTCCCACCCCATTACGGGCAATCAGTGCTATTTTGTCGCCCTCATTAATATGAAATGAAATATTACGAAAAAGTGGGTTAATACCATAACTCTTTGTCAATCCCTCTACTGAAACATAATGCATTCGGCAAATATAAGGCTTAAAGGCCAAGGCGATGAACTCTGAACTTTGTACTTTTGCAGTTGTTATCTAGTAATTATGAAGCAATTCAATGTACCTGTAGGCTATAGAAGTCCCCTGATTACTGCTGTTAAGCAATTCCGCAAACAGCAGGACAAGTTGAAGAAAGATGATACCCCAACCCTACTCGATCTGGGCGATTTACAGATTTACCTGGCACGTCATTTCGGGTTTTGTTATGGTGTGGAGCATGCCATTGAAATTGCGTTTAGTACCATACTATCAAATCCTGATAAAAGAATATTTCTATTAAGTGAAATGATCCATAACCCACAGGTAAATGCAGATTTATTGGCCATGGGTGTGCAATTTATGCAAGACACCTATGGAAAACAGATCATATCATTTGATGAGATTCAATCGGATGACATTGTGATCATACCCGCATTTGGAACTACGCTAGCCATTGAAGCTTTGCTGGAATCAAAAGGAATTGCAACTGCTAAATACAATACTACTTGCCCATTTGTAGAGAAAGTCTGGAATAGAAGCGAGCAAATTGCGGAAAAAGGATATAGCATTGTAATTCATGGTAAACCAAAACATGAAGAAACCAGGGCTACATTTTCGCATGCGTCTGCTGTTACTCCATCCATCGTAATCAATGATATGCTTGAAACAGCTGAGCTTGCTAAATATATCACAGGTGAATATGCAGCCGCTGGATTTTACGAACAATTCAAAGGAAGATTCTCTGATGGTTTTGATATTTCTAAGGATCTGATTCGTTTTGGGGTAGTGAACCAAACCACACAGTTGGCCACAGATACACAAGCTATTTCAGATTATTTGAAATCAGTAATGATTAAAAAATACGAGTTAACTGCGAATACGATTGATGCACATTTTGCAGATACAAGGGATACACTTTGTTATGCTACGAATGATAATCAGACTGCAGTAACTGGCATGTTACAAACGGATGCAGATCTTGCCATTATAATTGGAGGATATAATAGCAGCAACACATCACATTTGGTTGAATTATGTGAAGAGAAACTTCCTTCTTATTTTATTGATACCCCAGAAAGAATTATCAGTAGATCAGAAATTATAAATTGTAATTGGAGAACCAAGGAGCAAAATAAGGTTAGTTCTTTTCTACCTGAAAAATTACCCGTAAAAATACTCATCACAAGTGGAGCAAGTTGTCCGGATGCAGTTGTAGAGTCTGTAATCAGAAAATTAGCACATCTATACCAGGTGGAGGAAAGAGTAGATAAATTAATAGCATCCTTTTAAAAAAGATGCTATTAATTTAGAAGTATATTTTATTTATTAAAGATTATTCCAAAAGCTTTTTCACTACCAGTCCGCCCACTTTTTTACCGGCTTCGGCTCCAGTATTAACGCTTAATACATAATGGATTCCACCATATACACGGCTGATGGAACACTCAGCAGCAGCTTCGTGCAAAGATTTGAAATCTCTTTTCATACCGATATAATGATAATCACTAGAATCAGTGAAACTTAAATTATCTCTATATAATTTTGTTAATACAGTTGCAGCAGAAGCAGTGATTGTGCTATGTCCACTGGTGTATTCTGGGAATGGAGGTGTTTGTAAGAACGGCATCCAGGTCTTATCGATTAATTCTTTAATAACAGTAACAGGTCTAACATAACTACTCCTGTACTTTTCATCCCAACAAGAGATAAATCCATCATACAAAGCAATAGAAGTAATAGCAAAGGTTTGTGCTGCTTTTACAGGATCTGCTTTTTCTTGTTGAATAATTTGTGCAGCAATTCCCATCCAGTGTCCACCAGGAGTGATCTTTTTATTTCCGAACATCATATGTCCCGCATGTTCAATCACAAAAGGATTGTCATCCCAATATTTGGCAATTATTTTTTGTTCCTCTGTAAGATTCTTATTGATGTCATACACCTCTTTCATCATGCCATAAAAAACGGAACCAGTTTTTGGATCATATTTTGGAGGCGTGTTGGGCTTAAACTGAGAAGCAGAATCCAGTACCATCGGTTGCATGGTATTCCAACACCATTCTACGCCATCTGCATAATCTGGTGGAGTTGGGCGCCATTTTCCAGGCTCTTCACTACCCAGATACTTCGCCTTACCTCTTGATTTAAAATAACCATCGTTCTTTGCTCTAGCTAATACTACAGCTGCAATCGTATCTCCAAAAGAAATTGAATTTTGATAAGTGGCTTCGTCTAATTGTTGTTTGAAGTTTTCGTGAACCTTATTTTCATAGCCTGTCAATGAATCTACAGAAAATACTTTTACATTTCTGGTAACCTTAAAAAATGCCTCTGTGGCCGCCAAATTAAAATCATATTTTTTTGCGGGATCTGGCTGAGGCATTTTGCCAAAGCCATTTAATTTTTCTGCAATAGATACCGTATTGGGTTTTGAAAAACGCAATGCTTCAAATGCTGCGATGGAAGAATATACATAAATTCTACTGGCTACAGGCGGCGTAAATACATCATAAATAATTACCTGCGTTAGCTGGTCTTCATTATTAATTAAAAGTTTTACAGGATCAAGGGGTTCTGATTTTTTGGGAGAACAAGCAATAGCACCTAACAATAGTAC
>Ga0194061_1002234_pt1 | contig 10677 bp, 7 predicted proteins | sample SepL2221m_MetaG_FD_163423 | JGI IMG/M metagenome (GOLD analysis project Ga0194061, IMG submission 163423) | Anoxic zone freshwater microbial communities from boreal shield lake in IISD Experimental Lakes Area, Ontario, Canada - Sep2016-L224-21m | ecosystem: Environmental > Aquatic > Freshwater >...
GTAAAGGTATTTTGCTGGCTGGGGTGATAACTCCCGATCACTTTTAAATTCCGTCCATCAGCAGATTTCGTCGTGAAGGTAGAACCATGGCCGAACTTTGGCCTAGGCGATGGGATCTGAAAATCCATTGCAAAAAGTTGCGCGATCAAACCAGTCCATGCAAAGTTTCCCAGCGCCACAAAGACTTTAGCGGTGGGTAGCAAAAGCTCAATCTCATTTGCCATGAATGGAGCGCAGGTGGCCTTCTCTTCATTGGTTGGCTTATTGCCAGGAGGCGCACAACGGACCGCGCAGAGAATGCGCGTTCTATAAAGCTCTTGTCCATCCTTGCGGGAGTCACTGGTAGGTAACTTCGCTAAACCAGCGCGATGCAGCGAGGCGAAGAGAAAATCGCCGGAACTATCACCAGTAAATATCCGGCCTGTTCTATTTGCTCCATGAGCTCCTGGCGCTAGCCCGACAATAATGATTTCAGCCTTGGGATCTCCGAAACCGGCAACTGGTTTTCCCCAATAATCGTGATCGGCATAGGATTTTCGCTTGGTCAGGGCGACCTCTTGGCGCCAATCAACTAAACGCGGGCAGAGAGTGCAGGCGGTGATCGCTTTATCTAACGCTGCGATCGACTTATATCTTGGCAAGGCCCCAGGCGATTCCGTCGAGAATATCGGATTCTGAAGCCACGAACTCTTTTGCTCCGGTTAGTGTCATGACACGAGATAAGACGAGGGAGCCAGAGGTAATTACATCTACGCGTCCCGGGTGCATATAACCAAGCGCAGCAATCTCATCACGTGTCATCGATGCAAACATCTCGGCGACCTGGTGCACCTTGGCCGCCGGAATTCTGGAGAGGTGGATCGCATAACGGTCATAATCCAGCAGGTCTAACGCTGCAGCAGCAACTGTGGTTGCGGTGCCCGCAACAGCAATGAGCGTTTGTGCTGCTGTGAAGTCAACATCCGCACTAGCATCGAGAATTGCAGAATCGATATCTGCGATCGCTGCGGCGATCTGCTGCGCGGTCGGCGGTTGCGAAGTCAGATGGCGCTCAGACATACGCACGCAACCAATATTTACCGAGCGGGCCGCTATAACATCGCTATCCCCCAACACAAACTCGGTTGATCCCCCACCAATATCCACAACCAAGAATGGTGATAGTTCTTGGCCTAACTCCTTAGTGGCTCCGAGAAAAGAGAGCGCCGCTTCTTCGCTACCCGGTATGACTTCGGGAGCAATTCCCAATATGTCTTGTACGCCGTCGATAAATAGATCGCGATTTGTTGCATCGCGCGTAGCGCTGGTGGCGCAGAAGCGAATCTTCTCCACACCTTTAGCACGAAGGACCGCCGCATATTCTGCAGTAACGGCCAAGGTACGTTCTATCGCTTCGGGAGCAAATACCTTGTTCTTATCAACGCCTTGCCCCAGTCGAACCACCCGCATATCGCGATGGACTTCACGAAAATTATTTCCATCAATATCTGCAATAAGCAGACGGAGCGAATTAGTGCCGCAGTCGATAGCCGCTACTCGCATGGGCTCGCCTTCCACCAATCTGGAAGCGCCGCGAGAGCTTCATCTCCCAGTGGGTTTACTCCGGGTCCGGCTGCAAGTGAGTGAGCAATCAACGAATGCAAACACTTCACGCGATCTGGCATTCCCCCGGCAGAAATTCCCGCAACTTCAGGGACATCAATTCCGAGGGCGGCGCGGGCAGCCATGTAATCATCATGCGCTGCATGATATTCACCAGCGAGATCGTGATCGGTTTCTAGGCGACTTTGCATCTCACCCATCATTCCCGAACTCTCCAGCGTTGAAATCGCCCCGGTAAGTCTGGGACAAGTTGCATAATAAAAAGTTGGGAAGGGCGTGCCATCGGATAATCGGGGCGGCGTCTCAACTACATCGGGCTTGCCACAGGGACAGCGGTGCGCAATGGCGTGTACATCTCGTGGAGTTCTCCCCAGCTGCAGTCCAATGGCGAGGAGATCTTGTTCCGTAGGATTATCGGTCATTTATTTTGACTTGTACTCGTAATTGTTGTCACCAGGCGGGAGTACCAGGGAGTCCCGCCGGGAACTACGCCTTGAATAGGAGCAACCGGGACGGTCTGCGCCGCACCTGGAGTGGAATTAGTGAGAACCACATATTCGCGCTCACCGGGAAAGACATAGTGCAGACGAATTCTGGCTTGTGTTGCGACATAGGTGGGATCGTTCCAGAGCATCAACTCTTTTTCAGCGGCCGCCAGCGTTGCCTGCGATGTCGCAAGTTGGGCGCGATAAGCGCTGATCTGTGCGCGCTGCGTAAAGTAACTATGCAGAGGTGGCGCGAGGGTAATTGCTAAAACAAGAAGCACCGTGGCGAAGGCTAAGCTTCGCCCCGAAATGCTTCTGAACATTTATTTCCTCTCGGCGATTAGCCGTTAAAACGTGGGAAAGCCCCGCGTCCCGCGAAGAGCGCTGAATCATCCAGCTCTTCTTCGATGCGAAGAAGTTGGTTGTATTTAGCGACGCGCTCGGTACGTGCAGGAGCACCTGTCTTGATCTGACCGCACTCCAGCGCCACTGCTAAATCAGCGATGGTGGTGTCTTCTGTCTCACCAGATCGATGTGACATCATTGTACGAAATGCGTTGCGGTGGGCAAGAGAGACAGCATCCAAGGTCTCGGTCAAAGTACCAATCTGGTTTACCTTAACCAGAAGTGCGTTTGCGGCGTGCTCTTTGATGCCGCGAGAGAGGCGCTCTGGATTCGTTACGAACAAATCATCGCCAACGATCTGAATCTTGTTGCCGAGATCGGCTGTCATCTTCGACCATCCGGCCCAGTCATCTTCATCGAGTGGATCTTCAATAGAAACGATCGGATAAGAACTTACGAGATCGGCGTAGTAAGCGATCATTTCATCGCTGCTCTTCTGCTTGCCCTCAAAGGAGTACTTGCCATCTTTAAAGAACTCGGTGGCTGCCACATCCATCGCAAGACCAATATCTTTGCCAGGCTTAAATCCTGCGGACTCAATGGCAACAAGGATGAGATCGAGCGCAGCGCGGTTGCTATCAAGGTTGGGAGCAAATCCGCCCTCATCGCCGACGCTTGTCACAAGACCCTTCTGCTTAAGAACAGACTTGAGCGCGTGATAAATCTCTACACCCCAGCGCAAAGATTCCTTGAATGATTCAGCTCCGATAGGAGCGATCATGAACTCTTGTACATCAACGTTGGTGTCAGCGTGTGCGCCACCATTGAGGATATTCATCATTGGGACAGGCAGGGTATGCGCTGTTGGTCCGCCGATGTAGCGGAAGAAAGAGAGGTCAGCGCTCTCGGCCGCGGCGCGCGCAGTCGCAAGAGAAACTCCCAAAATTGCATTTGCGCCTAGGCGAGACTTGTTCTTGGTTCCGTCGAGGGCGAGCATCTCGGCATCAACGAGGCGTTGATCCTGTGCGTCATAACCTGTTACGGCCGGTGCAATTTCATCGTTAACAAAATTAACGGCCTTCTCAACGCCCTTACCGCCGTAGCGCTTTCCGCCATCGCGAAGTTCGGCCGCCTCAAAGGCACCAGTTGAAGCTCCGCTGGGAACTGCTGCGCGCGCGGATGTTCCATCCTCAAGTAGCACTTCGACTTCTACCGTTGGGTTTCCCCGAGAATCTAGAATTTCGCGAGCATGTACTGCATCAATCAGTGCCACAGGGTTCTCCTCTTAGTTGTTGTCGTAATAAAGTCAGTACTTAATTCTAGCGAATCGATTCCCAAGGCTTCGCCTCGGCTTCATATTCATGTATCGCAGCGATATAGCTCTTTGTAGCCGTTCGCAGCGCTATTTCAGCGTCTATGCCTAGTTTCTGTGCCTGATCGATGATTCCAAGTAGCAGAGCACCTAACTGCGCCTCATCAGTATCGCTCTCGATGGTGACGAGATGGGCAACGGGAAGTGAATAGCCGTATTTATCTGCCCGATAAATCAATTTGGCAGCCAGCGCCATGGCTGGTTGGGCCAGCGGAACTCCATCGGTCGCCGAGGTGCGCCCCTTCTCTTCACGCTTCTGCTTCTCCCAGTTCTCCAAGACATCGTCAAAAGTCACCTGCGAATCGGTAAAGACGTGGGGATGGCGGCGAATTAACTTGTCGGCGATGCCACGAGCGACATCATCGATGGTAAATGGATCTTGGGTATCTTCCTCCGCGATTGCCGCATGGAAGTAAACCTGGAGCAAAACATCGCCAAGTTCTTCCCGCATCGCAGCGCGATCTTTCTCATCGACCGCCTCTGAAAATTCGTACGACTCTTCCAGCAAATATTTGAGAAGGGACTCGTGGGTCTGCTCTGCATCCCAGGGGCAACCCCCGGGAGAGCGCAAACGATGCATGACCTCTTGCAGTCGAACCAGCTCAGAGGTCATGTTCGCTTCTGAACTACTTTGTTGTGGTGGTCGATGCAGCAGTTGTCGGTGGAACGACAGTCACTTGCTTTGCATCCCATGTTCCATATTTAGCATTTACTTTCACGCCATCTTTGAGAGCCACTGCGCGAACCAGAGCCTGCACTGCAGTTCCTGAATCCGCAACCGCGGTTCCTTGCTTCTCAACGAGCGCTGTTAAACCTTCGACATAAAGAATTTCGCGGACATAGCCTGGGAAATCTTTTGATGCAATGTTAGATGAAACTTCGCCTAGCTTTAATTTCGCGGCACTGCCTTGTTGCTTCAAGATAGCGGCTGAACGTGTGGTGACTTGGGCATCTGTAACGGTGATGTTGTTAGCAGCTGCGGTTTGAGCTAAGAGGGTCGAGATAATGTAATAGTTGAGCGCTTCGGCGCTGAGCGATGAACCGATGGCGAGTTGCATACCGGTCGTAGAGACCGTCTTTCGTTCCGCGATAATCGCTTTAACTGTTCCATCGACCTGGCTGGCGCTGATCTTGACCTTGCCAACTGTGGCCGCGGCGGCCGAGGAATCTAAAAAGAACCAGAGGCCTACCCCTGCGCCCGCTACAACTAATGCGCCAATGACGCCAGCAACTATCTTCTTCACGCGGAGCTCCCTAGAGATGGTTCAGGACTTCGATAGTCCAGGACAGGACAGAAGTATCGCCTACCGAGGCATTTTCTAGCCAATTTGGAGCGGAATCACGTGCCACCAAGAGGCTGGATGTCGCCTGCTTCACAAGACTTCCTGGGTAAATCCGGAGCAAACGCAGTTGCGCCGACTCGGGAAGCACAATTGGGGCCACTTTAAGGAACTTTCCTTGCCACACAACCTCGGTCAAATTCTTAGCTTTAGCCAGGGTGCGCACTCTTGCTACCTCTATCAAGCTGCGCGCCGGTTCTGGAAGTTCGCCGAAACGATCCTGCAATTCATCAACGATCGCGCTCAAGCCCGCACCATCGACACAGTCAGCCAGGCGGCGATACAAATCTAAGCGCAAGCGTTCAGAGGGAACATACTCCACCGGTAGATGCGCCGTTATCGGTAATTCAACTTTGCACTCCTTGTTGCGCGGATTGACATCAACATATCCCACCTTGAAATCCTCCACCGCTTCACCAACCATGCGCATATAGAGATCGAAACCTACTTCAGCAATATGCCCGGATTGTTCGCCTCCCAGCATATTTCCAGCGCCTCTAATTTCTAGATCCTTGAGCGCGACCTGCATTCCAGAACCGAGATCGGTATTTGTAGCGATTGTGGTGAGGCGATCGTGCGCTACCTCGGTTAACGGTTTGTCGGGAGAATATAAGAAGTACGAATAAGCGCGCTCACGGCCGCGGCCTACGCGTCCACGCAATTGATGCAGTTGGGAAAGCCCAAAGGCATCAGCGCGATCCACGATGAGGGTGTTGGCATTTGGAATATCTATTCCGCTCTCAATAATTGTGGTGCAGACCAAGATATCGAAATCGCGTTGCCAAAATCCTAAAATAACTTCCTCGAGTTCGCGCTCACCCATCTGGCCGTGCGCGACGCGTACGCGCGCCTGCGGGACTAACTCTTTGAGGCGAAGCGCGACTCGGTCAATGCTCTCTACGCGATTGTGCAGAAAAAAGATCTGCCCATCGCGCAATAATTCGCGATGCAGCGCTGCAGTAACCTGCTTTTCATCGTAGGGCCCCACGTAAGTGAGTACTGGATGACGCTCCTCTGGTGGCGTTGTTATATTCGACATCTCGCGAATTCCGGTTATTGCCATCTCTAAAGTCCGGGGAATTGGTGTTGCAGACATGGATAGCACGTCAATATTGGTGCGCGCCTTCTTGAGCTCCTCTTTATGCTCCACACCAAAGCGCTGCTCTTCATCCACGATGACTAATCCAAGATCTCGAAAGATCACATCTTTGGAGAGCAGGCGATGGGTGCCAATAACGATGTCAATACTGCCGCTGGCAAGTCCTGCGAGAACCTCCTTGGATTCCTTCGCAGTATTGAAGCGCGAAAGCCCCGCGATTCGAATCGGGAAACCGGCATAACGCTCCGAGAAAGTTTTGAGGTGCTGCTGCACCAAGAGCGTTGTAGGAACTAATACCGCGACCTGCTTGGCATCTTGCACCGCTTTGAAGGCAGCGCGAATTGCAATCTCGGTTTTGCCATATCCCACGTCGCCACAGATGATGCGATCCATCGGATGGCTGCGCTCCATATCGCGCTTGACCTCATCAATCGTGGAGAGTTGATCAATGGTTTCCACAAAGGGGAAGGCCGCTTCTAACTCCCGTTGCCATGAGGTGTCCTGTGAAAATGCGAAACCTGGTGCGCTCATTCTGGCGGCGTATAACTGAATCAATTCGGCGGCGATCTGTTTGACCGCCTTACGCGCCTTGCGTTTGGTGTTCTGCCAATCTGCTCCGCCGATGCGGTGCACCGTCGGGGCTTCTCCACCCACATATTTCGTTACTTGCTCGAGCGTATCTGTCGGAACAAAGAGGCGGTCTCCTGGTTGGCCCCGTTTGGATGCGGCATACTCAATGACTAAATACTCGCGCGAAACTCCAGCAACGGTGCGGGCTACGAGTTCAATATATTGGCCAACACCATGTTGTTCGTGAACCACGTAATCACCCGCTTTGAGCTCAATGGGATCAATGGCTTTCTTGCGGCGCGACGGCATGCGCGCCTGATCTTTGTTCGAGCTGCGCACCCCGGTAATGTCCTTCTCCGTGATGAGTGCACTTTTAAACTCATGCGAGATAAAGCCGTGCTCTATGGGCGTAGCTATTACATAAATCGCATCGCGTGTCAGGGCCGATGAAATATTGTTGAGTAAGCGCACTGGTAAGCCCGATTGCTGAAAGAGTTTGGCGTAACGCTCGACCAGTCCAGGTCCCGCCGCGGTAAATACCAGCAGATACTTCTCGGTGAGCCACTCCTGCAGATCTGCAACCAACCCTTCGCTGTGGCCTTTATATTCAGGTACCCCTTGCAACGGAATAGTTTGCTCGCTCTGGGAATAGTCGCTGGCATACGGATCAATCGAACTCCAATGATTGGCGCGTTCGCGCAACTGGTTCAGCGTGAAATACCCACCGCCGGCCAGTTCTGCAGTCAAGTTGATTGGAGCTTGCGCACCGTGAGCCGCATTCGACCATGAGGCGTCGAGAAATTCCTTATTGGTTGCGACTAAATCCAAGGCGCGCGAGTTGATACGCGGTTCATCAATCAGAACAATTTGATAGTTTGCCGGCAGAAGATCCACTATCGAAGTGAGATCATTTCGTAGAAGCCCCTGCAGTGACTCCATTCCATCTACGTAAATTCCCTCGGCCAATTTTGCAGTTAGCTCTGCAACCTCTGGAAATGCCGTTGTTAGGAAGCGAGCGCGCTCTTTGATATTTGGGGTAAGCAAAATTTCACGACAGGGATAGATGGTTACTTGCCCTGTTACTGGTTCATAAGTGCGTTGATCTGCCACGGTAAACCAGGCGATTTCTTCCACCTGATCGCCGAAGAAATCAATGCGGATGGGATGGTCGCGGTCGGGGAGAAAGAGGTCGAGTATTCCACCACGAACCGCAAAGTCACCACGTCTTTCTACAAGATCGGTTCTAGTAAAGCCCAGGAGAACCAAATGAGCGATCAAATCGCCCATGGCAATCTCTTGCTCGATATCAAGCGTCAGCAATGGGATTTCCAAGGGAGCGATTGGTTGAATCAGCGCTCTGACGGAGGTGACAATCACCCGTTCGCTGCCCAAGGTTGAAAGCACCTTGATTCGGGTGGCTACGGTGTCGCTCTTCGGGCTGAGTTTTTCATGGGGCAAGGTCTCCCACGGAGGGAGTTCAACGATGGAATCTGGGCCGAGATATGTTTCTAGCTCATCCTTCAACTCGCCAGCCCGCCTAGAGGAGGCGGTAACCACGATGAGGGGCGAGCGTTCGCTGCGCGCGGCTAACAAGAGACCGGTGGCGGATATCGGGGCGGCCAAGTGTTGCGCGGATTGATCAATCGCAATATCAGAGAAGGCGCGGAGCAGAGTGCTCATACCCACCTCCCCACGCCAAAAGCCCCCAATTTCCAAGGAGACGGGGGTACTTAATTAAGGGAATTCTAGCCCTCTCGGGGTGCGATGATTTACCCCTGTAACAGGCCCCCACCGGTGTGGGCCGCAACGCTTCTAAATCCCGCGGAGGTAACGCGAGCATGAGCAATCCCAACTTGGCCTCCGACCCCAAGAGTTACATCGCGCGCGATGATCAGGCGCTGCGCAGTGATGTGCGCAAACTCGGTGAGTTACTTGGTGAGACGCTGGTGCGACAAGAGGGCGCAGATTTGCTGGAGTTAGTCGAATCGGTTCGCAAGGCAGTTCGCGAAGGTGGCGGAGAAGAGATTCTCTCCGAACTTTCGGTAGAAGATAGCGTGCAACTTGTTCGTGCATTTAGTACCTACTTCCACCTGGCCAATGTGGCGGAACAGGTTCACCGGGCGCGGGTACTTCATGATGAGCGCGAAGCGAGTGGTTCGTGGATCTCGCGTGCTGTCGACCGGATTATCGAAGCGCAAGAGAGCGGACATGTAATCTCGCAAGAAGATTTACAAGGTTGGATGAATGAATTTTCTGTTCGCCCGGTCTTCACCGCCCATCCGACGGAAGCGGCGCGACGTTCAGTTTTAAGCAAGTTAGGCACGATTGCAGATTTGCTCGATGATAAAAAGGGTTCGGTACAAGAGCGCCGCTTGGCCGAGACCGTTGACCTCTTATGGCAGACCGATGAACTTCGACTGGGCCAACCCGAGCCGCTCGATGAAGCAGTAAATGCGCTTTATTATCTCGATGACCTCTTCTCGATGACCGTTCCCGAAGTCCTGGATGATTTTGCGCGGGAATTATCGCGCCTGGGTGTCACTATCTCTCCTACCGCGCGTCCGCTCTCCTTCGGTACTTGGATCGGCGGAGATCGCGATGGCAATCCAAATATCACAGCAGCAATAACTCGAGACGCAATCACGCTACAGATCGGTCACTTCATCCGCGCCATGCTGGCGGCCCTTGATCCACTTCGCCAAGCCCTCTCGGTCTCGACGCGCATTGCTGGCGCATCCCCAGAGTTACAAGATTCAGTTGCGCGAGATTTAGATAACCTCCCCGAGATCGAAGCTCGCTTCCGCCGACTCAATGTCGAAGAGCCATACCGGCTCAAGGCAACGGCGATCCGCCACCGTTTAATTCTGACGCAGCGCCGCCACGCGGCAAATGCGCCACACCAAGAGGGCCGCGACTACGAAAATACCGCCGAATTATTGGCAGATCTCGTGCTGATGCGCGACTCATTGCTTGCTCATAAGGGTGAACTCATTGCCCATGGGCTCTTGGAGCGCGTCATTCGCTCGGTTTCAACCTTTGGAATTACGCATGCGACGATGGATATCCGCGAACATTCAGATGCGCATCATCATGCCTTGGCACAATTAAAGGCGAACCCAGATTCGATAGATACGCTGGCGCAGAACACGATTGATACCTTCAAAACTATAAATGATTTAATTAACAAGTTCGGCCCCGAGGTCATTGAGACCTACATTATTTCAATGACGAAGTCACATAACGATGTCCTTGCGGCTGTAGAGATTGCAACGTTTGCCGGTCTTGTTGTGGGTGGACACTCTAAGGTCGGCTTTGCCCCTTTGCTTGAAACAGTTGCAGAGTTGCGAGCAGCAGATACCATCTTGGATCTCTTGCTCTCTGATCCGAAGTACCGCGAAATTGTAAAGAGTCGCCATGATGTGCAAGAGGTAATGCTCGGCTACTCCGACTCCAATAAGGATGCAGGTATCGCTACATCGCAATGGGAGATACATAAGGCGCAACGCAAACTGCGCGACGTTGCTATCAAGCACGGCGTAAAACTTCGACTCTTCCATGGTCGTGGTGGCTCCGTGGGCCGCGGCGGCGGACCTACCTATGACGCGCTCATCGCGCTGCCCTGGGGTTCTATCGATGGACAGGTAAAGATGACCGAGCAAGGTGAAGTAATCTCAGATAAATATTCGCTTCCCGCACTCGCGCGCGAAAATGTCGAACTCACACTCGCGGCGGCTCTGGAGGCGACTGTGCTCAATCGCGCGCCCCGGCAGAGTCCAGCTGACCTGGCAAAGTGGAGCACGTGTATGGATCTGGTGAGCGATAACGCCTTTGCTAGATATCGCGAACTGGTCGATCATCCCGATC
>Ga0194061_1002237_pt1 | contig 10661 bp, 8 predicted proteins | sample SepL2221m_MetaG_FD_163423 | JGI IMG/M metagenome (GOLD analysis project Ga0194061, IMG submission 163423) | Anoxic zone freshwater microbial communities from boreal shield lake in IISD Experimental Lakes Area, Ontario, Canada - Sep2016-L224-21m | ecosystem: Environmental > Aquatic > Freshwater >...
ATTTCAGGGGGGGCAGGGGGGATTTCTGCGGACCTCGACAATCTCATCGCCGGGCGCGACGCCGCCCTCGACGCGCGGTCGAAAAAACTTCTCGACATGTGGCCGCAAATGCAGGCCGCCTACGCCGGCGAGGAATACGTGGTGAAAATCCGCGACCGTGAAATCCGCACGCAACTGACCAGCACGACGCTGTCGGGCAACAAAATACGCAAGGTCGCGCTGCCAAGGTACGAGGACGAGGGTGAGGCGCTCAAGTGGATGATGCTGGAAAATGTGCCGGGGTCGTTTCCCTATACTGCCGGCGTGTTCGCCTTTAAACGGGAAAACGAGGACCCGACGCGCATGTTTGCCGGCGAGGGCGACCCTTTTCGCACCAACCGGCGTTTTCACATCCTGTCCAAGGACATGCCGGCCAAACGCCTGTCCACGGCTTTTGATTCGGTGACGCTGTACGGTTTTGACCCCGATCTGCGCCCGGACATTTACGGCAAGGTCGGCAACTCGGGCGTGTCGATCGCGACCCTCGATGACATGAAGGTGTTGTACTCGGGGTTTGATTTGTGCAGCCCGGCCACCTCGGTGTCCATGACCATCAACGGGCCCGCGCCGACCATCCTGGCGATGTTCCTCAACACCGCCATCGACCAGCAGGTGGAAAAATTTACAGCCGACAACGGCCGCATGCCGACCGACGACGAGCAGGAAAAAATACGTGAATGGACGCTCTCCTCGGTGCGCGGCACCGTGCAGGCCGACATCCTCAAGGAAGACCAGGGCCAGAACACCTGCATTTTCTCGACCGAGTTTTCGCTCAAGGTGATGGGCGACATCCAGCAGTACTTCGTGCACAACAACGTGCGCAATTTCTACTCGGTGTCGATTTCCGGTTATCACATCGCCGAGGCCGGGGCGAATCCGATTTCACAGCTCGCCTTCACGCTCTCGAACGGCTTTACCTTTGTCGAGGCCTACCTCGCGCGCGGCATGCACGTCGACGATTTCGCGCCCAACCTGTCGTTCTTTTTCTCCAACGGCATGGATCCGGAGTACACCGTGCTTGGGCGCGTGGCGCGTCGCATCTGGGCGGTGGCGATGAAGAACAAGTACGGCGCCAACGAGCGCAGCCAGAAACTCAAGTACCACGTGCAGACCTCGGGCCGTTCGCTGCACGCGCAGGAGATCGCCTTTAACGACATCCGCACCACGCTGCAGGCGCTGATCGCCGTTTATGACAATTGCAACAGCCTGCACACCAACGCCTACGACGAGGCCATCACCACGCCGACCGAGGAATCGGTGCGCCGCGCCATGGCCATACAGCTGGTGATCAACCGCGAATGGGGCCTGGCGAAAAACGAAAATCCCAACCAGGGCGCCTTCATCATCGACGAGCTGACCGACCTGGTGGAAGAGGCGGTGCTAAAGGAATTCGAGGCGATTTCAGAGCGCGGCGGCGTGCTCGGCGCGATGGAAACGGGCTACCAGCGCGGCAAGATCCAGGAAGAATCGATGACTTACGAGCACAAGAAGCACGACGGCTCCTACCCCATCATCGGCGTCAACACCTTCCGCAACCCGCATACCGACCAGGCGCCGCAGAAAATAGAGCTCATCCGCTCGACACCCGGGGAAAAAGCCTCCCAACTAAAACGCCTGGCCGACTTCCATGCGCACAACAAGGATGCCGCACCGGCGATGCTCACGCGATTACAGCAGGCGGTGATCGCCGACAAGAACGTGTTCGAGGTGCTGGTCGAGGCGGTGCGCGTCTGCTCGCTCGGGCAGATCACCCACGCGCTGTTCGAGGTGGGGGGGCAATACCGGCGCAACATGTAGTTCGTTGCGCCGGTGCGTAAAAGCCGGTTCGGCGCAACATGTAGTTCGTTGCGCCGGTGCGTAAAAGCCGGTTCGGCGCAACATGTAGTTCGTTGCGCCGGTGCGTAAAAGCCGGTTCGGCGCAACATGTAGTTCGTTGCGCCGGTGCGTAAAAGCCGGTTCGGCGCAACATGTAGTTCGTTGCGCTGCCCGGCTACACCGGCACGCTGGTCACATCGTAGGTGAACAGCCACTCGTAGCGCTGCCTCACCTTCTCCTCGGTCCATTCGCGCGCGACATAGGCGGCTGCGCCTGCAGAGCTTGCCAGTTCAGGGTTATGAAAGCGCTTGGTGTTGTCCGCCGCGCCCTCGACCATGCGCCGGGTGCGCGCCTTGCGCGCATTTTCGTAACGCAGCAATGCCTTGGCGATGTCCGGCTCGGCGTCGAGCGCGCGGGCGAGGATAAAACCGTCCTCCAGCGCCATTACCGCGCCTTGCGCGAGGAAGGGCAGGGTCGAGTGGCAGGCGTCGCCGAGCAGGCTGACGCGGCCGGCGCTCCAGGCATCGAGTGGCGCGCGGTGCATCAGCGCCCACTTGTAGGGAATGTCGATGGACTTGATCATCAGCTGGATGTCTTCGTTCCAGCCGCGAAAATCATGCAGGCATTCTTCGGTCGTTCCGCTCACGCTCCAGGATTCGACCTGCCAGTCGCCGCGCTCGATCACGCCGACGAAGTTCATGATGCTGCCTGCGTGCAGGGGGTAGTGGACGATGTGCGCACCCGGTCCGACCCAGTTGGTGGCAACCAGGCGACGCATGCGCTCGGGCAGGCGCTCCATCGGGATCACCCCGCGCCAGGCCATCAGGCCGGTAAACACCGGCGCATCTGCGCCAAACAATCCCTGGCGGATTTTCGAATGCACGCCGTCGGCGCCGATGAGTGCCGCGCCGCCGGCGCTGCCGTCAGCGAGTTGCAGGGTGACGCCGTCCGCATCCTGGCTGAAGCCAAGGGCGCGTGCCCCGAGGTGGATGGCATCGGGCTTGATCGCGCGCACCGTGGCGGCGAGGACGCTGATCAGGTCGGGCCGGTAGACGGTGAAATAGGGGTAGCCGTAGCGCTCGACCGACACCGCACCAAGGTCGAACAGCTTCCAGGTGTCGCCGCTGTTCCACAGGCGGATTTCCTTGCCGCTTGCCTCGCACGACAGATCCTGGATGGCTTCGCCCACGCCCAGTTCAAACAGCACGCGGTTGCCGTTGGCCGACAGCTGCACGCCGGCGCCAACCTCCTTCAGTTCCCCCGCCTGTTCATAAACGTCGACGTCATAGCCGCGCTTGAGCAGGGCCAGTGCCGCGGTGAGGCCGCCGATGCCGCCGCCGGCGATAAGAATGTGTTTTGCGTCGCGCATCAGTGTGGCTCCGGCATGCCGTATGGCGGGAATGGCAGACATTGTAGTGGGAGTCTTCCGGGAATATTGGTCGTCACGCAGGCTTTTCTTTTTGCCTGTTTTGCGGCACCATGCTTGCCGGATTAACCGTGAACAACAGGGAGCGGCAATGAATACGCAAGTGATCCTCGATTTTCTTACCACCCAGGGCGCCGATTTCGGCCTGAAGATCCTCGGAGCGCTTGCCGCCTGGATTGTCGGCCGCTGGCTGATCGGCATCGCGTTGCGGCTGATGGGTGCCGCACTCAAACGCGGCGGCAAGGTCGACCAGACCCTGACCAACTACATCGTATCCATCGTTTCGGTGATCCTGACCCTCGTCCTGATCCTGGCGATCCTGGACATATTCGGCGTCAAGACCACGTCGTTTGCCGTGCTGCTTGCCGGCGCCGGCCTGGCCATAGGCACGGCCTGGGGCGGATTGCTCACCCACTTTGCCGCCGGTGTGTTCCTGCAGGTGTTGCGCCCTTACAAGGTCGGTGATTTTGTTTCGGCCGGCGGTGTGACCGGCACGGTGAAGGAGTTGGGCCTGTTTGGCACCACCATCATCACGCCGGACAACGTCATGACCACCGTCGGCAATAACAAGGTGTTCACCGACACCATCCAGAACTTCAGCACCCTGGACTTTCGCCGCGTCGACTGCGCCGCCAAGGTGGCCAACGGCGTGAACGTGCTCGATGCCATCGCCCGCCTGAAGACTGCCGTGGCGGCGATCCCGAATGTGGTGACCACACCGGCGCCCGATATCGAGATCCTGCAGTTCACGCCCGAAGGCCCGTTGCTGTGCGTGCGGCCGTACACCCACACCGATCACTACTGGCAGGTCTACTTCGACACCAACAAGGCGGTGGTGAGCACCTTTGGTGCGGCGGGTTACCCCGTTCCGGAGACACCGGTCGCGCACCGCACGCTGTGACCCCGGCGCGCCCGCGGACTGCGGGTGCGCCATACATCCCCGCGGCCTTGTGGGGGCCGGCAGGCAACGCTTTTTCGCCTGTTCCCGTATCATTGCCTGCCCAGCGATACTCACCCCATGTTTTTTAGTTGCGGAGCACACCGGTAATGGCCAGCCACACAGCGGCACACTATTTTCTCGAAGGCCTGGTCGATCTTGGTATCGACTACATGTTTTCCAATTTCGGCACCGATCATGTGTCGCTGATCGAGGCGCTGGCCGAATGGGATCGCGATGGCCGGCCGCATCCGCGCGTGGTGATCTGCCCGCATGAAAACGTTGCGATGCACATGGCCGGCGGCTATGCCGCGATGACCGGCAAGGGCCAGGTGGTGATGGTCCACGTCGATGCCGGCACCGCCAACGCCAGCATGGGCATGCACAACCTGTTTCGCGGCCGCACGCCGGTGTTCCTGATGGCCGGCAAGGCGCCGTACTCGTTGCATGGGGAACTGCCCGGTTCACGCGATAATTACGTGCATTTTGTGCAGGACCCCTTCGACATCGCCAGCGTGGTGCGTCCCTATGTGAAGTGGGAGTATTCATTGCCCTCGGGCGTGGTGGCCAAGGAGGTGTTGCGCCGCGGCCATACCATGATGCAAAGCGATCCCAAGGGCCCGGTCTACCTCACGCTGCCGCGCGAAACCCTGGCCGAATCCTGGGACGAGGGCGCCATCAAGGCCTTCCCCGAATCGCGTTACGGCGCGGTGGAGAGCGGCGGCACCGATCCCGTGGTGGCCGAGCGCATCGCCGAACGCCTGATGGCGGCGCAAAACCCGATCGCCGTCACCACCTATCTCGGACGCAAGCCCGGGGCGGTGGCGGTGTTCGACGCGTTGTCGCGCGAATGCGGCATACGCGTGTTTGAGTCCAGCCCCGTCTACCTCAACATCCCGCGCAATTCGCCCTGCTTTGGCGGTTTTGACGCCAAGGAGGCGGTCGCCGCGGCCGACGTGGGGCTGCTGCTCGACGTGGATGTACCCTGGCTGCCAAAGTACGTGCCGGACAACCCGGCCCTTACCTGGATCCAGGTCGACGTCGATGCGGTGAAAAAGGATTTTCCGATGTGGGGCTTCGCCACCGAAGAGCGGGTGCAGGGCGATTGCGCGACCGTGCTCGCGCAGGTGCTCGAAATCGTCCGCGCAAAGTCGGATGCGGCGTTTCGCGGGCGTGTCGCCAAGCGCATCGCCGGCTGGGAGAAGGACAACGCCGCGCGCGCCGCGCGCATTGCCGCAGCGGCGGCGAAACCGGGTACTGTCGGGGCCATCACCCCCGACTTCCTGTGCGCCGCATTGAACGCGCAAATGGGCGAAGACGACATCGTGCTCAACGAGGCGATACGCAACACCTTCCCCGTGCTCAACCAGATGGTGCGCACCAAGGCGCAGACCTACATCGCCCTCGCCGGCGGCGGCCTCGGCTTCAGCGGCGGTGCGGCGCTGGGCGCCAAGCTGGCGCGGCCGGGCAGCCGCGTGGTGCAGGTGGTGGGCGACGGCAGTTATCATTTCGGCGCGCCGACGGCGGTCTATGCGGTTGCCCAGGAATACAAACTGCCGATCTTGACGGTGGTGCTGGACAACGGTGGCTGGCAGGCGGTAAAGGAATCGGTGCTGCGGGTATATCCTGACGGCCAGGCGGCACAGTCGAACGAATTCCAGGCGCGTCTTTCCGGCGAGCACCGCCACTTTGAGCAGGTTGCCGCGGCTTTCGGCGCGCATGCCGAGGCGGTGGATGACCCGGCCGCGCTCGCCGCGGCGATCAAACGTTGCATCGCCGCGGTCGACGGCGGGCGGGCGGCGGTATTGAATGTGCGCGTGACATCGCTTTGAGGACGGCGGATGCATTCCGGTGGAATTTCACAATTAGAAGCAACGCATCAAAGGAGAAGGAAAAATGAAGTCGACAAGAATCACGGCGGCGCTAGCCGGTCTGGCGCTGGCGGTGCTGGGCGCCGTCAGCGCCGTGGCGCAGGACAGTTTTCCCTCCAAGCCGATCAGGGTCATCGTCGGTTACACCGCCGGCGGCGGCAATGACATCATCGCGCGCGTGGTCGCGGGAAAAATGGCCGAAGGCCTTAACCAGCAGGTGATCATCGAAAACAAGCCCGGCGCGCAGTCGATCATCGCGGCCGAGTTTGTCGCCAAGGCCCCGCCTGACGGCTACACCATCCTGATGGGGCCCAGCGGTCCGATGACCATGAACCCGGCGACCTATTCCAAGCTGCCGTACGCCCCGCTGCGCGATTTCGTGCCGATATCGATGATCGGTTCTTTTCCGCTGATTCTGGTGACCAGCGCCGATTCGCCGGTCAAATCGGTGAAGGAGTTGATCGATTTTGCCAAGGCCAACCCGGGCAAGTCCAATTACGGCGCCAGTGCCGCGCCCTTCCAGCTTGCCGCCGAGTTGTTCAAGCTGAAAACCGGGACGGAGTTTACGTATATTCCGTACAAGGGCAGCAACGAGTCGGCCAACGCGGTCATGGCCGGCCAGATAACCATGACCATCTCCGACCCGCCGCCCATTGCCGGCCCGCTCAAGGCGGGCAGGCTGAAGGCGCTTGCCGTGACCTCGGTCAAGCGCCATCCGTCCTGGCCGGATGTGCCGACGATGATAGAGGCGGGTATTCCCGACACCGATATCGTCATCTGGACCGGTTTTCTTGCGCCTGCGGGCACGCCGCCGGCCATCGTCAAGCGCTTGCAGGATGAAGTCGCGCGCGTGGTCAGGCTGCCGGAGATTCGCGAGCGCCTCAACGGCCTGGGTGTCGATCCGGTGGGCAATACCTCGGAGGAGTTCGGCCGCATCATCGCCGCCGACATCGCCAAGTGGACGGCTGTGGCCAAGGCCGCCAATATTAAGTCGGACTAACGCGGCTTTCCCGCCGCCCGCTATTATTTGGAGCAGTCGCAGATGTCCGCCTCACCGGTTCGAATTTCCACCACGCAGTACCTGCACACCCTCGGCGTTATCAACAAGTCGGCGGCGAAAGCGGGCTTTGACTATGCAGTGACGGTGGCGAAAAACATCGACGAGGCGACCCTGCGCATGATTGCCGGGGACTTCGATGTCGGCGAGTGCTCGTTTGCGACCTATTTGCAGATTTGCAACCAGGACAAGCTCAAGAAAATAGACCAGCGCTTCATTGCACTGCCGGTGTTCGCGAAAAAACTGGTGTCGCAATACGCCTATTGCCGCGCCGATGACAGCCTCGACGGCCATGCTTCGCTGTCGGGGAAGCGCATTGCCGTGCCGCAGTTCTGGGTCACCGCGGCGATCTGGCATCGCTGGTATATGGCCGAGGCCGGCGTCGATGCCGGCTCTGTCACCTGGTTTCCGCTGGCCAAGGACCGCATCGAGGGCATGCCGTATCCCGATGCGCTCAAGTTTGACTGGTCGCTGGCGGGCAAAAAGCCGGCCGAATTGTTGCGCGATGGCGCGGTGGATTGTTTCATCTACGCCCGGCGCCCCGATGACATGGCCGGATTGCGTTACTTGTCGCGCCGTCCGATTGACGCCACGCTGGCCACGGCACGCGGCACCGGCGTGGTGCCGGTGACGCATGTGCTGATTGTGCGACGCGATCGCATCGCCGCCGATCCGGCGCTGGCACCCGCGCTGTTTGCCCTGTTCAACGCCTCATTCGAGGCGGCGGAACGCGAAGCGGGCAACCACGTGGCGCAATACCTGCCGCTTGCCGACATGCAACTTGATGCGGTGTCGGCCACGCTGGGCGGCGGTTGGAACAGGCACGGCTGGAATTGCAATGAAAAGGCGATGCGCACTTTTCTTGGCGCGGCGATCACCCAGGGCTTTGTCGGCAAACTCGTGCTCGAAGATTTGTTTGTCAAGCTCGATTGAGCCCCCGGCAACTGCGGGGCGGGCGGCGGAAATTAGGAGGGCAGCATGATTCGGCATAAAAAACTCAGTTACCTGACGCTCAATGTCAGCGACCTCGCGCGTTCGATTGCGTTTTATCGCGACATGGTGGGGCTTGACCTGGTGGGGCAGAACGACCGGGGCGAGGCCTTCCTGTCGTGTAATGGCGACCATCACAACCTGATGCTGGTGCAGGCGAAGGATAAGGATAAGGAAGCAAGCTTCAAGCGCGTCGCCTTTGAACTGGAGGACGAGAGCCAGATCGCCGTGGCCGAAAAAGTGCTGACTGCGGCCAAGGTGAAGTGGAGCCGCATCGCCGCCGCCGAGTGCGGCCGCCTGCGCATCGGCCAGGGTTTGCGTTTTGCCGACCCGACCGGCATCCAGATCGAACTCATCGCCGGGATGAATTCACGCCCCGGGCGCTACTATCCCCACCCCGTGGCGCTCACCCATCTCAGTCACGTCGTCGTCAAGGTGCCCGATTTCGCCGACACCCTGCGTTTTTACACCGAGGTGCTGAATTTCCGTGTTTCGGATTATCGTCATGAGCCCGCCGGCGAGCGCTATTTCGCCTTCATGCGCTGTTTTCCCAATCCGTATCATCATTCCTTTGCGCTAGTCGCCAGTCCCAAGCCGGAATTTTTCCACATGGCTTTCCATGCCAAGACCCTCGATGACCTGATGCTGGGCCGCAACCGCCTGCTCAAGGCCGGTGTGACGGTTGCGCCCACCCCGGGCCGCCACATGGCATCGGGCAGCGTGTTCCAGTACTTTGCCGACCCGGACGGCTTCACCGTCGAATACACCTCGGGCATGGAAGAGTTTCCGGAGATCGCGGCGCGCCAGCCGCGCATGCTCGACAAGAGCTACAACACCACCGACGTCTGGGATGGCGAAAAACCGCTCAACCTGCCCAACCAGGGAAGGGTGGAGGTTTAGACCGGAGGTCGAATGAAACTTTTAAAATCACCGGTCATCGCGGGGAGCATGGCGACCAAGCAATCTCGCGGTATTGCCGCAAACGGTACAACAGCGATGAGATTGCTTCGCTGCGCTCGCAATGACACCACCCATTTTGAATTGGACCAATAAAATGACCCGCGCACTGCTCGCCTTGTTTTGCCTTGCCGCCTCGCTGGCCCAGGCACAGGACTACCCGATCCGCGCCATCCGCTTGATCGTGCCCTTTTCGCCCGGCGGTGTCGCCGACACCAGTGCACGCGTGGTCGCTGACCGTCTGGCGACGCGCCTCGGCCAGCAGGTCATCGTCGAGAACCGCGCCGGCGCCAGTGGCAACATCGGCACGCAGCAGGTGGCGCAGGCGGCGCCCGACGGTTACACGCTGGTACTGGGCTTTGACGGCACCATGGTGATCAATCCATGGGTGTTTCCCAATATCCCATTCGACACCGTGAAGGATTTCGTGCCGGTGACCAAGCTCGGTGACGCCACGCTGATCATGGTGGCGCATCCGAGTGTCGCGGCAAACAACATGAAGGAGCTGATCGCGCTGGCCAAGACCAAGCCCGGAACGCTTTCCTATGGCACCTCGGGCACCGGCGGCACGCCGCACCTTGCCGGCGAATTGCTGAACCAGCGCGCCGGCATTTCGCTTGTGCATATCCCCTACAAGGGCGGCGGGCAGGCCGTGGGTGACGTGGTTGGCGGGCAGATTCCGCTGGTCTACACCGCCATTGCCTCGGCGCAGCAATATGTCAAAAGCGGCCGGCTCAAGGCGCTGGGCGTGTCCGGCGCAAAGCGTTCGTCCTCGCTGCCCGACGTGCCGACTTTTGTCGAGAGCGGCCTCGAAGGTTTTGTCGTCGATTCCTGGGTGGGCATTTTTGCACCGGCCAAGACGCCGCGCGCCATTGTCGAAAGGCTGCAGCGCGAACTGGCCGCGATACTGGCGACAGCCGAGGTGCGCGAGCGTTATGCCGTTCTCGGCATTGACCCGGTGGGCAATACTTCCGAGCAATTTGGCGAACAGGTTCGCGCCGACCTCGCCAAGTGGGAAAAAGTCGTCAAGCAGGCGAACATCCGCGCCGAATGATGCTGTGACCGACCCTTTGCGACCGGCGCTGGTGCTCGACACCAATGCCGTGCTCGACTGGCTGGCGTTTGACGACGTTGCGATGCGGCCGGTTGCCGCGGCTATTACCGCAGGCGCGGTGCGGCTCATCAGCAGCGCGGCCTGCATCGAAGAGTTGCAGCGAGCCCTCGGCTACAAGGCCGTCCGGCTCGACGCGGCGGCACAGGCACACGTGCTCGCGACCTATCGGCGGCAATCGATACTCGTGGAAGCGCCGTTTGCGGGTACAGCACCCGTTTTGCCCCGCTGTGAAGATCCGGATGACCAGAAATTCCTCGAGCTCGCCTGGCATGCCGGTGCACGCTGGCTGGTGACGCGCGACAAGGCCTTGCTCAAGCTGGCATCCAAAATGCAAAAGCTTGCCGGCGCGGAGGTGATTCCTCCCGGCCAATTCAAACTTTCCCCGTAACGCCGCCTTTTCGGCGGGCGGGCACTTAGGCCTTCAGGCCTATTGGAAAATCGCCGGGAAGCGCTGA